>ERZ1031897.20-NODE-20-length-46693-cov-7.058965_pt1 | contig 46693 bp, 46 predicted proteins | sample MGYA00517881_ERZ1031897 | MGnify/ENA primary metagenome ERZ1031897 (study PRJEB33719, sample SAMN04261280) | wastewater metagenome | biome: rural village; feature: human; material: feces | host: Homo sapiens | place: El Salvador | collected 2013-01-07 ... | reverse complement strand
ACCTTTACCATACTACAAAAACTTTACTTGCCGAGTATCTTACATCTTACACTAACTCGTTGCAATTCATTGATTGTCAATGCTTTACTCAGTGTAAGATTTTACCAATGCCACCTACACACAACCTACGCACCCCACACGCTGCCACACGGCACAAGCACGGGAGGGCGATATCACGGCATAGGGGGGCAGAAAAGTCTGTTGCTCCGACAGATTTCTCTACGTCCCTGTGGCGCACAACCCGCCGCATACGTCCAAACGGACTGCGCGGCAACGGGGTGAGGTGTGTAAGATGTGTGTAGGAGTGTGTAAGATACTTTGAAATCATCTTACACTCTTGAAATCTCTGTATATCAACTTGTTACGTATAAAAAGTGTAAGATGGCAGTAAAAGCGCATACATTCATCTATAAGTAGGCTGACGGCGAGGACGCAAATATTTGTGTACAAGTATGTACACTTTTTTTGTGCCATTGAATGGCGCATGTTGAAAAACGATGCGTTGTGTCATTTGATTGGGTGACGCATTGACGAAGTCAGGAAACACAGAACACGCTGATTGCGCGTAGCACGTAGCGAAAGAATCCGTGCGATCCGTACGATCCGTGAGCCATAATATCAGAATTGTTTTATCAGGCTGCAATAAATGATATTGCATTTTTTACGAGAGCGTTTACACCAATTATGCGGGCAAAAGCTTAACTTTGCATCAATTCTTCTAACAAACAACCTTTGCCTAAGCAGATGTTCGGTAAAAGGCTTGGAACGAATTGGCGTAATGCGTTGTTGTGAAACATGAAATGATGAACGGGCACAGCGGCTGCGCGAGCAGTATGGCCCGTAATAATGCGCCATGACATACCAGCAATATAGGAACATGGCTTTATGGTTCGTCGAATGTCTGCTTACACCGGTGTACACAGTTCTCCCCCTTATGAAGAGGCATATACTCAACTTTGTGCTCGTGGCGCTTGTGCTGCTTGTGGCAGCATGCAAGGGCCATGAGGCCGACACGTTCAAAATAGGTGTGTCGCAGTGCAGCCAAGATGCGTGGCGTGAGCAGATGAACCGCGAAATGCAGCGTGAAACAATGTTTTACAACAAAAATGTAAAACTCGACATACGTTCGGCTCACGATGATAATGCACTGCAAATAAAACAGATAGACAGTTTGGTAAACGAGGGCATCAACCTGCTGGTGGTGTCCCCCAACGAGGCGCGCGCACTCACCCCCGTGGTGGAGCGTGTGATGCGCCGTGGCATACCAGTGATAGTGGTTGACCGTAAAACACTCTCCGACAAATACACGGCCTATATCGGGGCCGACAACCGCAGCATAGGCAAGGATATGGCCGCTTGTGTGGTGCAGGAGCTCAAGGGGCATGGCACCGTGGTGGAGCTGACTGGCCGCATGGCCGGCACAGCAGCACGCGAGCGTCATGCCGGACTGACCCACATGCTGGCACAGGCACCGGGCATAAAGGTGCTGGCCAGTGTTGAAGTGGGGTGGGAGGGAGCACGTGTGCCACAGCAGATTGACAGTTTGATTGCGGCCGGCGTTGTGCCACAAATAATCACTGCCCCCAACGACCGCACCGGCGTGAAGGTGCACCAGGCTTTGGTGGCAGCCGGCCACCCCGAGGTGAAGGTGATTGGTGTTGACGGTCTGTCGACCAAGGGTGGCGGACTTGACAATGTGGAGCAAGGTGTGCTCACAGCCACATTCGTCTATCCCACAGGCGGCGACAAGGTGATACAAACGGCTATGCGCATATTGCGGCACGAGCCTTTCAAGCGCGACACACGGCTGCACTCGGCTGTAATCAATGCCACCACGGCACGCCTGTTCCGCATACAGAGCGACCAGGTGCATGAGAGCGAGCAGCGCATTGACCAGCTTGGCACGCAGATGGACAAATTCCTGTCGCGCTACTCCATGCAAAAGATGCTGCTCTTTGCCTGTATAGCCATTATAGTGCTGATTGGGCTCGTGATGGCCATGGGCATACGCTCGTATTATGTGACCATACGCCGCAACGAGGAACTTGACAGCCAAAAGCGCAAACTTGAGGCGCAGCGCGACCAGTTGGTAAAAATGTCGAAAGAGCTGGAGGAGACCACGCAGAGCAAACTCACCTTCTTTACCGAGGTGTCGCACGACTTGCGCACACCACTCACCCTCATATTGGCGCCTGTTGAGCAACTGCAGGGGGCGGACAACTTGACCGACGAGCAGCGCGGACTGCTGCAAGTGGTGCGCACCAATGCCGACATATTGCTGCGGCTGGTGGGGCAGACACTCGACTTCCGCAAGTTTGAGACGGGCCAGCTGAGGCTCAATGTCAAGACAGTGCAGCTGAACGAGACCCTCAAGCAGTGGTGCGACCCCTTCCGTGCCTTGGCACGTAAAAAGATGGTGCGCTACCATGTGCAGCAGGCCGATGTGCCCGATGCGGCATGGCTCGATGTGATGCTCGACGATAAAAAGATGGAGAGTGTGTTGTACAACTTGCTGTCTAACGCTTTCAAATATACGCCCGAAGGGGGTAAAATAACGGTTACTCCAAGCATAACCGATGATGCCGAACAGGGCCGGTGGCTCAGCATTGTGGTTGAGGACAGCGGACAGGGCATTGACCGCGACAAGTTGCCCCACATATTCGACCGCTTTTATCAGGCCGACGCGAGCCACGATGGTTCGGGCATAGGGCTGGCCACAGTAAAGGCTTATGTCGAACTGCATGGTGGCACGGTGAGTGCCGAGAGTATGCGCGGCAGCGGCGCGCGCTTTGTGGTGCGCATACCCTGTCAGCACGATGTGGCTGCGGCTCACGTGTATGAACAACCTGACGCCATGCAACCCGACGGGGCCGGTGTGGTGGCACCGCATATTGATGCCATTGCGGGCGAGGGAGTGCACACGGTGCCAAACGCGTTGACTGTCTCGGCTGATGCCGCACAGGCGAGGGGCGGTGCTGCCGAACCGCGTCCCACGGTGCTTGTGATTGACGATAACGAGGACATACGTTCATATCTGCGCTTGCTGCTTGCGGACGGCTATGTGGTAGAGACGGCTGCCGACGGGCAGGAGGGCCTGGCCAAGGCGCGCCAGCTCATACCTGATGCGGTGGTGTGTGATGTGATGATGCCTGTGATGGACGGCTGGGAGTGTTGCCGCAGGTTGAAGGACGAGTGGCAAACTTCGCACATTCCGGTGATGATGCTGACGGCCTGCACCCTCGACGAGCAACGTGTGGCAGGATTTGACTGCGGTGCCGACTCTTACATAGCCAAGCCGTTCAGTCCGGATATGTTTAAGGCCCGATTGCGCAATCTTATTGATAACCGCCGCCGGCTGAAGGCTTTCTTTGGCGACAAAACATCGCTCAAGGCCTCGAACGTGAGTGAGCTTGACAAGGGCTTTGCTGCGCGATTGCGTGATATGATAGAGAAGAATTTGTCGAGCGAGAATTTCTCGGTTGAGGACATGGCAGCGCAGATGGGCGTAGGGCGCACGCAACTTTATCGCAAGGTTAAGTCGCTCATGGGTTTTTCGCCGGTAGAGTTGTTGCGCATAGCACGTCTTAAAAAGGCTGCCGAATTGTTGCGCCGCACGGAGATGACAGTGGCCGAGGTGGCTTATGAGGTAGGCTTTGCATCGCCCAGCTACATGGCCAAATGCTTTAAGGAGTATTTTGGTGTTAATCCTACGGAGTATAAGTAGTTATTGTTGTTCGGTAAAACATAAACATGCGAATTGGTTCAAGCCCCAAACTCAACCGCTAATGGGTCTAACTTTCTCAAAAGTATCGTCCGCAACGCCTGTTTGTGGACATTGCGGATAGGCTCTCAATGCTATTTTGTGTTTTACCGGGCAGCAATGGCTGCACGCATACAACGAATAAAGCCGTTGATTATAAGTGAATGTACTTAATAATCAACGGCTTTATTACTTGTCGGGGCGACGGGATTCGAACCCACGACCCCCTGCTCCCAAAGCAGGGGAAATAGGAGGCCTAAATCGTTGATATACAATAGGTTGAGCGGATGAGTGAACGTGAGTGCTCACAATATGCTCACAAAAAGGTGCTTGTGGTGCGCGCATAAGGTGCTTGTGGTGCGCGCATAAACACCACAAGCGTATGCAAAAAACCTGGCCACGTGAATGCGTGGCCAGGTGGGTGCGCCTGTCAGCCGCAGGCGGCTTGTGTCAAAGGGGAAACGTATGAAAGTAAAACCCCGGCTGATGTATGTGGTGTGGCTGTTGTGCCGCTCATTGTGGGCTGGCCGATGTGTGGCGGCGTTGTCATTGTATCTCGTAGAGGTAGGCTTGCTTGAGTGGTTGTATGCCGTTTTGGTCGATGGTGATTTCGAGGCGGGCGCAGGCGTAGCGGCGGGAGCCTATGAGGTAGGGCTGTGTCGGGTCGGGGTTGATTTGGTCGGTAAATTGTACTTGTAGTTCGATGCGTGTGTCGATGGTGGGGGCTGTGGTGAGTAGTTGGCCTATGTTGCCGTAGGTGGCGCGGGTGTCGGTGGGGCCTTTGGTGGTGAGGGCGAAGGGGCCTTCGGGTGTGGGGAAGGTGTAGGCCTTTATTTGGAGTGTTGCGGGTATGTGGCGGGGGCCGTTTGTGTTTGTGGTGTAGGGTATGGCGATGGGGCAGAGTGAGATGGTTGGGTTTTTGCTGGGGGAACCGTCGGGGCCTGGGAAATATTCTTGGTAGTAGGTGTCGTTTTCGCCGTTGTACCATGCTATGTCTATGTGGTCTTTGGCTTCGGTGGTGGTGTCGGTGGTGTCGGTGTCGGGTGGGTTGATGGCGTTGTTGACGGAGTAGACGTTGCTTTTTGTAAGAATGGTGTCGGCCACGGCTATGATGGGGTAGCGGCAGGTGGCGGTGGGGTCTTTGAGTTGCCCGTTGTTGGTGGCGATGTGTGGGTCGGTGAGGAGCATGTTGGCTGGCGTGATGCGCAGCTTGGTCATTTGCTCGCGGTTGGTGGTGCGCATGAGTGGTGCGAATTGGTCTACTTCGCAGAGGGTTGGTAGGTCGAGATCGCTGATGAGTATGGCGTATGCGCGGTTGGTGGGTGTGACGGTGTAGAGGTTGGGGCTTTGCTTCTTGTAGTAGTCGGTTAGTTTGTTGTAGTGGTTTAGTGCTTCTTCGTATGTGGCTGTGGGCAGTATGGTGGCGTTTTGCCATACTTCGTCGGGCAGGCGCAGCATGGGGCTGATGTTGGGGTAGTCGTAGTCGACATTGCCGTTGGCTGTGGTTTCGGCTTCGGGGTCGGTTGATATGTTGATGGTGTGTGTGTCGGATACTTGTGTGATGGTGATGGGGTTGCGGTTTTCGGTGTAGTAGTCTTGGCGTGTGTACATGTCGACGTATCGCCCCTTGAAGGTGAACACGCAGCCGAGCAGGTTTTGCAGTTCGTTGAGGTATTCTTTAACGGTCCAGTGCGGGAGGATTTTGGCCCGTTGCAGTGTTTGGCGTGTGTTGGCTATGTAGATGCCTCGTGTGAGGGGGTTTTCGGTGTATTGTTTCCAGTCGCGGGGGGTGAAGCCGAGGCACTTGAATATGCGCGCGGTGATGTCGAGCAGGTAGGGGCAGGGTGCGAGTGTGATGTTGTCTATTGAGTCGCCGTCGAGTCCGGGGGTGGTGGTTATCATGTCCGCAGGGTTGGCTATGATGTCGTCGGTGGAGCTGTATATGGGCAGACATATTGCGTCGGTTTGTCCGTAGGTGCCGTAGGCTGCTTGCCGCACGGGTGTGGTGGTGCGCAGGAATTTTTGGCCGATGCAGCTGCTGAATATTTTAATTTGCGTGCGCACGTCGGTTCCGCTGCTGAGCACTTCGCTGTTGGAGTATTGCACGGAGGTGAAGCCGTCCCATGCGTTGCCGAGTGGTAGCTCGTCTATATAGGTGGTGTCGTTGTTGAGTGGTGATGCTTTGACGCCTGCCTTGAGTTGCACTTTTATTTCGGTCTCGGTGATTGAGGTGACGGTGGCGGTGCCTTCGAGTTGCAGTGGTGGTGCTATGAGCTGCATGGTGTATTGCTCGCCTATGTGGGGGTATTGTGTTGTGGCGGGGTGGTTGCGTGGCCCGAAGATGGCGAGGTTCGTCGGGCAGCCCCTCAAGGGCAACTGCACCTCGAGGGTGTAGTCGCCTTGGTCGGCAAAGTAAGGGTTGACGCGTGTGAGTTTGATGGTGGTGCCCTTTTTTATTTCGGCTATTTGGTTGTTGATGGTGAGTTGCATCATGGGTTGGTGAGTTTTTTGTAGTGGGTGTATTGTTGGTCGAGTCCGTCGGGTCCGCTCATTACAACGTATGCTTTGATGCCCTTGGCGAGTTGTTGGTTTAGCTGGTTGATGGCTTCGGTCTGTGCTGGTGTGGCAGTGTCCACCACTTGCAGGGAGGGTGTGTTGTTGGCGGCGGTGGCGGCAGAGGCGATGGCTTGTCCTGCAAGGTTGGCGGTGGTTTGTGGTGCGGTGATGACGCGGCTCACGTCGTCGGCTGTGAGTCGTGCCACGGTGTTGGTGCGTTGTGCGTGGTCGATGAGTTGGAGTACGGGCATGAGGTTTGGGTTGTTCACGGCTTGGTGGTTGGCCACAAATTCCCCTTCGTGCACGATGCCAGCCTGTCGGCGGTACTGCCTGCCGCCAGTGAAGCCACCAATATAGTAACCCTCTGCTTCGGCCTGGTGTTGTTTTTTGATGGCGGCTATCTGTATGGCACCGGCTGCGACGGCTGCTGCAGCGGCTATGGGCGCCAGGATGGGGCCCACAATGGGTATGTTCACCACTGAGCCGTATGCCATGATGGCGTTCATGGCGGTTTGAGCCACGGCCTGTGCCAGTTGCACCTTCATTTGCTTGCGGTTGTACTTGCTTTTGATTTTGGCGAGTTCGGCCTGCTTTTGTTCTTCAAGTTTCTTGGTGCGTTTGGTGTTTTTGCCAGCGGCTTTGATTTGTGCGTCGTATTTTTTTGTTACTTCGGCCTGTTCGAGCTGGCTTTGTGCCTGGAATAGTTGCGTGGCTTGGCTCATGGTGGCCATTATCATGCTCATGGCCGCCATGCCCACTGCGGCATAGTCTTGCCATTGCGCTTTGCCATCTTTGATTTTTTGAGAGAGGTTGGAGAGGTTCTGTGCCAGGTTGATGACGCTTTGGCTCATGGCGTCGGTGGGCTGTCCGAGGTCTTTGGGCTTATCCTTTTTGTCGTCATCGCCGTTCTTGCCATCCTCCTCCTCCTTTTTATATTTATCTTCGATGGCCTTTTTGGCCTTTTGATATTCCTCTTCTGACAGCAGCCCCTGGTGGTGCCTGTACACCTCCTCAAGGAAAGCCAGTTCGTCGGCCTTCCGTTCCTCTGCGCTCTTCAGTTTATACTCCTTGCGCATTTGGTTCACCTTTTGCAGGAAACGCAGGTCCTCGTCGTATGCGGCCTGTTTCTTTTTCTTGTCCAGGGCTTCCTCGGCCTCGTGTATTTGTTCGGCCGTGGCTTTGTTTCTGGGGTCGCGCAAGTAGTTAAGCCGTCGTGTGAGGGCTTGAATTTGTATGGCGTTGAGTTCTCGCTGATATTGCTCCTCGCTCATTTGCTCCTTCTCGTGCCGCAGGTTGAGGGCTTGCGTGCGCTCCTCCGTCTCCACGTCAATTTGGTGCAGACTCCAGTCGGTGCGTGAGGCATCAATTTGCTTGGCGGTGTTGGCTATTTGTTCGTTCAGCGAGTTAATCTCGGAGTCGCCCGCTTTGTAGAGGTCGCGCTTCTTTTCGAGAAACTTCTTGTCGCTTTGCAGTTTGAGTTGCTGAAACTCGTAATAGGTTTTTATATCCCTTGCCGCATCCCGTGCCAAGAGTGTGGCTTGCTCCTGTCGTTGTTGTTCGTCGAGCGCGGCCGTCTGCTTGCGTATCTTCTTGCGTCGTTCGGCATCGGTGTCGTCGTGTCCACTGCCCGAGTACCCTGTGCCCTCGGTGGTTGGAGTGGTGGGGGTGGTGACGGTGCCGATGTTGAGTATTTCTTCGATGCTGCCGCCCATCTTTTGCACGGTACGTATGATTGAGTTAAGTCGTGAGTCGGTTGTGGTGAGGTCGCCGTTCACTTCGTCCACCCAGCCTTGAGCCTCTGCCAGTTGTCTTACTATTTCACTATGTCTTGCGGCAACCTTTGACAACTGGGGAGAGGGCAACTTAGTGCCGGGAGTAGTCTGTATTCTATTATATAAGTCAATCTCGGCTCGGTGTTCTTTCTCATAGTCAGCAAGGCGTTGCCTGCGTATTGACACGGCGTTATTCATTTTTCCGAGTCGTGCCGTATGGTTAATCTTCGCCGCCATGAGTTCCTTCACCTTGTCTTGTGCGGCTTCGAGCAGCGCCTTCTTTTTGAGTTCGGCAATGTAGTCTGTTATTGCTCTTGTGCTTTCGCGAGTGATGCGTCCCGATGCGCTAATCTGCGCGTTATATTCTGGCACAATACGTTGCAGGGCCTTGATGGCAGCATGGCGGTCAGAGAGTTTGCGGTTGTTGTCGTGAATGATAGCCGTTAGTGTGTAGATGCGGCTCTGCGTGTCGGCAGTGGCTTCGTTGGCCTTTTGTTCAAGTTGCAGACCGTCCTTCTTGATGGCGATGCGGTCCTTTTGTGCTTGTGTGAGTTGTTTTTCGCGCGTGCACCAAAGATACACGGCCGCCGCCACGGCTATCACAGCCGCCGCCACCGCTGCATAAGGGTTGGATATGAGTGTGCGGTTGAGCGCCATTTGTGCCGCGCGCGCCTTCACGATGTTCCCCGTCATGTTGTAGTACATGAGCGACAGGGCGAGCCCGAGTCCCTTGACAATTCCCACAATGGCTTGTGTGGCAGCTATTGTGACATTGAAAGCCTTCTGCATGGCAGCAGCCAACTTGACGGCCGCGGTGTAAGACACGATAGCAGCCGTCACCACAATAATTTGCTTGGCGTGTGAGGCAATGAAAGGCAGTACCTTGGTGAGGAATAGCAAAAAACTGTTGCCCGCGTTCACCACATGCATGTATGCCGGGTAGAGCTGTTGCCCCAGTTGTACGGCCATGTCGTGCGCCTTTTTCTGCGCCTTTTCAAGTTGGGCTTGCGCCGTGTTGTTGGCGGTGTTAAACTCGTTTGTCACGCTTGTGCCTTGGGTAAAGGCTTGTGTGGCCTGCTGTTGAGTTTGTTTGAGCGTGTCGATGTTTGCAGCCAGTGTGGAGAGCGTTTGCGTGACGCCTGCGCCGCTAAGTTTCATGTCCGTCAGCATTGGTGCGAGCGCGTCCATTTTGCCAGCCTTGCGCAGGGCTTCCACAAATTGCAGCACGGCCGCGTTGCCATCGGTCTTGAGAAGTTGTGTAAACTCTTTGACGTTGAGCCCCGCCACCTTGGCCATCGCTGCCGGTTTGGCATAGAGTGCGGTGATGACGTTTTGCAAGGCCGTGGCCCCCTTCTCCACGTTCACCATGTTTTGGTCGAGCACAGAGCCGAACGCCATTACCTGTGCCTGCGTCATGCCCGCCTGCTTGCCCACGCCCGCCAGTCGTGCAGTAAAGTCCATGAGGTAGCCCTCGCTTGCCGACGAGCTTTGGGCCAGTTCGTTGATGACTGAGGCCGATGAGAGCATGGCCTGCTTCAGCCCCATTTTGTCAGCATCGCCAAATAGTTGCGCCAGTTTGCCGATGTTCTTCACAGCGTCCTCGCCAAGGTCCTCTCCGAGTGCCACGTTTATTTGGTCGGCCGCTTGCACAAAGTCGAGTATTTGCTGCTTGCTCTGTATGCCAAGGCGCCCCGCATCGCCCGCCAGGTCGTTGAGTTGTTCTCGGGCCGTGCGGGTGTCCATCTTCATAAAGTCGTCGTTGAGTTGTTGCACGGCTTCGTCGGTCAGCCCCGTATACTTTTTCACCCCGCTCATGTGTTCGGCCATGTCGGCATATTCGTTCACGTATTCGGCCATAGCCTGCTTGAGGGCACTGAATTTGCCCGCGATGCTGTCGAACACTACGGCCACGCCTTGCCACTTGTCGCCTATGTTTGTCAGGAAATTGCCGCTGCTTGCCGCCTTTTGTTCGTCCTTTATCTTTTGCAGTTCCTTGTTAGCCTCTTGCAGGGAGCGTGTGAGCGCCTGCCATTGCTCCGAGCCTCGCTCCACATTGCCGCTGTTCAGTTCCCTGTTTATTTCCTTGATGGTGGCCTTGAGTTCCTTTGGTGTGGCCGAGTCGAGTGAGCGCAGCACCTTCTCCACGGTCTGGGCGCGTGATGAGAGCCTTGAGGCTTGCGTCTCGAGGCTTTTAATCTCCTTGGCGTAGGCTTGCAGCGCCTTGCCGTCGCCGCGCTCAAAGGCATCTTGCCGTTTGAGGCGTGCCTGCTCCAGCCGGCGGTTGATGTCGTCGAGCTTGCGTTGTGCCTGCTCCGAGTTGATGGTGAGGGTTACGGTTTTAATGTCGTTGTTATTCATAAAAAAAGCGTGTTACTTTTGGTGTGTGATGTTCCAAAAGTAACACGGCTTAACCGAGTGTTAAAAGACACGCGGGGCGGTTAGAGGTGTTTGTCTATGTAGGCTTTCCTTTTTCTGTAATTGGCGCGGCCGGGGTATTTGGCAATGGCTCGGCTTTCAATGCTCCTGTATAGTCGTTTGCTCTCCTTCCTTTGCTTTTTCTCCATTCGGTAGTTCTCCAAGAGTTCTTTTTGCTCCTCGGGAGTCAGGCTGAGGGCTTTGACTATGCCTGTGATGATGGCGCAGAGAAAAAACAAGACTATAGCTGATAATATTATGACAAAGAGTGTGAGCATGCTGCGTAGTGTGTATATAATGTGTTTATATTCTTTCCGCAAAGATATGGCTTTAATCACTACCACGCAACAAACTGGGGGCTTAAAGTGCCCAAGGTTCACCCCCTCTCGCGCTCCGTCAGCGTGTCGAAGGCACCGCTGAACTCGTCGCCCATGATGCGCGCCATGTGGTCTTTCAGCACCTCGACGCTGATGTACCACGACTTGTTGAACCACGGGCGGCGCTTTCGCGCCTCGCCAAGGTTGTGCAGTTTGCGGTAGGCCTTGCCAAGGAAGTGGAGGTCGCCCCCATTGCCCGGGCGGTAACCGTTGCCCACACCGAGGTCCACGTAAATGCCATACTCCAGATAGTTGAAGGCCATCACCGCCTCGCGCCCCGCTATTGAAGCCGCCCCCGCCTTGACCGAGCGGCGGAGCGCGCCCGTGTGGTGAATGCCCATTAGGTCGAGCCGGTCCTGCCATATCTGCACCATCTTGGCGCGCCATGCGCGCAGGTATTGCTCGCGGTCGTCACGGTTGCTGTTGCTCATGGCTGGTGGTGTTGTCGGCCCAAAGGTCGGGGTTATAGGTGAGGTCGGTGGGTTCGTCCATGCCCACCATCAGGTAGAGGCCCGTGCAACCGTTAAGGAAGATGCCGCCCAGCTCAGAGCACTTTATGTTGTCGGTGTCGAGGTAGAGCATTTCGGTTTGCAGTTGCAGCGAGTCGTGCAGCATGCGTGCGGTGAATTGCCGGGCGAGTTCGCGGCAGCGGTCCATCTTGAGGTTGTAGTCGGTTTGGTTGCCATACTCGTAGCGGGCTATTATGAACACGGTGTACACCCGCCGCTTGAACCACCCGCCGCTTTGTGCGTAGAGGCTCTCCTGGCACACGTCGGAGGTGCACACAAAGTTGGCGGTGCTCTGGTATTGCTCGAGCATGCCCTCAAGGTAGCCAAGACCCGAACAGGTGGTGTGCTCAAACTGCCATGCGCGGGCCATGTTGTTCTGCCCGGTGAGCTGGCTCATGTAGGTGGTGAAGTCAAACATGCTTTTAGAGTTGAAAAGTTTATAAGTTGAGAAGTTAAGAGGAATGTCAAGCTTGGAGGGGATTTTTTAGTTGAAGAGTTGAGGAGTTGAAAAGTTAAGAGGAATGTTTTAGCGGTTGAACTCGCAGAGGTAACTTCATAAGCTTTTCAACTTTTCAACTTATCAGCTTAAAAACTTGCACAATAAAGATATGTTTATTACCTTTGCGATGTCTAATAACACATAGACAATGGATTTCACCGACGACAGTCTAAAGGACTGGGAGGAAACGCTGAAGCCCTTCAGGTTCCTCTTCCGCAATGAGGAAAGGCTCCTTAAATCGGGTCGCCTTACTGAGTCGGAATTTCTTGAAGACTTCTTTGACGCGGTGCTTGACGCCTGCGCCATGTTGTACGACAAGAAATGAATGCAACAGGCTGGCCTGCCTTGCCGCGTCAAGAAGCGTGCTGCAGGCGGGCGGCCTTTTGCTCGTCGGTGGTGCTGCTTGCCGGCAGCAATCCATTCTAGGTGTCACATTATAAACTTTGTAGCTATGAATGATAATATCCGTCGCAAACTTGAGGCGAGCTATGCTGCCACCAACGACAATGACAGCGAGCTGTCGGGCCGCTTGCTCGACGAGGCCTTTGCCCTGTGCACCACTCCCGCCGAGGAGCGCGAGGCAGCGCAGTATGTGCGTGCCATGCTGGGGCGCGGGCGCAAGCGCACCGATGTGTGTGCCGCAGAGCTGCTTGGCGATGTAAGGCCCGCCCTGTCGCTGGCCTGGCTGAGCAAGCGTTACTTCAGCAAGGGCACCTCGTGGCTGCACCAGCGCATCAACGAGAACGTGGTGAACGGAAAGCCCGCCGCCTTTACCACCGAGGAACTTGGCGTGCTGTCGGCTGCATTGAACGACCTCGGGCAGCGTTTGCTCGCCGCGTCTGCCGACATCAGGGCGCGCATCTGAGAGGGCTTTTAAGTTGAAGAGTTTATGAGTTTAAGAGTTAAGAGGTCGGCTTTAGCGGTTGAACTCGCAGAGGTATATTCTTAACTTTTCAACTTGAAAGTAATAACTAAGTGCCGCACACAATAAGGGCGAAATCCATTACCGGGCATTTGGCACTTGTGCCTGTAAGCCTCCCACGAGTTGGGGGGCTTTTTTTGTTTTTAGAGTTGAAGAGTTTAGGAGTTGAAAAGTTAAGAGGAATGTTTTAGCGGTTGAACTCGCAGAGGTGACCTCTTAACTCCTAAACTTTTCAATTTTTCAACTATTATGAAAGCTTCAAAGCTTTCATCTCTTCTGCTTTGGCATCAAGTTCGGTCAGCGCGTCGAGGGTGGGCGTGCTGAGCACTGCCGGCTGCTTGGTGATGTCGCCGCCCGTCAGAGCGCGCAGACACGTAATCATCACCGCGCGCGGGTCGGGCGGTGCGCTGTCGGGGTCGGCCGACCCGGGCGCGCCGAACAGGTGGGGGAACAGGCCCGCATACTGCGCCTTGAGCCCCACGAGCCACATGAGCAGCATCACGCGGTGCGCGTTGTCAAAGTCGGCCGCGGAGGTGCCGGGGTAGAGCGCCATGCCTATGGCGTCGAGTGCCTCGGGGCTTTGCACCTTGAGGTAGCCCTGGTAGTAGTTCTCCACCTCCAGGTAGGTGCGGAATGGCACCCCGTCGAGCATGGCGTCCACCGCGGCATGGCCTGCAATGTGGCTCATGCGCGACGGCTCGGCGGGCGGCTGGTCAATAAAGTCCACCAGGGGCATGAGCTCTGCAATGTCGTCCTTAAGCTGGAGCAGCACGCGGTGGCTCTGGCCGATGATGCGGGCAAGAAACAGGGCCTTAACCTCGTCGCCCGTCCATTCGCCCCCGGCCATCAGTGCGCACAAGTAGTGGCGTTGTTCGTTGGTAAGGGCCAGCCACGACTGCGGAATGTGCGCCTTGATAGATGAGCGCACCCTTTTAGCCGGATTATCCGAAAAAGAAGGAAGGGTCGGTTTGCTTGTTTTCATACTGTGTGGTGTGTCGTGCTTGGTAAGTGGGGCTCAGCCTGTACTCGTCCAGTTGGTCGGCGTGCGCCTCAATGTAGTTGATGATGTGGCGTGTGTGGTCGGCAATGCCCCGCCCGTGCATCACGTGCGCCGCCATGAGCTGGCGGGCCATGAGCAATGCCTCGGCGTAGGCCGACTCCTTGGGCGAGGGGTCGGGCGTGGGGGCGGCATCGGCCGCATACTGGCGTGTAACGAGTGCGGCATAGAGTTCGGGCGAGATGACGTCCACCACCCGTGCGCTGGCCGCATGCAGTGTGGTGGCCATGGCGTCGAATTCCTCGCGCAGCACCTCGCGGCCCTCGGGCGTGCGTACGCCGTAAAGGGTGCACAGCGAGGGCGTCCACAGCAAGGAGCCGGCCCGCGAGCGCAGCATGGTCATAAGGTTGTGCGCGGCCAGGTAGAGGAGCACGCCGTCCTCAAGCTGGCAAGCATCGCGGCGCAGCTGCAGGCGCAGGGCGTCCACACGCTCGCGGCTGGCGGGTGCCGTGTTCTGGTTGCTCACAATGCCAAAGCCTGTGGGCGTGAGCACGAGGTCCATTTGCGGCACGGCATCATAGGCCGCGCGCAGGCAGATGGCCGTGACAAGGCTGGCGGCCACATGGTCGGGCAGCGTGGCGTCGGTGGTGATGAGGGCCTGCCAGTTGGCGGTGCAGCCCTCCACATAGCGCTGCACCTTGTTCCACACCTCGGGCGTGGGCGAGCGGAAGGCCGGCACGGCGCGCTCAAAATCTTCTCTTTTAATTGTTATCTCCATTGGCTGAAACTTTTTTCGCGTCGGCATGTTCGTCGAGCGTGGTGAGTTGTATCATCGGAATTGTAGGCTCCACCGTGCTCCACCGGTTGAACCACAACACCATATTTATAGGTGTGAGCAGCATGTCGTGAAAAGCTATTTCGAGTGCCTGCTTCATGGTAAAGAGTTCGCGCTTGTCGGAGCCCGAGTTGTTAGTTTGCGTTTTGCCCGGCACAGCCCCCACCAGGTTGGGGTGCACATTGTCGGCATAGCAAATGGTGTTGGCAGCCGCCTGCACGTCCTCGTTCCAGTCGCCGCCCTCCTTGGCGCCCTCAATGTTCACAATGCGAATGTCGCGCACCTCATGGCCGTCGGGGTTCACATAGTAGCCGCTTATCCACGCCTTGCCCGAGTTCTCCACGCCACAAAGGAAGTCCTTGATGTTCTGCTTCTCGCGGGTGACGCGTTTCTGCATCTCCACGGGGTCTGTAATGTTCTCCTCCATGCAGATGCGCTGCCAGTAGGAGCGTTCAATCTCAATTTGGTACTTCACGCTTGTGGTGTTGCGCAGTTTGGCGCGCTTGCCGGTGCTTATGAGTCGTTTCTCGTCGTAGGAGCCGCCGCGCAGCACGGCACTCCAGTAGGGCACGGGGTAGTACTGTGCGCCCGCTGTGGGGAAGCGCATGACCACGGCAAACTTGCGTGTGCGTGTTGGCGTTCGCCCTGTGGGCTGGTGCGTGTCGGGGTCGATGGCCATACGGCGGCACAGGTCGCCGTAGGGGTCGGTGAGCGAGAGCAGCTCTATGCGTTCCACCCCGTTGATGCCCTCCTGCCAGTCCTGCCAGTTGGCGTAGTAAAGGTGGTTGATGCGTCCGCGGCGGTCGGCCTTCTCGAGGCGGCAGTGGCACGCCTCCTTGTGCACAAGGCGGTTGATGCGCCGGCCGTCGCGCGAGAGGATTATGACGGCCACGGAGAAGTAAAAGTACTTCATGTCCGTCATTTGGTCGAGCATGTAGGCCGGCATGTTCTGCCTGCGGAGCCATGCGCGCACCTCGGGGTCGGTGGTGGGCTCGTGTGTGGTGGTGTCGGTGAGCCTGAGTCCTGCGCCGTAGCATGTGAGCACGTTAAAGAGTTTGTTCTGCGCCGTTACCTCGTCTGACGCCACAAGGCGCACAAGGTCGTAGGGCAGCTGGTTGTCTGATCCGTAGGGCACGTAAGCCTCCTGCGGGTAGCCCGGCACGGGGCGTGTGACGATGGTGCCGCCCGGGGTGTCGAACACGGTGGTGGTGTCCTCCACCTCGGCCATGACGGCGGCAAATTGGGTTTGGGGGATGGCGAAGTATTCCATGGGGGGGGAGTTTGGGGGGGTATAAGTTTTGAGGTTATAAGGTTATAAAGTTACCTTTGAGAGGTTGGGGGCTCTTTTAGTTTTTAGTTCTAAGGTTATAAGGTTATAATGTCACCTCTGCGAGTTCAAACGCATAAGGTAACTTTATAACCTCATAACCTTAAAACTAAAAACTCCCCCTTACAGGAACGTCGCATCAAACGTAAGGTCGAACGTGCGCACGGGCAGCGGTGTGAGCACCGCCAGACCGCCCTGGCTCTCGCGCCATGAGAGCGTGGCCGAGTCGGCCGTGTTGTAGGCATTGGTGCCCTTTATTTCGGCAGCGGTAATGGTGACGGGCGTGTCGTCGTGCCACACCTCGCGGGCCGTCATCACGTCCTTAATGAGTGCCACCTCCGCCGCGTTCAGTGCCCCCGTGGTGGCCTTGAATTCGGCCTGTGCCTCCACGTTGGCGTTGTAGGCCGAGCCGCCCACCACCACCTGCGTGTAAGTGGGCTTGAGCGCTTCCTCCACCTCGCCATATATATATAAGGAGTCGGACAGGCCAAACACGTTAGTAAAGTCGAGCGTGGTGACGGGTGCGGCGTCCGCGTCCCACGGTGCAAGGCGGTAGCGCATGGTGCGCTGGCCCACCGTCACGTCGTAGCTCACGGGCTGGCTTGTGGCACCGCTTGAGGGGCCGCACTGCTCGAGTGCCACAATGTAGCCGGGCGAGGTGTTGTAGCATAGCAGTTCGTCGTTGTAAGTGTCGGCCCTGAAATCGGAGCCTATGCGGCGGGTTTCGCCCGTGGTGAGGTCCATGTATGTGACGCGCACACTCACGGGATACTCCTGCTTTCGTTCCTCGTCGGAGGGCTTCCACACAAGGCGCTCGGAGGCCAGCTTTGGCACCACCTTGCAGCCCCCGCCCGCCATGGTGAGGAATGAGCGTTGCACAAAGTCGGCCCCGTTGATGTAGAGCCGCTGGCGGCATGGCATGATGCTGACGGTGGCAAGCAGCGTGGAGTCGGCCTCTACGCGCAGTTCGGTGAGCCACTTGCCCCGTGTGGCCATGGCCGAGGCGTGTGTGCTGATCAGCCAGCCAAGGTCGTGCAGGGCAAAGTCGCCCGCGGTGTCGGGTGTGAGGTAGGTGTTGAGCACTTCGGTGCCGCCCAGTGTGAGCCTTATGGGGCACGGTTTGCCGGGGGTGCCGCCGCTGAAGTTGAGGTCCTGTATCTCGGTGGCAAAGGCCAGGGCGGGGAGGGTGGTGGTGAGTTTGATGGGCATGGGGTATGAGGTTATAGGTTTAGTTTTGAGTTTTGAGGTTATGAGGTTATAAAGTAACCTTTAAGAGTTTGGGCCAGCAGAGGTGACATTATAACCTTATAACCTCAAAACTTCAAACTCTTTTTGCCCACACGCAGAGCAGCACGAGCGCCGCCAGCACGATGAGTAACTTTAGGGTGTTGGCAAAATTCGACCGATTTTGTAGAATTCTGCCCCCCGTGCCGGCCTTGGCGGGCTTGTCGGTGACGGCTATGGTGTCGTGCCTGATGGCGGTGCGCCACAGCGTGTCGTGCTGCAAAATTACGCGGTTACGAATTACGTGGCGCGTTTTTTCGACATATACGGTGTCGCCCCGCTGCCACCTGGTGAGGCTCACCGAGTCGGCCACCATGACAGAGTCGAGCCTCACGTGCCAGCGCTCCACCGTGTCGGTGGTGTGGGTGGTGCGGTTGGTGGTGATGTAGTGCACTTGGCGGCAACTTGTGGCCGTGAAGGCAAGCAGGGCGAGCAGTGCCGCCATTGTGGCCACGCGGCCCATGGCCACGAGGGTGAGCCTCCTTAATGGGTTGGGGTGTGGGGTGTTGTGGGTCATAGGTCGGCATATTCGGCACGGGCGTCGAACGATGGGCACGCCTTGCCGGGGTTAAGGTTGTGGTGGCCTACGATGCGGGCCTTGGGGTACTTGCGGCGCAGGCGGTGGAGCAGTGCGCCGAGGGCGGCCACTTGTGCCGTGGTGCGGGTGTCCTCGGGGCGGCGGCCCTGTGCGTCGAGCCCTCCCACGTAGCAGATGCCCAGGCTCTGGCTGTTGTAGCCCTTGCAGTGTGCGCCCTGCATGGTTTCGGGGCGGCCGGGCTCGATGGTGCCGTCGAGGCGCACAAGGTAGTGGTAGCCTATCATGTCCCACCCCTGCTGGCGGTGCCAGCGGTCCACGTCGGCGGCGGTGAAGTCCTTGCCGCGGGCGGTGGCGGTGCAGTGCACTATGAGGTATTTGATGTTGTTGGGGTTAAGTGTTGCCATGTTGGTCATTTTTTAGTTTGGAGTTTTGAGGTTATAAGGTTATAATGTCACCTCTGCGAGTTCAAAAGCATAAGGTAACTTTATAACCTTAAAACTCAGAACCAAAACGAAGCTCCAAACTAGCTTCGTTTGCTCATTTCTTCTTTCAGTTCGGTGAACTTGCTTTGCACGTAGATGCTCACGCCGAATATGGAGCCGGCATAAATGAGGCATTGGGCAAAGAACCACAGCACCGAGTCGCTGATTTCGCCCACCGGGGGCACCAGAAAACCCGCCACGCTCAGTGCCACACCCGCAAGGAGCATGGCAAGCGCCGAGTAAACTTGGTATTTTGTACGGTCTTCTTTGGTCATGGATTAAGTTTGGAGTTTTGAGGTTCGTTTGGGGTTTTGAGTTCTAAGGTTATGAGGTTATAAAGTAACCTTTTGCTATTGAGCGCGCAGAGGTAACTTTATAACCTTATAACCTCAAAACTAAGAACTAAAATTTGCCTTGAGCCTGTCGATCACCGCCTTGTCGTCGGTGTTCATCACGTAGGGCTTAACTCTGAACATCGGTGTGAGTCCACCGGAACCCCTGTAGGCGACGGCATGCCCCTTGGTCAGCGTCCAGAAGTGGAGCAGGTCGCCCGTGCCACTTCTGTAGAGCGCGAGCGGCTCCACGCCGGCAATGGTCTTGAAGTCGTAGCGAAGCAGTGCGCCGTTGCTGCGGCGGCCGAACCATACCATGAAATTTTGTGCGGGCACACCGTAGGCCCCCTTGGTTATGAACAGCTCTATTGGGTCGCCCTCGGCGTAGTTGGTAAGGGTGGATTTCTCAAAATCGGAGAGGCTCACCTCCTCGCCCACAGTGTCGCTGTGGGTTTCTATCACCTTGCCGCCCGCGAGGGTGCGGAACACCTTTTTGCCACCCGACTCCTGCTGCTTGATGCCGCCGTTCAGTGCGCCAAGCTGCGTGGCCTGTGCGGCCGTCATGACGCCCGCCTTGGCCGAGGTGGCCTTGGTGAGTACCAGTTGCTTGTTGCCACTGTCGGCAAAGTTGGTGTAGTTGACAATCACGTTGTCCGTAGTGCTCAGCCCTTCTGCAAGATTGTTATTCAGTATGCGCGCAAACACAAACTTATCCATCAGCCCGTCTTGGTTCCTGTTCACCAAATAGCATAGCAGCACTTGGCTGTATTGGCTTGTATAAGTGTTGTTCTCCGCGCCCCAGTGCTTGAAACGCAAAAACAAGTTGCGGTCGGTGTGTGTATAAGTCCACATCTTGCTGCTGAGTATGGTGCGCGTGTTGTCGCTCGTGCCTTCGGAGTACACATAGTTGCCGCTGTAGCCCGAGTACGACGTTTGCTTTTGCGGCTGCAGGGGCTGCCATGGCTGCCACTTGGTGCCGTTAAAGTAGCGCACTATCACGTTGCGCGTTGATGCCGTGTCGTTGATGGAGGCCAGCGCGGTGCCCTGGGTGTTGAGGGTGAAAGCCCCCACGGCTATCTGCACATAGCGTTTGGTGTCCTTCACGAGCACGCCGAAGTAGGTGAGCACCGGTATGCCGAAGCACTTGAAGCAGTGCAGGCCCTGCGGGGTGTCCACGGTCATGGCGTCGAGCGCGGCGTTGAGGGCGTCGAGGGTGGTCAGGTTGTCGTGGGTGGTGAGCCACTGGCCGAGGGCCTGCGTCATGGTGTGGCCGGCCGACGCGGTGGCATCGGTGTCGGCCATGGCCAGGCACATGTTGTAGAGGAGTGTGCCCACACGGTTGGCGGTGTTGGCGTAGCGTGCCTTTTCGTCGCGTATGGTGGCGGCCGTGGAGAGGAGGGGGTTGAAGTTGGTCATTGTTAGTTGTCTCGGTTTTTAGTTTTGAGGTTATAAGGTTATAAAGTTACCTCTGCGAGTTCAACAGCTAAAGGTGACTTTATAACCTTGTAACCTTAGAACTCCAAACAGACTTTACCACATAGGCTACGCGTTTTAATTGTATAGGCGACGCGTTTTTTCTCATCGCCTATACAATTTTTTCTCGTCGCCTATAGAGTTTTTATGGCTCGGGTGTGGCAATCTTGCTGAACGTCACGCTGCGGGTGCGTGCATCGGCCGTGTCGAGCTTTTGCTTCATGGCGGCCGAAGGGGTGAAGCGCACAAGCAGCCTTTTTACCTGCTTGGCGGTGACGAGCTTTGGGTCGTCCTCGCCATGGGTGGTGGTGCATGTGATGCGGAACGAGCCGAGGTCTCCCAGGCGCACGGAGTGGCCCGAGGTGAGGGCGTCGCCCACGGTTTGCTCGAGTGCCGAAAGCACGGCCTTGATGTCGGCGGTGTGCATGGTTGAGCGCTTGGCTATGCGGCTGGCCACCTCGCTGAGGGTAAGCGTGCCGCTCTGCACGATGGAGGGGAAGTAGAAGAGGGTGCCCGTCTTGGGGCTTTTGAGTTTCTTTACCTTGAATTGTATCATGGCTTGGGTTGGAGTTTTGTTTTTTTTTGTTCTGAGTTCAAAGGTTATGAGGTTATAAAGTAACCTCTGCAAGTTCAACAGCAAAAGGTGACTTTATAACCTTATAACCTTAGAACTTCAAACTAATTTGAGTTGCAGGGCCTTTGGCTGCAGCCTTTTGGTGAGGGCCGGTGCGGGGGTGAAGCGCACGCGCACGGCCTTGATGTCGTCGGCCGACACGTCCTCCTGCTTTTCGCGTGACTTGACGGCGCTGATGGTGGAACGGAATGAACCGAGGTCGCCAAGGCGCACGGAGTAGCCGTCGGCCATGGCTTCGAGCACCACTTCTTGCAGGGCGTCGAGCACGCCCTTGATGTCGGCCAGGCTCACGGTGCTTTGTTTCTCTATCTGTTCGGCCACATCGTTAAGGCCGATGGGGGTGGTGGGGGCCACCTGGGGGAAGTACTGCTTTTTGTCGAGCTTGAAGTTTTTCAAGCCTCTTACTTTGAGGGTGATCATGGGGTTGGGTAAGTTTGGAGTTTCGTTTAGTTTTTAGTTTTGAGGTTATGAGGTTATGAAGTAACCTCCGCGAGTTCAAAAGCATAAGGTAACTTTATAACCTTATAACCTCAAAACTCAGAACTACACCCCGGCGAGCACTCGCCGGGGCCTTGCCGCGTAGCTGACTGTCATCGTTTGCGCCGAGCGTTCGGCCGCCTTGCCGGGCAGCGTGTCGGCCAGTGTGACGGCGGGCATGGGCCTTTCGCCCGTGCCGAGGAGCAGGCGTGTGCCGTCGGCACAGGTGAGCAGCACGGCCACAGGGCCGGCCATGGGGGTGTAGCGGCCGCACAGCGTGGCGGTGAGCTTGGCCGAGCATGTGTGGCGGCCGTCGGCCACCTCGTCGCTCACCTCCATGGCCGCAAGCCCGGTGGTGGGCACGGGGTGCCACTGTGCGCCCTTGGTGTTGAGGGCGGCCGTGTGCCCGTCGGGGCCGAGGGTGAGCTGGCCCATGCTGGCGGCGGGGGCAAGGCTTATGTGGGTGATGTAGCGTGTCATGGTGTGGGTGGTGTGTGGTTGTCAACCTCTTCAAACTCCTGCACGTAGCGCGCCTCGAGCTTCTTTGCCTTTTCGATGATGCCGGGCACCACCTTGAAGCCAGCCACGGCGGGGTCGCCCGATATGACGAACTGCTGCGGGGTGATGCTCGAATAGTCGGGGGCGGCAGAGTCCTCCTTGTCGAGCTGCGTGCCCTTGAGGTAGGTGGCCGTCATGGCGGCAAAGGCTTTGGCGTCGCCCGCCTCGCGTGCCATTTGCCACCCCTCCTCGCACCGTTCGCGAAAGAGCCAGCGGTCGTAGTCCTTGGTGATGCGCCCAAGGTTGCCCAGGCATATCTTGATGCAGCGCACGTCCTCATAGGCTTGCGACAGGCCAAGCCCGTACTTTTGGCGCAGCACGCCCACAATGTCCTTGTCCACCATGCGGGGGTTTTGCAGCCAGTAGGCATACATCTCCCTGAGGCGCAGCAGGCGGGCCTGCATGTATTGCGGCAGTCCGGCCGCCTTCATCTCTTCGGCAGAGGCCATGAGGTAGCGTTGCGCGCGGTCTACGAGGGTGTCGGTCATACAGAGTTCTGAGTTTTGAGGTTATAAGGTTATAAAGTTACCTTTAAGAGGTTGGGGCTTTGAGGTTCGTTTAGTTTGGAGTTTTGAGGTTATAAGGTTATAAAGTTACCTCTGCGAGCCCAACTCTCAAAGGTTACTTTATAACCTCATAACCTTAGAACTCCAAACTAAACCAAACTCAAAACTTATCGTACTCCTCCCAATTCGCCCTGTACCTCTCATCAGCCTTTTTCAGGAGTTTGAGCAGTTCGTAGCGGTCGCACGGCTCCTTGTCGGCCATGGTCTTGAGCGTTTCAAACGTTTGCTTCATCTTGAAGTAGAGCTCGCCGTTGTCGTCGTACAGCTTCTTGATGTTGTCGGGCAGCTTGTCGTGGTCGGGACGGCGGCCGCGGTACTGGCCCTTGGGGTGGTCGGCATCGGTGCTGATGACGGGCGCGCCTTGGCTGATGCTCTGCTCAATGAGCGGCAGAGCCTCGCGCTCCATCTGTGCCACGTCCTGCCGCGTCAGTCCGTCGAGGCGTATGCGCAGGTGCTTGTTCAGTTCGTAGGCTATGGTGTCGGCGTAGCGCGCGGGGGCCGCACAGGCACAGGCGTAGAGGTAGCGGTTGGAGTTGATGCGTAACAAGAGCATGGCCCCTTGCCTCACGTCGCGTTCGTCTGACGGCTTGGCAAGGTAGGCCTGCAGTTGTTGGGTAAATTCGGGGTCGAGCATGCTGAGTTTTGAGTTTGGAGTTTTGAGGTTATAAAGTTAGTTTTGAGTTTTGAGGTTATAAGGTTATAATGTCACCTCTGCGAGTTGGGCTCTTAAAGGTAACTTTATAACCTCATAACCTTAAAACTCAAAACTACGCTGCAGCCACCGGCTTGCCCGTGGCTCCGCTAATCTTGCCGTCGTCGGCAGTGTCGATTTCGCCGGGGTAGAAGGGAGCGGGCACCACGTCGGTGGCTTCGATTTCGATGTCGGTGCTGGCGTTGGTGCTTGTGCCCTCGCCGAGCGAGCCTTTGGGCTTTACTACCGTTTCGAACATTTCGTTGCCCAGCACGCGGAACTTGCCGTCACGCTGCTGCACCAGAAACACGAGGTCGGCGTTCTGCGCCACCGAGCAAAAGCCTGCTGCCTCCTCGGCCGTGCCGGGGTGGCTGGCTGTGAGTTTGTTGAGGAAAGTGCACGAGGGACGCTCGCCCTGAGTTTCCCATTCTACGTTGCCTTTGTTCGTCACAAGGTCAATGCGCTGCCATTTTTTGTCGGCCTTGAGCGTGAAGTTGCCGTCGTAGGTGGCGAGTTTGGCCAGTGTCACGTCCTTGTCGGAGGGCTGGGGCAGGGTGGGCCATGCTGTGATGTTTTCCTTTGCTGTGTAGTATACCGCGGTGCGAATGCCGGGTATAACGCGCTGGCCGGCGCAGAAGCGCAGACTGCTGAAGGGTGCGCCAGCGGCGCAGGGGGTGGTTGTGGGGGGTTGTACTGCCATTGTCTGTAGGGGTTTTTAGTTTGGTTTAGTTTTTAGTTTGGAGTTTTGAGGTTATGAGGTTATAATGTTACCTCTGCGAGTTCAAAAGCAAAAGGTAACTTTATAACCTTATAACCTCAAAACTCAGAACTTGCCTCAAGGGCTACTCGCCCTTGAGCTTTGCCACCATAAGCATCTCGGGGCTAAGGCTGCGGAACTGCACGCCGAAGGCCATTGCAGCCTCGAGGGTGAGCTTCCATGATGAGTATTTCTCGATGGCCAGACGCTCGCCGGGGTTGTCGCCTGCACCGTAGCCGTACACCATGTTGCTCTGCGGGGCAATGTGTATGTACTGCGAACCCTTCTTTGAGGCCAGGGGGCAGAATTCCCACTGGTTGTCGGTGCCCTCTAGGAAAGTCTTTTTGAACTCCGTATTGTAAGGCAGCGAGCCGTGCAACAACTGGTAGTTAAGGTTGTAGGCGTTGTAGATGTCCTTCGACACATAGATTTTAGCCTTCTGGCCCTGCAACTCATCGTCGGCGGCGGCGTAGATGGCGTTGAAAGTGTCGATGGCGTTCGTCTTGTCGATGGCGGCCGCCAGCTCCATGTAGTTGCCCTTGTCTGCGGCAATGTTGCCCGCAGTGGCCTCGGTGGCGGTGATGGTGTCGAAGCCGTTGAACAAGTCCTTTGTGGTGTCGCCCTCCGTGTTGCGCTTGGCGTTCCAGATGGCCATGTTGAGCTTGTGGCCAAGTTTGCCGGCCACAAACATGAGAATGTACTTGTTCACGTCCACCTTCTTGAGGCTCTCGCCTTGGGCCACAAGCGAGCCGTAGATGGTGCCCCACACGTCGTTGGGGTCGAAGCCGTAGGCACAGTTGCCAAGGAAAAGTTCAAGCTCTCGCGGGGTGATGGTAAAGTTGCCGTCGGCCGAGCGTGTGCTCTTGTACGGGCCAAGTTCGGCATCGCCGTCAAGCTGGCCGAGCACCACGTTGCCAAGCAAGCCGGGCATGCCCGTCATGTGTTGCAGCGTGGCACCGGCTGAGGTGGCCGGCATGATGAGGAGTTCCTTCTCGTAGCGGGTGGCACTCTTTTGCAGTGCCTCGAGGGTGGTGATAGTTTTAGCCATGTGTAGGGTAAAGTTTAAGAGTTTAGAAGTTTAATAGTTGATGAGTTGGTTAAATGAGGGAGCCGTACTTGCGGTAAAAGTCGCAGGCCTCGGCACCCGGCAGCGCTGTGCCTTCGTCGGCCTCGGTGCTTGGCTTGGCAGAGCTCGTGGTGTCGCCGTCGGTGGCGTTGAGCTTGGCTTCGGCCTCATTCTTTTCATCGTCCAGAGCCTTGATCACCTTTTCGAGCGCGTCAATCTGCTCGGTGGTGAATGTCACCTTGCCGTCGGTGGCGGTGATGTGTGCCACGCCGAGCTTGGCGCACAGGGTGGCGGGGGTGAGAGTTTGTGTGTTCATTGTTGGGGTGTTAGTGTTATGTGGTTTGTCGTCGGTGGTGGCAGCGGCCGCGCCCTGCGGCTTGGCTTCGGCAGGCTTGGCGGCGCAAGATGGCTTGGCGGCGCGCGCAAAAATGGTTTCAAAAAAATCGCGCACCGCCTCGCCTATCGACTTACGCATTTGCTGTTCGGTGGCAGTGGCTGTGGTGGTGATGCTGGCGGCGGCAGTGCCCTCAGTGCTTGCAGCCTCAGTGCTTTCGGCCGCCATGCTTCCAGCCGCCCCGCCGAAAGTGGGCACAGGCAGCCCGCATGCCACAATGTGCTCGCGCTGTGCGTCGGTCATGGGCTCCTTGGCGGGGTCGGGCTGCTCTTCGTCGGGGTCAATCTCGTCAATGAGGCCAAGGCGCAGCGCCTCCTCGGCACCTATCCATCGCGCCTCATGCATGAGGGCCTCCATTTTGCCCACATTGCTGTCGCCCACCTTGGCGGCATATATCGAGGCCACCACGCGGTCGAGCGTCTTGAGGTCGGTCTGAGCCTTGCGCAGCCCCTCAATGGCCTTGGCCAGCTCCTCCTTGTTATAGTAACCCCAAGTACTCACTGCGGTCGAGCAGGGGTGCACAAGCATCAGCGCGTAGCGGCTCATCACCACCTTGCGCGCACCCATGGCCAGAATGGTGGCGGCGCTGGCCGTCATGCCTATGATGTAGGCCGTGACCTGGCCGTGGTCAATGAACTGTTGTCTGATGTCGAGGGCCGTCTGCACGTCGCCCCCGTAGGAGTTGATGCGCACGGCGCAGGGCTTGCCCTTCATGGGCTGCAATTTGCTCTTGACGTAGCCCTTGCTTATGGGGTAGCCAATGTAGGAGTCGATGTCGATGTGGTAAGTGCGTGGCATAAGTAGCGTGTGTGTTAAATGGTTAAAAGTTGTGGCAAATGTACACCTATATATATAGGCTTGTAAAAGACACCCGCCCGCCTTTGGCCCGTGCCTTGCGCTGTTGCGGCACACGGGGCGGCAGTTTGTCCCATTTTAGTGGGCATCAGGGGCGGGCGGCCTCCGAAATAGTGCGCTTTGTCAGCTTTTCGACCCCCCAATGCCCTACGCCCCGCGCCCGGCTGACGGGGGGAGCGCGGGCGGTATATGCCGGGAAAGTGTGGCGCCGTGGCGGCGTGGCGGGAGGACAAAAAAAAGCCCGCCGGCCTCGGGGTGAGGCTGGCGGGCTGGGGGTGTAATAAAAACAAATGTGTGTGTGAATGACTAAGAGTTTTGTGTGGTCTTGTCTATGTTGTCGGCCGAGGTGGTGAGCACTTGGGCCATGTGGCGCAGAGCCTGGCTGAGTTGTTGCAGCTCTGAGGGCTTGAAGGTGGCGGGCTTGCCGTTAACCTTGTAGCCGTGCAAGCGCTGCTGCAGCCAGTTGCCCGAGCGGTCAAAGTATTTGCGGGCCACGCCCGACAGGTTGAGGAACTCACTCGTGTCTATCATGGCGAGCCATACTGCGCCCTCGCTTTCGGTGGATAGTAGCTGGCGCGCTTTGTCTGTTGCTTCGGTGTGTGTCATTGTGGTGGTTTGTTAAAATGGGCCCGCCCTTGTGCGGGCCCTTTGTTTTAGCTTTCGATTGCTTCAGCAAGCTCCTCGATTATTCTTAATGCTTCGGCTTTGATGTAGTCGTGCTTTGTTGTGTTGGCCAACTCGGCAAGCATTACTATCGCTTTGGCTGCTGTTACTTTTTCTTTCTTAGTCATTCATTGAACACCTCCTTTCTTTGTTTTTATTACACTGCAAAGGTAATAATAATATACTTATTATCAAAGAAAAGTAATAAGTATTTTTTGTATTATTTGATTGGCATCAGCCGCCGCCAGTGACGACGAGTTGCACGGGTTGCTGTGGGAAGCGTTCGCAACCTATATATAAGGTGTCGAAAGCGTCGGAGCCGTCGGTGCGGCTTTCGAGTCGGTCCTCGTCGGTCTCGGCCAGCTTTTCGCGTCGCTTGTCCTTCTTGCCGTTGTACACGCCGGCAGTCTGTACGGAGATGAGCAGGTCGGGGTTGTTGGGCTCGTTGAAGAAGGGCATGAGCCGGGCCTTGCCGTCGAAGCCGCGGTTGATGAGTTGGTACTTCTCAAGATGTTTCATGGGGGTGCCTATGTAGACGGGGCGCACGCGCCAGCCGTGCAGCTGAAGCTCGTGGGTGATTACCCAGCGGAAGTCCTGGTCGTTGACGGCGTAGTTGGAGCCGAGGGCGGTGGCGTCGTAGTAGAACACCACCTCGTGCATGGGCAGCGGGTCGTAGTACTGGCAAAAGTCGGCTATGAGGGCGGGCAGCTTGCGCTCATACTTTACGTAGAATGACTTTAGCACATTGAGGCGGCGGCGGTCTTCGTCGGGCTGGCCTGCCACGAGCCAGTTGATATTGTTGTTGTAGTCGAAGGCTATGCACAGTGGGTGGCCGCGGTTGATGTCGGCATCGGCCTTGCATGTGCCGGCCATCTTGCTGAGCGCCTTGAAGTCGTAGCCCAGGGCGTCGACCACATGGTAGTCGGTGGAGGTGTAGCGGTGTGAGGGGCGCATCGAGGAGTAGAAGCCGTCCTTTAGCACCTCGACGGGGCGGCACAGTATGGAGGTGCGGAACACCATGGGGGTGAGGTCGCGGCGCATCTGTCGCACCCATGCCTCGCCCAGCACTTCGATGTTGGTAAGGCTGGAGTAGGTGCGGTAGAGTGTGGCGCGGCGGCGGAGCGAGGCGAGCAGGCGGCGTGTTTGCTTGATGCGCTCGGGCAGGTAGGGGGTGGTGTCGCCCTGGGCGATGCGCTGCATGGTTTGCTGTTCGTCGGACACGAGTGCCTCAATGGTGCTTATGAGTTCGGCGTCGCACTGGTCGGCATAGCGCATGAACCATGAACCGCGCTTTGATATGGGCATGTCGCTTGTGATGAGCATGCCGTGGTGGAAGGGCAGGTCGCCAAACTCGCGCTGCTGCCCGCGGTTGGCGGGAAAGGTTTCGTCCTTCAGCCGCTCGTAGTCTACAAACTTGGCTTCGTCAATGTCGATGTAGTCAAAGCTCTTTGAGTTGGAGGTGCCCACGCGGTCCTGGCTCACTATCTGGCCTATGGCGCCGTTATAGAAGGTGATGATGTTCTCCCAGTTGTCGGGCGTGACGAGTGGCGCGGGCCAGTCGAGCGCGCGGGGCGGGCGGTGGCCTATGTCCCAATGCAGCCCTCGGCGGTAGCCCCATTTCTCCCAATGCTCAAACATCGACGGCAGCGTGTTGGTTTTTGCCCTGATGGCTGTGGGGCACACAAAGGCGGTGGTGCTGCGCGGCATGGCCTGCATGTTGCGCAGGTTGATCCAGGCGTGCAGCATGCTTTTGCCTGTGCCTCGGCCGGCCACTACCACGTTGGTGTGGGCGTCGATGGCGCACACTTCGCGCTGCATGCGGTTCATGTATATTTGTGGGGGTGTGGGGGTGCTCATGGGTGGTGGGTGTGTGTGTGATTATTACCACTTGCGTGGGTATATTTTTTGCCAATAATTACGCCATTCTGCGCATATAGGCGCCGCATGCGGTAAAACTTCTGCCTTACGCCCTCGCGGTAGATGAGTGCGATGCCGTTGGCCTGACACCATGAGTCGATGCCGCGGTTGAGTGTGCCGCTGTGTATGAGGCACACGCACTCGCTCCACAGGGCGAGGCAAAAGAGGTTGGCCACGGCGCGTGCCATTTCGGCCTGTGCCCTGCGTGAGAGGTGGCACCAGTATTCGGGCCGCCGCAGGGCGTTGTCGGTTATGACTATAGCCACGCTGTCGGGCGGGCAGGTTGGCCCCGTGGCGGTGGTGGCTCCAGCTGCGGGGCGTGAGAGCAGGCGGTGGAGGAGCATGTTCTCGTAGGAGCGTGGGGGGAAGCGCACGGGGCTGCCAAAGTGGTGGGTGAGCCATTGGCGCAGGTATGGCTCAAGGCGCAGGTATACGGTGAGGTCTTTCATGTGGGGGGAAAGTTAAAGTTGAGGAGTTGAAAAGTTTAGAAGTTAAGAGGAATGTCGGGCTTGGAGCTTTTTAAGTTTAGAAGTTCATAAGTTGAGAAGTTAAGAGGTCGCTTTAAGAGTTGGACTCGCAGAGGTAACTTCTTAACTCCTCAACTCCTAAACTTTTCAACTTTTACCATTGTTCTGTTTGTCGTTTTTATGGCTTGTGTGGGGGCGTGGTATGTGTGCTGTGTTTTTCCTGTAATCTGGCTGAGGTCGAATTTCGTACTTTTTTTCTGTAATTTTGTATCAGCGTAATTTTGTATCGTAACTCTCTGATTTTCAAGTGATACATTTTTCTTTGTTGGCTGATACATTTTTGTATCGGGCAAAACAAAATTGTATCAGGGGGCGGCTGGCTGATACAAAACGGGGGGTGATACATTTCGGGAAAAAATTGTATCAGAATTGTATCGGGTTTTGTATCGCCTTTTTTTCTTCCTTATTTATTGATTTTCAATACTTTTCTTTGTTTGCTACAAAGTGTGATACAAAATTACAAAAAAAAAGTACGATTTTAGGGGGTGTGGTAAAACCTTTCTGCCCGCTCAGTGGTTCGGGATTGGTCAATTTCACGGATTTAAGGCGGCGTGCGGGCACGAAAAAGCCCGGCACGTGGGGCGACGTGCCGGGCGGTGTGTCGGTGTTGTGGTGGGCTTGTGGTGGGTTTGTGGCGTGGGGGTCAGAACTTTGTTTGCTGCAAGTTCCGCCCTATGTTGTGAATGATGGTGAGCAGTTGGGCCTTGCGCTCGGCTGATGGGTTTTTGGTGCCTTTGACGTATTGTGCCAGCAGGCTTTGGCTGATGCCGGCCTTTCGGGCTACGGCTGATGCGTTGATTTCGTCGTGCATGAGAAAGAAGCGTGAGAGGCTTGTTGGCTCGGGGTTGTCGTACTCAAAGCTGTCGAAGCTCATGTCCTCGTCGAGGTTGTCCCACCTTATGCCAAATGCGTTGATGGTGTATTGGTTGCGCTGCTCGGGTGTGGCGTGGTAGAGCCGTGGGTAGTATAGCAGAGACTGCCGCAACTCGCGGCCGTCGTCGGTGGTGCCGATGATGTGGGCGGTGTCGAATTTTATTTTTACTATTTTCATGGCTCGGTGTGTGTTGGTATTATGTATGTGTGTGGTTAATCGTCAATGCGGCCGTGTATCTTTACCCAGTTGCTTATGACGAGGTCTTTGTTCTCTTCGAGTATGGCTTCGGCCAGTCGTATGTCCTTGTTCTTCATTCCGCAGTTTTTTTCGAGTTCGATGGTCGTTCCCACTATGAACTTTGCTTCGCCGTCGGCGTTGCGCACGTGTACATGGGGTGGTTGGTGGTCGCGGGTGTAGATGCTGAATATGAGACCGAAGAGTCTGAGTATTTCTGGCATGGTGTGTGGTGTTATGTGTATATGTGTGTGTTTGTTTTGCTATGTGGCAAAGGTAGGGTTATTTTTTTATTACCGCAAGTGTTTGAGGTGTGGTTTTTGTCAGTCGTTGTGGTGTCCGTACATGCGGCGTGTGGCTTGGCTGATGGTGGCTGTGGGTCGGTAGTGGGTGTTGGTGGGTGGTGTGCGTGTGGGTGGTGTGCGGTGTCGGCGTATGGTTATGCGGTCGTCCATGAGGTCGTAGTTTCGCCAGTGGTCGGCGGCGAGCAGGAAGATGGCTGCCGTGCGCACGCACCACTCGAGTTTTGGCGAGCCTTGGTAGCGACGGAAGGTGACGCTGCGGCCGGGGCGCATTGTTTCGAGGTAGTCGTACACTTGGCGGGCGAATGTGCGGAAGGTTTCGCCGCCCTCGCGGTAGAGGCGGCTGAAGCCTTGGGGGGTGAGCCATTCGTCGGGTATGGGGGGGAGCATGATTTTTAAGTTTATAAGTTTAAGAGTTGAAAAGTTGAGGGGTCGCTTTTAAGAGTTGGAAAAGCAGAGGTGACTTCTTAACTTTTCAACTCCTCAACTTTTCAACTTAAAAATCCTACCAATATACGCTCATATGGTCAATTTCAAAGAGTGTGCAGTCGCGGAACTCGCGAATGAGTGCCGACTGCGGGAGCCTGATGCGGTGTGTGCCGCGTCGCTTGTGTCCGCCTATGCAGCGTGCGCCCTCGTAGGTGAGTATGTCGCCTGTTGAGAGTTTCCACACGCGCAGGCGGTGCGGTTCCCCGTCTTCGAGCAGGCGCAGGGCGTCGTGCTGGCTGATGCTGGAGTGTAGTTTGGGTGTGTTCATTGGCGTGGGTGTTTGAGGTGTCGTGCTATTTCGGCTTCTATCACTTTCTGGTTGTGGCGCGTGGCGGCTTCGTAGTGCCGGCCGTCGCTGAAGCCTTCATCTTTTCCGGCTTTGTGCCCGTCGTCGTAGCCCCGTGTGTAGCCTTCGTCGTAGGCTGCGAGGCGGGTGTTGCTTGTGGCTTGGCGCAGCTGGTCGTCGGCTGTGGCCTGTGTGCGGCGGCAGCCGTAGTGGTAGGCGGTGGCGGTGGCGATGATGAGGGCCAGAAGGCCGAGGGGGAGGAGGGTGAGTGGTGTCATGGGGAAATTTTGAGTTTATAAGTTTAGTTCGGAGTTTTGAGGTTATAAGGTTATAAAGTTACCTCTGCGAGTTCAACGGCATAAGGTGACTTTATAACCTTATAACCTTAGAACTCCGAACAGATTTTACTACATAGGCGACGCGTTTTAATTGTATAGGCGACGCGTTTTTTCTCTCAGTCGATATCGTTTTTTCTCTCAGTCGATATCGTTTTAACGACATAGGGGGGAAGCTAAAAGCCTTCCCGCCCCTGGTTGAGTTCGTCGTAGATGTGCGTTTCGCTCTTTAGGCGTTTGACCATGTTGCGCACCATTTGTTGTCGGCGGTGGTTGTCGCCCACGCGGTCGGCAATTAGGAGGATGAGGTCGGCAAAGTAGTCGCTGTCGTCGCAGGCCTGTGCGGCATCTTCGAGGGTGTACATTTCGCGGGCAAAGCTGGCCCATGCCCGTTTGGCCAGTTCGGTTTGGCGCACGGCCATGCGCCAGCGCTGCTTGCAGTCGTGCTTGAGGTCGAAGCCGAGCCGCTCCACGCGGCTTTGTGCGTCCATCATGAGGGTGTTGGTCACATCGCCCATGAGGTAGGCCACGTTGGTGAGTATGCGCGTGGCGTCGGGCACACTGCCCGGGGGTACGAGGTGTTCGTGTTGCATAATAGTATGTTTTGAGTTTATAATCTGGTTTTAAGTTTTGAGGTTATGAGGTTATAAAGTTACCTCTGCGAGTTCAACATCATAAGGTGACTTTATAACCTTATAACCTCAAAACTACGAACTAAAAACTTCGTCCGGCACAAATCCCGCCCCGGGGTCGAGGTGCGCCCCTTCGTCGAGTTGCTCGCGGTTAGCCTGGCTCTTGGTGGAGCGCAAGTATATCATGTCCTCGCTCTTGCCGTCGATGCGGCGCGAGATGCGGCCCTGCGAGTTGAGCAAGTCGGCGGGGTTGTAGTCGTACACGTAGGGGCAGAGGGCGGCAAAGGAGCGCAGCGCCTTGGTGAACTTGTTCATGGTGTAAAAATTCTTGTTCACCTTGGCATCATCTATAAAGGCGTCGTAGGCCTCGCGGCGAACGATGAAGGTGTCGAGGTTGTCGCCCTCCTCGGCAAAGTACACGTTGGCCCACTCCTCAAAGTTGGTGCCCATGTCGGCCTTGAACTTGCGCTTCAATATGTTGCCCATGGGCGGCATGGGCTTGACGCTCTCCTGGCACATCGACAGGTAGAACTGGCAGCACTGCATAAAAAAGTTGATGTCGGCGTTCCAGTCCTCCTCCTTGTACGAGGAGCTTATGAGGTCGCGCCCGAAGTCGTCGCGTATGCTGCGGCTCTCAAGGTAGTCGTTGCCCTCGGTGCGCTGGTGGTAGTAGTCGCTGAACACAAGGTAAAGCAGGCGCGCCTCGGTGCTGGGGCTGAAGTCGCGCGGCACATAGTTGGTGGTAAAGCCAAACTTGGGGCTTTGCTCAAAGGGTATGGTGTAACTCTGGTTGTTCTTCGGGTTGACCGTCATGTCCGATGTAATGAGGTCGTAAAAGGCCCCCGTGTCGAGGTGGCGGTCGCAGTCGTCAACCAGCACAAAGTCGGTGTGCTGCGTCACTTGGTCGAACACGTGCGGGTTGTCCATCAACTTGGCGTTGCGTCCGCTCAGCTTCACCGTTTTCATAAAGAGCGACAGCGCCTTGAACAGGAACGACTTGCCGCTGCGGCCGTTGCACTCGCCGTCCTCGCCTATCTTGTTGTCCATAGCCATGGGTGCCCACGCCCGCGAGGGGCTCTTGTAGTGGTGCAGCATGTAGCCTATGGCAAAGAGCTTCGACACAAGGTTTTGCTCCTGCTCGTGCCGCTCGTCGGGCGTGAGGCCCTCGCCGTCGATGCAGAACTTGTGGGCGCGGTGGTAGGCTTCGGCCTCCGAGGCATCGCGCTCGGCAAAGTTGTACTCCAGCTCCTTGCGCCAGTGCACGCGGCTCGTGTTGATTACGTAGCCAAACAGGGGGCTGCTCTCGCTGTCAATCACCCGCACCCCGAAGCGCGCCTCGCCCGTGGCGGTCACGCTGCGCTCCACCTCAAACATGGGGGGCATGAGCGTGACGCGGTGGTCCAGCACATTCTCCTGCCACACATAGCGGTCGAGCCCGTCGCCCCCGTTGTGCTCCACAAGGCCCGTGGGGGTGGCCTCAATCGTTTTGCCGGGGAAGAAGAATAGCTGCGTGGTGGGCGTGTAGTTGGTAAAGTCGAGCGTCACCTCTCGCATGTTGTCAAGGGCCGAGTCGCTCAGTCGGGGCGAGTTGTGAATGAGGTTGCGCACAGGACGCGGCAGGCACCGCTCCTCGGCCCACTCGCTGATGAAGCGGCGCAGGTCCTTGGCCTTCACCTCGCGCACAATGTTGCCCTGCACGTGTATGTAGCGCGCCTCCTTTATGTTGTCGTCGTGCAGGGTGTAAAAGCCGTTCAGCCTGAGGAAGTTGTACAGGCACTCCGTGTCGATGTCATACGTCACGGCCCCCGTCTTGCGGTTGGTGCGCTCCGTCCAGAACTTGGCAGGCATGGCCAGCGCCATCAGGCCCGCAAAGTCGCTCCTGCGGTCGCGCAGTTCCTGCCAGTCCCTGAGGTCCTTGCGCGGGCGGCCGCGGTTGTCGCGGTACTGCATGAGGTTCTGCGGCAGCCACATGGTGTGTATGTCTATGAACCGCAGGGCAAGCTCGCGCCCCTTGCGCACCCCCGTGCTGTCGAGGTCGGGAATGTTGTAGAGCACCTCCACATACTTCATCACCTCCTTGTACTCTGCCTCGCTCAGGCGGTACGTTTCGGAGTTGAACCACAGCGGGCTGTAGCCCATGGAGTGGCAGCACAGCGAGTCGCGCTCGCCCGAACAGATGAAGGCCTCCTTCAGTTTTTGCTCCCGGTAGGGCTTGCCCTCGTTGGCGGGGTCGCGGTAAAAGGCCGCCTCCTCGTCGGCGTTCAGTTTGCGCCACAGTGTTTTCAGTTCGTGCAGCCCGTTGATGTACTCCTTGGGTTTGCCGCCCGCGGGGTGGTAGCTGAAGCGAAAACCCTTGTCGGGGTTCAATGGCTCATATATTTTGTAAAACTTTACCTCGGCCTTTTCGCCGCCGCCCTCCTCCACCACACACTCGCGCATGAATATGGGGTAGTTGTCGGTGGAGTATTTGAGCGTCACCTCGCGGTTCTTGACATAGCCCACATACTCTGCCTCGTACCAGTGCAGCGCATCGGTGTCGGCGTGCGTCACCCTCGGGCCAAGCACCTTGAGGTGTGCCTCGGGTATGCGCTCCATCAGGGCAAAGATGCGTGTGCCGTCCTTCTCGTCGGCCGTGGCGGGGCGGTGCTTTATGTCGGGCTTGTTCACGGTGCGGTTCAGCTCGTCCCGCACGTCGAACATGGCGGCCAGCTTTAGCACTGCCTCGTAGGGGCGGTCGATGCCCTCCTCCTTCATGCAGATGTCGAGCGGGCTCTGCGCGTGGCCCTCCTCGCCAAAGTCGGTCACCTTCCACACGCCCTCGCCGCTCTGTGTGTGACACAGGTAGAGGCAGGCCGAGGGCGTTTTGTCGGCGGGGCGCACCCTGAACTTGTTTTTGGTGCCCACCACCTCGCGGGCCTGCGGGTAGTAGTGCAGTATGATATCGAGCCCCTCGTTGGTGGCGCGATATAGGTTTTCTATTCTTATCATAGGTGTCGGAGTTAGAGTAGGAGTTTGGAGTTTTTTTAAGTTTATAAGTTTAGGAGTTTAAGAGTTAAGAGGTCGGTTTTAAGAGTTCGAACTCGCAGAGGTGACCTCATAAACTTTTCAACTCATAAACTCATCAACTTGAACCCAAACTTAAAGCGTGGCGCAGGCGGCGGGAGTCGAACCCGCTAATGTCCCTATCTTTACAACACACTGGCAGTGCATCTAACATTTACACATGCCGCCTATCCGATTAGCGGCCTATCGCCTGCAAAGGGCGGCGTGCACTATCCGTCACGAACCGTGACACGCCTGAACACATAAATAGATATAGAACGTCGCGCAGGCGGCGGGAGTCGAACCCGCTAATGTTCCTATCTTTACAACACACTGGCAGTGCATCTAACATTTACACATGCCGCCTATCCGATTAGCGGCCTATCGCCTGCAAAGGGCGGCGTGCACTATCCGTCACGAACCGTGACACGCCTGAACACATAAATAGATATAGAACGTCGCGCAGGCGGCGGGAGTCGAACCCGCTAATGTCCTAATTCGTCGCGAATACCGGGGGCACCATCAAGCGGGGTTATCCAGCGTCTGTGCTGATGGTGCACCCCCGGCGTACTATTTCGTTTGCCGCCTATCCGTTTAGCGGCCTATCGCCTGCGGGGTGGCTGCCGCTATCCGTCGCGGACCACGGCAGCCTGATGATGGCCGGGGGAAAAGCAAAAACCAAAACAAAGTGATGAAGAATATACACGTCAAGCCCCCCGGCCATCGTGTGTGTGATTTCTAACTCCTATCTATTCTAATATTATGGGGTTGCGGGGTGACGGGTCAGCCTCTTACTATCGTGTCGGCATACACTGCCTCGATGCGCTCCATCACCTCGGCCCGTGTCATGCCCTCGGGCACGTGGCCTTGAATGATGCAGCCCCCGCGGCCGTCCTTGGTTATCACCTCAAAGGGCAGGGCGCGGTCGAGCGCGTCGACAAACTCGCGCTGCTCAAGCGGCACAAAGTTGGCCTCCAGCGTCCACTCATGGCTGCCGCGGGCAAACGACACTATCTCCTCGGCAAAGCTCTCGTCCGCTGTCAGCTTGAACTTGTATTTTATAATTAATTCCTGTTCCATTTTCACGTCTATCTTCATATTGTTGCTTTTTTAGTTGATTAGTTGAATAATTCTCATTTGTGGTGCTCCAGATAGTAGCGCACCAGGTCGGCGTCAGAGTAGTCGGGGAAACGCTCGCTCAGCGCATAGTACGTGCCGTTGTTCTTCATCTCCACCACAGTGGAGTCTACAAAGTCGCTCTTGCCAGCCCAGGCAAAGGCTGCAAACAGTGCCGCGCCCACCAAGGCCCACTTTGTAAGGGTCATGAGTCGTATAACAGTCTTTTTCATAATTGTATGCTTTTTCGTTAGTGCGCACAGCCGCAGGCGTCCGGTGCCGCAGCGTGCATGGGTTGTTGTTAATATGGGTTGTTGTTGTGTAAGCCTCCGTTACAGCCCCCGCCTTGCGTGAGCCATGTGTGAGCCATGTGCGTGTGAGCAGCACTGCATTGTTGTTTTACCTATACATATGTCGGGGTGCAAACCGCTCGCGCCCCGGCCGCAGCTCCCGCATGTGCCGCTGCACACACCGCCCGCGCCCGCTCATAGGTGAGTCTAATACTGCTCGCGCCACACGCGCTTAATCTCTGCGCCGGTTATGAACTTCTTGCAGTTCACCCGGTTCCAGCCGCAATTTATGCGCCCGCTCGTCACCCATCGCGTGATGGTGGAGCGCGACACACCGAGCAGCTCTGCCGCGCGCCCCACAGGGTAGCGGCCCGAGTCGGCCACCTGGGGCTCAGTCTCCGTCATCATGGTCGTTGTCCTCCTGCTGTTTGTTGTTGTTTGTCACTTCGCCCTGCGCGCGCTCCACCAGGTAGCACTTGCCGCGTGCGGCGTCCTTCTTCACTCTCACTTGCCACTCGTTGCGCCCGCTCTGGCGGTTCAACCTGGCTTTTGCCATAATCAGCGCCGAAAAACTCATTGCACTGCAAGGTATTTCAATGCCGCTGCCCGGCTTCATCGAGCGCAGCGTGGCCGTCGGGCTGATGCTGCGCAGTATCCTGTTTTTTGCTTCCATTTGCTTGTAAACATAACATGTATTCGTTTCAACCTTTGTCGAGCAGAACCTTAATGAGGCGTTCCTTTTCGTCGAGGAGGGCGTGCAGGGCGTCATTATCTTTTTGCAGGAGTTCGATGGTGTGCTGTAGCGTTATTGCTTCATTATCAATGCTTTGGGCTGTCTCTATGTTGCCTGTGGAGTTTATTTGCGTTGTGTTGTGGTGGCCGCCTACTTGTATTGTGCCTTGGTCGTCGGGTAGGAGCATTTCGCCTTCGCCTGTAAGGAGCCAGTTGCCGTCGACCTGGGGGAAAACTGCCTTGATTTGTTCCGCATTAAAGGTTTTTCGGGATACCCAAGTAGCCACAGTGCTTGGACTGAGGTTCAAAGTTCTCGCAAATTGCGACTGATTTCCTCTTGCAAAATGCAAGATTAAAGTGTTCAATATTTCGTTTCTTTCCATAAAAATATTCTATTTGTCGTATATTCGTCAATTATTCGTATTTACATTTGCGTATTTTCGCAAAATATTTCATCTTTGCATCACATAACGATGTTACGTAACCGCGTTACGCATACAAATGTAAAGAATACATGATATGTTTAATAAACACGCGCATTTACGCCCCTTTTGCCACAACCGCAAAAGGGGCGTAAACGCTTTATAAACACACAAAAAAAGGGCCTCCCCCCATAACAGAGGAAAGCCCCATAATGCTGCCCGCAGGCCACGGGCAGCTGCCAAAACAAAGAGATATGGCCTGTGAATGCCTATTGAATGCCAGCCAAAGCCTTGCCAATAGCGTGCAAGGCTTCAACTATGCGCGCCCGTTGCCCGTCGCGCGGCACTTTAAGCCCCGTGGCATAATGAGTCAGCAAAGCCTGGTTGATACCCGACACACGAGATATGATTTTAAGCGACGTATAATTCTCGGCCAAACGAATGAGAGCCGCCGCCCCCAATTCCACGTCCAACCCATACTCGCCAGCCTTGACCCACGGCGCCACCTCCTCCATGTCGCCCGCATGTTCGGCTATGGCTCGGCGCACTTCTGCAAGCAACTCATCGTAAGTCCTGGCAGTAGCAATCACCACACCGTGCAAGCGCTCATCATCAGACACCGCAGCATAATTCTTGTCACACCAATTCACCTTAATCTTAATCTTTTCCATATTATATCTCTGTATTATATTGTACATGTTTCAGAGTAAGGCTTTCAAGCCTTACTCCAAAACTAACCTAACGCCAACGGGCTTGTTTCCAAATACTCAGTAACAGGAAATCATCTAAAGTGTCACTCATCTTGCCCCTCACTGTTACCTTGCCGCTCTTTGTGGGGTGCTTGAACTGTCGGTGGTCGCCGTTGTTGGCCTTAACTCTGTACCAACCGTCCTTTTCAAGCAACTTGATAACTTCTCTTACTTTTAATTTCTTCATAGGCTTTCTCTTTGTGTTTGGCAATGCAAAGGTATAAAATAATTTACTTTTGACCAAGCTTTTTCTCGTAAAAAGTATATTATATTTTACCCTTAATGCGCGCCAGCCCCGCCATTCACATACTCAATCACCCGCCTCACCGCCTCGTCCACCTTGCGCGCATCACGTCTTATATATATGTCCGCCATTCTGCACGGCGACCTGTGCCCCAGCGCAGCATCAATCACCGCGTCAGTCACATCAATCTCGGCCGCCAGCGTAGCCCACGTGTGCCGCGCCCAGTACGACGTCAGCTCCGGAAACAAAGCGTTATAAACCTTCACCCGCTGCTTGCCGCCGCACTGCCCCTTGCGACGCACATACATATAACCCGACGGCCCCACCTTCTGCAGCCCCTCGTTAAACCTGTGCAGCCAGTCATGCCACCCCTCCGCGCCAGGCTTCAGCCGCTCCCCAAACCACAGCAAATGCCGCTCCCCCCTGTACCTTTCAATAATAGCCCGGGCCTCAGGCGGCACCGACAGCTGGCACAGCACACCCGTCTTGCTCCTCCTGTACCTTATGACACCGTCCGCCCCCAACGGCGGCAGCCCCATCAAGTCCACCAAGTTGATACCCGCCAGGTAGAACGACAGCATAAACACATCAACATACTTCCTCTGCCACCCCTCGCACGGGTAATTCCTCAGCCGCCTCAAGTCACCCACCGAAAGCGACCGCTTCATCGTCTCCTCCTTCTTAATCTTAAACCGTCGGAAAGGGTACAAGTCAGCCGGCACCACCCCCTCATCAATAGCCGCATTCATCACCGCGCGAATATTGCGCAAGTGAATGCCCCGCGTGTTCACGCTGCAAGTCGCCCCCAGCCACTGCTCAAAGTCGCGCAGCCACCCCACACTGATGTCCGCAAACCTCAGGCGCCCCACATCACAGTATCCCCCCATCTTCCGCAGCGTCATTTCATACACCTGCCTTGTTTTCTCCTTGCCCCTCCGGGCTATAAATTTCTCGGCAAACGTGCCAAACGCCGTCTCATTCCCGGCCCCGTTCCCTTCGCCGTTCCCTTCCTCGCCATCATTCCCGCGTTTGGCCATCACAGCCTTTTTAATCTCAGCCGCCTTCATCTTGTCCACCTCGTACCCGCTCACAGCAAGTTCTTCAATGTCAAGTTGCAGCTTGGCCCTTTTAATGCCAAGCATCTGCGTCAGTTTCCCGGCCATGGGCACGCCCACCACCTTGCCCGCTGCAAACTCCTCCTTATGCAGCATCAGCCCCGTGGCAATTTGCGCAGACGTGCCATTGTTGTATATCACCATGTATAGCCGTCCTTTGCCATCATCACTTGTGCGTCTCAAATCCAGATACCATTTTATTTTGTATGCCATTTTTTGTTCCTATTGCATTTCTTCCCGCAGTCCGATTGCTCACAATATGCTCACAATATGCTCACAAAATTGCACCAAAATGACGCAAAATAAGCCAAAAAGAGCAATAAAAAAGACTTAACACAGTAGTATCAATACAACGCAAAACCGCCGATTACCAAGTCTAAATACTTGATAATCAGCGGTTTATATGAATGTCGGGGCGACGGGATTCGAACCCACGACCCCCTGCTCCCAAAGCAGGTGCGCTAACCGGACTGCGCTACGCCCCGTGCAAGATTAGTGCAGAATTGGCTGCTCTTAATCGTTTTGCGAGTGCAAAGGTAACAATATTTATGTAAATGCAAAATAGTTTGCCTGCTTTTTTGTGGTAATGTAGTGGTAATGCCTTTACACTTTGCCATGATTGGGCACGGAAGTGCCGTTTTGCTGCGTGGCAAGGGTGGGGAGGTGGTAAAAAGGAAAAAGCTACCACGCCAAAGCGATTGCCATGTGAGGCATCGCTCGGGAGTGATAGCTTTTTACCTGAACAAGCAGGTAGGAATTTCTGATTAGTTGACGCCAGCAGCAAGTTCGGCACCAGCCTTGAACTTAACCACCTTCTTGGCAGCGATCGTGATCTTTTCCTTTGTTGCGGGATTGATACCCTCGCGGGCAGGACGCTCGTTGATAGAGAATGTGCCAAAGCCGAGGATTGCAACCTTGTCACCCTCCTTGAGAGCACCTGAAATGGCATCGAGCACTGCGTCGAGTGCTTTCTTAGAATCTGCCTTGCTCAAGCCCTGGGCTGCAATGGCATTTACGAGATCAGTCTTATTCATACTGTGTAAAATTATTTAATGATTTTATCTGTTCGTTGGACTTGCGCGTGATGGCATTTCCACTATTAAAAATGCCCACTTGCCGTGTGTTAATGGGGCTTTGTGCACATTTTCATGGCAAATATAGGGCATGGAGGTTAATGGTGCAAGCAATTCGGTGCTTTTTTTATAAAAATGAGTCAAAATGGCGTGTTTATGCGGTGTGTGAGTGCATGCAAGTGTGCTTTTGGGCACCTTTAGGTCCTTTTTAAGTCCCTTACTATTCAGACTTTAAGTAATGTATGGCAAACATACTTGTCAACCTGTTACCCCGTTAACCAAGAATTCTGTCAAAGGCAGGTCTTGTGGCTCGTTTTATGCGACATTTGCTCAAAATAAGGCCGCACGCTTTGGCCATTTGGCGCCGAATTGCTACCTTTGCGGCCACATACCGATATCCAGATTTCGGGCCAGATTGGATTTGACAGCGGGTTGGAGTGGTATGTAAGCACGCAGTGCGCCTGGAGGTGGGCACTTAAATATCGGCCTTCGACAATTTAACTGGCGAAAACAAGTTTGCTCTCGCTGCCTAATCGAAGTACAGTAGATAGGCTTTATTCCGGCACAAGGTGCTGGAACGAGACATCACCCAAGAGCTGTTGCTCCGAAGCGTCTTGACAAGGTGGTGCAGGTAAATCGGCGCTGGTCAGAGTTGGCCTTGCAACTCTGGTGAGATTTTTAGAGGATAAGGTGTTGGTTGGTGGCACTGGTCTTGCCAGCACTCGAAAATCAAGTCAGTGATAAGCGTGTAGAAAGCATATTATTTCCCCGTTTGGACGAGGGTTCGAGCCCCTCCTGGTCCACAAAAGAGTGCTGATAATCAGCGGTTTGGAAATATCGCATGCTAAAATGCGTGCGATGGATTAAAGGTATTAAGGCCATGACTTTGTTCTGTTGAGCAATGCCATGGCCGTTTTCTTTATGTGGCGATACCATTCTTTCAGCCAGCATTCGCAGATAAATGTGTATATTTGCAAGCCGTTAGTGTGGCATGGCAGTAAGAATGCCACATTGCGCAGTTAAATATGCTAAAATAACGTCATGCTTAACATACCTATTATATATAAAGCCCTTGGCACACTGTTGCTGCTCGAGGCACTGCTCCTTGGCTTGTGCTTCGGCATGGGTTTCTATTTTGGTGAGGTAAACCACCTCACATTCGGTCTGCCCTCGGCCCTGGCTGCAGTGATAGGCGCCTTGTTGCTCTACTTTGGGCGCCATGCTGAAAACCGCATGGGGCGGCGCGACGGGTTTCTGATAGTGTCGCTCACCTGGGTGGTGTTTTCGTTAGTCGGCATGCTGCCGTTTATAGTCAGCGGCTATCAGCCCCGTGTGGCGGCCGCTTTTTTCGAGACCATGTCCGGCTTCACTACCACGGGCGCCACAGCCTTTACCGACATTGATGCCCTTCCGCACTCCATCTTGCTATGGCGCTCCATCACCCACTGGATAGGCGGTATGGGTATCGTGTTCTTTACCATAGCCGTGTTGCCCAACATGGGCGGGGGCGATGTAAAGCTCTTTTCGGCAGAGGCCACAGGTTTGAAAATAGGCAAACTCCACCCCCGCATCAGCACCACAGCGCGCTGGTTGTGGAGCATTTACTCGTTGCTCACCATCACGTGCATGGCAGCCTATTTCTTTGGTGGCATGGGGCTGTTCGACGCGCTGTGCCATGGCCTGTCAACCATTGGCACGGGCGGCTTCTCCACCCACACCGCCAGCATAGCATGGTTCCAGTCGCCGCGTTTGCAATGGATAGCTACACTGTTCATGTTCCTGGCCAGCGTCAACAGCACGTTGCTTTATTTGTTCTTTATCAAGCGCCGTGTGCGCGATGTGTTGCACGACGACGAGCTGCGTTGCTTCCTGGTAATATTCTTTGTAGCCGCATTCAGCATAATGGGCATTCTCATGTATGCCGACCACATGGACTTTGCCACCGCTCTGCGCAGCGCATTCTTCAACACCGCTTCATTGCAGAGCACCACCGGTTTTAGTGACGAGGACTTTATGAAATGGCACCCAACCATCTGGCTCATACTCTCGCTGATAAGCATCATTGGAGCTTGTGCCGGTTCAACCAGTGGCGGCTTGAAGAGTGTGCGTGTGCTCATGGTGTGGCGCCTGACCAAGGCCGAGTTCAAAAAGATGCTGCACCCGCATGCCGTGCTGCCGGTGCGCATCAACAATACGGTCATCACCTCGCAAACCGCCCGCACCGTGTTCGTGTTCTTTGTAGTCTACTTCATGCTCATCATGCTATCCACCTTTGCCATGGTGGCCATGGGCTTGTCGCTGCTCGATGCCTTCGGGCTGGCCATATCCTCGTTCAGCAATGTAGGTCCGAGCATCGGCCACCTGATAGGCCCGTTGGGCTCATGGGGAGTGCTTAACGATGCCATTTTGTGGATAAACTCCTTCCTGATGCTTGCCGGACGCCTTGAAATATTCTCACTGTTGTTGCCGCTCACACCCGCCTTCTGGCGCGACGAATAGTTCAGACAATGCGCAAAATGGCTCCATCATGTTTGTTGGAACCAACCTAAATTAAACTTACAGGTAACACTTAGAGTGCCACAAATGAAAGTTTTCAGACTTTTGTTTGTGGCATATATATATTTGAGCTATTTTTGCACAATAAAAGACACATTGGCTGCGCTACCTGTTCGCAGCCAAACCTATCTTGAGTTAAAGCGTAATCTCCCAATGTTGCTGACAACCTGCGCCAAGTGGGGAGATTATTCGTCATAAAGTACCAACTATGTGCCATATAGTGCCATAATAGTTACTACACACTATATAGTAATTGAAAAACAAGTAACAATAACATGGAGACAAAATCCATCAATCCGCAAGAGCAACAGGACGAGGAGATGCAGCTTATTCCCTTGTTGAAGTTGTGCTACCACCAATTTATCAACCATTGGGCATGGTTCGCTTTATCGGCCGTTGTGTGCGGTTGCATAGGGTGGTACTATCAGCAGTGCCAGTCCCGCGTTTACCAGCGTCAAGCCGTCATGCTTATCGAGGACTCCAACGGGTCGTCGACAGGTGGTCTGCGCCGTACATCAAAGAACAGCGGCATGAACACCCTGCTCGAGCTTAATGGCGTGAGTGTAGGCGACAACCTTAAAAACGAAATATTCATTATTTCGTCAAAGCGCCTCATGTCGCGTGTGGTTGACAAACTCAATCTTGATGTAGACTACACCACCAAGGAGAAATTGCACAGCATCACGCTGTATGGCAAGGAACTGCCATTCCAGGTATTATTCCAAAAGCAATACAAGGGCAAGCGCGGGCAGCATATCGATGTGGTGAAGAAAGGCAGCAACACTGTCACCCTTAAAGGCATGACCGACCGCATGGGCAACGATGTGCCCGATGTTGATGTGCAACTCGGCCAGATGACGCAAACGCCCTACGGCCCATTGTGCGTAGTGCGCGGCCCAGGGTTCGGCCGTTGGACAGACGAAACCATCGAGGTAGACCGCTTGTCCAAGGAAAAGGCCGCAGCGCGTTTCTTAAAAATGCTCTCTGCCAGCGAGTACGACAAAGAAACATCGCTCATTGTGCTCAACTGCAACGATACCAACGTAGAGCGTGCCGACCAGGTGCTGGCCACACTCTATGACACGTATAAGGAAGACGTGGTTGAAAACAAAAACCGCGTGGCACTCAACACTGCCAAGTTTATCGACGACCGCATACAAATCATTGGCCGCGAACTCAGCAGCGTCGAAAACCAACTGGCAAGTTTCAAAAAGCGCAACCAGCTTGTCGATTTCGACAAGACACCGCAGGCCATGATCGACGAGAGTTCGACCGCCCGCCAACAAAGCCTGCAGGCTGAAACGCAGCTCAATGTGGCCAAATACCTTGACGAGTACCTGCACACACACTCAAACAGCCACGACCTCATACCCGCCCTCAATGTGGGAGATGCCTCGTTCAATACCCAGATTGCGGCCTACAACGACCAAATGAACAAGCGCAACACCATGGTGGCCAACTCAAGCGAAAACCAGGCCGTGGTGCGCGAAATGGACCGCCAACTCGCACAGATGCGTCAGGCCATAGCCTCGTCGTTGCGCAGTTATGTTAATTCGCTCGAAGTGCGCTTGCAGGCTGCACGTGCCAACGAAAACATGCTCACAGGTCGCATGGCAGGTGCTCCCGAACAGGAGAAGCAGGGCCTCGACATACAGCGCCAGCAGTCGCTCAAGGAGGCACTCTACACCTATTTGCTCAACAAGCGTGAGGAGGTAGCCCTGCAGCAGGCCATCAACGAGGCCAATGTGCGATTGGTTGAGGGCCCCATAGGCAATCAGCAAGTCAGCCCCCGCAGCCTTGTCATTCTGCTCGTGAGCCTTGTTATCGGACTCTGCATACCAGCCTTCGTGTTGTGGCTCCGCTATATGCTCGATGTAGCCATACATGGCCGCAAGGACATTGAAAACGCAACCACCATACCGGTGCTTGGCGAGGTGCCCCGCATGAAGAATGCCAACAACAACAAGTCGCTCATTACCGACCTCAGCAGCGACGACCCCGTGGTAGAGGCATTCCGCATCATACGTTTCAGCCTTGGCTACATGCGCCATTCAACGCAGGTGATGATGACCACCTCAACCACTCCCGGCCAGGGCAAGAGTTTCGTTGCGCGCAACATGGCCGCCATCTTGGCCATGGCAGGCAAACGGGTGCTTGTAATCGACGGCGACATACGCAAGCGCACACTGAGCGAGAGTTTTGGCCACACATTCGGCCTTACCACCTACCTTTCAGACGACCACACACAGGTGGCAGACCTCATTCGCACCGATGCCGTTGTAAAGGGAGTAGACTTCTTGCCATCGGGCCCAACGCCGCCCAACCCCACAGAGTTGCTCATGAGCGACCGTCTGCACCAACTCATGCAGCAGTTGCGCCAGATGTACGACCACATCATCATCGACTCAACTCCAATGTTCTCAGTGGCCGATGCCAGCATCGTCAACCGCGAGTCAGACATCACCATCTTTGTGTTGCGTGCCGGAGTGCAAAATCGCGATTTCCTGCCCGACTTTGAACGCATGTATCAGGAACACCGTTTCAACAACCTTACCGTTGTGGTTAACGATGTCAATGTTGACAAGCGTTACGGCTATGGTTATGGCTACGGCTACGGTTATGGCTACGGACAAAACAAGAAGAAGAGTCGTGTGAAGCGCATCATAAACCGCTTGCACAAGTAATAAATTCAAGACATAAAAGAGAGAAGAGCAAGGTTAGCACAACAACGCAATGTGCCCGCCTTGCCCTTCTCTTTTTTATGCAAAAGTCCAAGCTGAGGCCGGTGTGCGGAAAACCTTGTCCTGTGCTTTAAGGGCTGTTCGCCCTTGTGGTGCTTACCGCTAAGACATAAGTGCAGATGAAAATATTGTTGTCCGGTAAAACCATTCTGATATTATACTCACGGATCACACCGATTGCACGGATTTTTTTTCGCTCGTGTAACGTGCTTTAGCACCACGGAGATGACGGATTTGACGGATTTTGTGAGCATTGCATGCTCACTTCGCTATTTGCC
>ERZ1031897.19-NODE-19-length-47712-cov-9.804814_pt1 | contig 47712 bp, 36 predicted proteins | sample MGYA00517881_ERZ1031897 | MGnify/ENA primary metagenome ERZ1031897 (study PRJEB33719, sample SAMN04261280) | wastewater metagenome | biome: rural village; feature: human; material: feces | host: Homo sapiens | place: El Salvador | collected 2013-01-07 ... | reverse complement strand
AAAACGCTTAGGAAAGTGAGCTAAATTTGGTACAACGAACTGAACACCCTATTTAGTTTCTCTTGGTTTATAAGTGCACTTATAAATCGTGCCTGCAGAGTTAATTGGATGGATTATATAGCTGTGATATTTTTTTTCCTATTTGCTTTCAGTACTGTTTTTTTAATATATTCTCATAAGCAAGAGACAGGAAGTTATAAACAAGCTTTTAAAAAATATTCAGGTGATTTTTTTGTAATATTGTTTCCATTTATAGCTTGGATAATATTTACAATTATTGATGCATAATAAATTGATTTAGTAGAACTCAATGGTATATAGTTGTGTATTTACAATAAAAACAATGCAAATTGTAAGAATAATTAGTATTTCTACAATTTGCATTGTTTTTATTGTTGTTAGCAAAGAATATTTTTAAAAAGACAGACTTAAAGTTTAAGCCTTTCCAAGAACTGCTTTGCAACCTCCCAGATCACGATGCCTGCTGTCACGCTGACGTTCAGCGAGTGCTTTGTGCCGAACTGCGGTATCTCAAGACATCCGTCGGCAAGGTCTACCACCTCCTGGTGCACGCCTTTCACCTCGTTGCCGAACACCACGGCGTAGCGGCGGTCGGTGTCCAGTTGCAGGTTCTGCAGCTTCGTAGAGCCTTCCACCTGCTCTATAGAATAGACGAAAACGCCCTCTTTCTGCAGTTCTGCCACCGCCTCGGTAGCCGTCTCGAAGTAGCGCCAAGCCACGGAGTCCTCGCCGCCGAGCGCCGTCTTGTGAATCTCGGGGTGGGGCGGGGTAGCGGTGATGCCGCAGAGGTAAACGGCTTCTACGCGGAAAGCGTCTGAGGAGCGGAACACCGAACCTACGTTGTGGAGCGAGCGCACGTCGTCGAGCACCACGATAAGCGGCAACTTGTTCGCCTCGTGAAACTCGTCTACCGACAGACGCTGCATTTCTATTGTTCTGAGTTTGTGCATTATTCTTTGAGTTATTTGTTTTTTTTAGTAGCGGAGGTCTCCGGCCTCCGCAGCACCAAGTAGGGTAGCAACCGTAGACTCCTACGGCATTGTAGTTTACTGCGGAGACCGGAGATCTCCGCTACTATCCGATATATCGTACAAAGGTACGAATAATTAGGCAAACGGCGGAAAACAGCGGTGCAAACTGCTTGTTATACACCAAAAATGCACGAATTTATAGGGTAGTAGTGTTATTTTTTTCGCTTTTTATTGTTTCATATTATTAAAAAGCGTACATTTGTGGCGCTTAAATATTTAATAGTATCAGCACGCGACGTAATGTTTCGTGTAGTAATCACTAAAAAATCAAACAATTATGAAAAAGATTATGATGACTTTGGCTACTCTCTTTGTAGCCGTATGTGCAAGCGCTCAGGTGTATATCGGCGGCGGTTTCAGCCTTGCTAACACCAGTGTTGACGACGATTCGTACTTCAGCTGGAAGATAGCTCCGGAGATTGGTTTCCAGTTCGACAAGAAGTGGGATGCAGGTGTTTCTTTAGGCTATACAGGCGTTGAGAACGGTCAGAAGGTTTTCGAGCTTGCTCCGTACGTACGCTATACCGTTTGTGGCTCTAAGGTTGTTGACTTCTTCATCGAGGGCACAGTAGGCTATGCTCACTACGACAACGAGAAGCCGTTGGATGACTACGACGCTTTCGAGATTGGTCTGAAGCCGGGTCTTAAGGTGAACCTTTCCAAACACGTAGCTTTCGTTACAAAGATCGGTTTCCTCGGCTATCAGCGTGTTGACGAGGCTAACACATGGGGCTTCGACGTAGACGGCAGAAACGTTGTGTTCGGAATCAACTATAAGTTCTAAGGATTCGAAAATATAAATCGAATATAATAACGAACACGAATAACACAAATTTCACGAATCGAAGGTTTATACATTCGTGAGATTTGAGTTATTCGTGTTCGTCTTTTTTATACTATTGCTGTCCAGATTACTTTACGCCGAGCTCTTCGCACAGACGTTTCATTCCTTCGCTTGCTCCGCACTGGAAGTGCTTGAAGTTTTGTCTGCCTACGCCCATCGACGGTTCGGGGTCGATGAGGTATACGGGTGCAGAGGGGCGCACATAGTGGATGAGGCCCGCAGCAGGGTATACGTTGAGCGATGTGCCTATAATGACGAAGATGTCGGCTTGCTCGGCTGCCTCCGCCGCAACGCTTATCATAGGCACCGATTCGCCGAAGAACACTATGAACGGGCGTTCGAGCGATCCGTCGCCGGCGAGTGTGCCGGGTTTCACCTCGCAGTTGTCCTCGGTCAGAGTGCGCTGGTAGCGTGGATCGTCGACGTCGCGTGAGGAGCACACCTTTGTCAGTTCGCCGTGCAGGTGAATCACATTGGTGGAGCCGGCTTTCTCGTGCAGGTTGTCCACGTTCTGCGTGATGACCGTCACCTTATAGTCTTTCTCCAGCTCATGGATGAGGCGGTGGCCCTCATTGGGCTGCGCTGCGTAGAGCTTTCGGCGCAGCATGTTGTAGAAGTTGGTTACGAGTGTGGGGTCGGCAAGCCATCCCTCGTGCGACGCAACCTGGTCGACGGGGTAGTTCTCCCACAAGCCGTCGTTGCCGCGGAACGTCTTGAAACCCGACTCCACGGACATGCCGGCGCCAGTAAGAAATACTATGTGTTTCATACGATTTCTGTTTTAGGGGTTATTCCGTAGCGGAGGTCTCTGGCCTCCGCAGCAAGCAAATATTACTATTCTACTTGGTGTGGCGGAGGCTTTCACCTCCGCTACTTTTATTACTGCTTCTTCTTCAGCTGCAGCACAGCCTTTCCGCTGCCGTTCGTGAGTTCAACGCAGCCTTTGCCAGCAGCCTTGTATCCCTTCACGCTTTCGAGAGCCTTCAGAATCTGCTGCTCATACTCCATGTTGGCGCAGAGCATCAGTGTGGTGCCTATCTCCGAGAAGCTGATGGTCTGCTTTGCAGCATCCACCTTTGCCTTGCCGTTGATAGAGTTGCATCCGGCGCATCCGAACACGTTGTCCTTTGCGGTTTCGAAGCCGAGGGTAGGGCGGAACTCTGTCTTTGTGGTGTCTACAGCGTTGCCGTCCACTTTCACGATGTCCCACTCGCCGTTGAGGTCAACGGCAGCGTCTGTTGTCTTTGTTGCCGAGCAACTGCAGAGAGCGATTGCTGCGGCGATTATAGATATTTTCTTCATTGCTTTTTATTATTTATGGGAGCTTTAAGCCGCTCTTGGGCTGCGTTTAAGCCTTTCTAAGCCTTCTTAGGCCTTTCTAAGCCTTTCTAAGCCTTTGCTAATGCTAACTCAAAATTCAAAATTCTTACTTCAGCTTCCAGGTAGCACCGTCCTTGGTGTCCTTCACCTCGAAGCCAAGCTCAGCCAGTTCGTCGCGGATGCGGTCGCTGGTAGCCCAGTCTTTCGAAGCCTTAGCCTTAGAACGGAGGTCGAGCACCATGTCTACGACCTTGCCGAAAGCCTCCTCGCGATGCGATGAAGAGCCGGCGTTGTCGGGGCGCAGACCGAGCAGGTCGAACGCGAAGAGACGCATTGTCTCAGCCAGTTCCTTAAGGTCTGCCTCAGAGATGGTAGCCTTGTGGTCTACGAGCTTGTTCACTACGGAGCAAGCCTCGAAGAGATGAGCTATGACGAGCGGTGTAGCGAAGTCGTCGTTCATGGCGTCGTAGCACTTTTGGCGCAGCTCGCTCACAACCTTCTTTGTCTCGGCGTCGCTCTCTGCCGAAGCAGCGATGCGGTCGAGGTCGGCGATGCCGTTCATGAGCTTCTCAAGACCCTTCTGCGAAGCCTGCAGCGCCTCGTTAGAGAAGTCTACAGTGCCGCGGTAGTGAGCCGAGAGGATGAAGAAGCGTATGGTCATCGGCGAGTAGGGCTGCTCAAGATTCTTGTTGTTGCCCGTGAAGAACTCCTCGAGTGTGATGAAGTTGCCGAGCGACTTGCCCATCTTCTGTCCGTTGATTGTGATCATGTTGTTGTGCATCCAGTAGTGCACCATCTGGTCGCCCTGCGAAGCCACAGCCTGCGCAATCTCGCACTCGTGGTGCGGGAACACGAGGTCCATTCCGCCGCCGTGGATGTCGAAGTGGGCGCCGAGATACTTGCGGCCCATTGCCGTACACTCGCAGTGCCATCCCGGGAAGCCGTCGCTCCATGGGCTCGGCCAGCGCATGATGTGCTCAGGCGACGCCTTCTTCCAGAGTGCGAAGTCTGCCTGGTTGCGCTTCTCGCCAACACCATCAAGCGCGCGCGATGCGTCCTTCACGTCGTCGAGGTTGCGACCAGAGAGAATGCCGTAGTGGTGCTTCTCGTTGTACTTCTTCACGTCGAAGTAGACAGAGCCGTTGCTCTCGTATGCGAATCCGTTGTCGAGAATCTGCTGCACGAGCTGCTCCTGCTCGATGATGTGACCCGTAGCGTGCGGCTCGATGCTTGGCGGCAGTACGTTGAGCGCTTCCATAGCCGCATGGTAGCGGTTGGTGTAATACTGCGCAATCTCCATCGGTTCGAGCTGCTCCAGGCGAGCCTTCTTCTCTATCTTGTCGTCGCCTTCGTCGGCGTCGTGCTCCAAGTGACCCACGTCGGTGATGTTGCGCACGTAGCGCACCTTATAGCCGAGGTGCTTGAGGTAGCGGAAGAGAATGTCGAACGTGATAGCCGGGCGCGCATGGCCCAGGTGTGGGTCGCCATAGACGGTAGGTCCGCAGACGTACATGCCCACGTTTGGGGCGTGCAGCGGCTTGAACACTTCCTTGCGACGCGACAGCGTATTGTAAATCCAAAGTGCTTGTTCCATTATATTTTTGTTTTGTTTTTTGTTATTCGTTGTTGCGTTTCAGCAGTTTGCTGAGTATTGTTGAGTATCAGTATGCAAATTTAGCAATTATAATTGAGAGAGAGGATATTGACCCACACTTTTCTCGGTTTTTATTTTTATGTTTTGGCGAAAAGTTGTAAATTTGGGAGCTATTTACTGGAAAAAAGTTGTAGAAGTAGTATCAATATACTGGAAAAAAGTTGCATAAAAGCAATCATATAACCGGCAAAAAGTTGCAAGAATATGCTTAAACGAAAGATTATAAAGGAATTAGAAGACTGGAAGGTAAACTCGTCTGGCAAGGCTCTTCTTATTAAGGGTGCGCGCCAGGTGGGTAAGACAACTATTGTTCGTCAGTTTGCTAAAGCTCATTATAAGAGTTTTATTGAGATAAACTTTGAGCAGATGCCGTTAGCGCGACAGGCTTTTGAAGGAAATCTTGATGCACGAACAGTTCTGATAAACCTTTCAGCTATGGGTTTTGGACCGATGATACCTGGTCAGACGCTTATTTTCTTCGATGAGATACAATCGTGTCCGAATGCCCGTACAGCCATAAAGTTCTTGGTAGAAGACGGACAATACGATTACATAGAGTCTGGTTCTTTGTTAGGTATCAATTATAAGGATGTGTCTTCCTATCCTGTTGGCTTTGAGCGTGAGCTGGAGATGTTTCCGCTTGACTTTGAAGAGTTTTTATGGGCTTGCAACATAAGCGAAGATGTTATTTCGTTGCTTAACGACTGCTATAATTCGCTTCGTGTTGTACCCGATTTCCTTCATCAACAGATAATGCAGCGCTATCGTCAGTATCTTGTTGTAGGCGGTATGCCGGAGGTGGTTGCGACATTTCTTAATAATGAGGATTTTGGCAAGACCATAGCCAATCAGAAAGATATTCTGAATGGTTATCGCAACGATATATCCAAGTATGCAGGCAATGAAAAACTACTTGTAAAGTCGGTATTCGACGCCATACCAGGTCAGCTTAGCAAGCAGGACAAGCGTTTTATTCTGTCTTCTATAGAGAAGAACGCATCACGCCGCAAGTATGGCGCTCCGACACAGTGGCTTGTAGATGCTGGTATAGCTTACTATTCGTTTAATGTAGGGTCGTTTGAATTGCCGTTTCCTTTACATGAGAATATACGCTTGTATAAGTTGTTCTTTGTTGATAGTGGCTTGATGTGTGCCATGATGCTTGATGATATTCAGGCGCAGGTGCTCACAGGAGATATTTATGTCAACGAGGGTGCGTTGACGGAGAATTATGTGGCAGGCGAACTCGTCAAGCACGGCATATCACTCAACTATTATGACCGTAAAAGCAAGCACGAACTTGATTTTGTCTTTCAGGAGAAAGGTAAGATAACAGTGTTAGAGGTGAAGTCGGGCAAGGATTACAAGCAACACACTTCGTTAGATATGGCACAGTCGCTCTTTGCGGATAGTATAAACCGCAGGATAGTGATGAGTGGAAATAATGTTGAAGTAGGTGAGGATGGTGTTGTTTACTTGCCTTTATATATGAGCATGTTTATATAGTGATTTGAACAAATCTCACCACCTCACCATCTCCCCATCACACCATCTCTGCAATTTCCGCGAAATCGTCGACAATGGCGTCGGCGCCAGCTTCCATGAGACTCTCTCGCGAACCGTTGCCGTACGTAACGCCGATGGTCATGCAGTGGGCGTTGCGACCCATGAGAATGTCGAAGTGGGTGTCGCCTACGACGACGGCGTCCTCGGGCTTCAGGTTGTAGTGCTTCAGCGTCTTCAGCACCGGCTCGGCGTCGGGCTTGGCGTGGCGCACGTCCTCGGCAGCCACGACGAGCGTTATCACGTCGTCGAGCTTGAACGAGCGCACGAAGTCGACAGCCGACTTGTATCCGCGGCTTGTAGCGATGGTCACTATGCATCCCTTTGCGTGCAGCAGTCGCACCGTGTCAGCCACGTGCGGGAACATCGGCACGCCAATCTCGCGGTTCACGTCCTCGAATATCTCGCGGTACTTGGCTGTACACTCCGCAGCCTTCTCCTTGTCCATCGGCTCAAGCACGGGGAACGCCTCCACGAGCGGCAGACCGATTGTAGCGGCTATCTCCTCGTCGCTGTGCTGCGGCAGGCGCATAGCGTCGAAGGTGCGGTGGAAGGTGTTAAGTATAACGGGCTTCGTGTCGGCGATGGTGCCGTCGAAGTCGAGAATCACGATTTTCTTCATATTGCTTGTGTTTTATAGTTATGTGCAGCTTTTTATAGTTCTGCACTATCTTTTTATCTTCTGCAAAGATACTAAAAAATAATGAAACCAGCCCGCTGTGGCGGAGGCAGGATACCTCCGCTACTATGAAAAAAAAACGGACTCCGCCAAATGTGTTTAGCAGAGTCCGTTTTTTTAATTATTCTATAGCAGACGCTTAGAAATTGCCCTTGTTAGCGTTGTCCCACCAGAGGTGTGTGCCGCCCTTATCGCCAGAGATACCCTTCTTGCTGGTGTTCTCCTTGTCGAGAAGCTCGATGCCACCCTTTACGCCTTCAGCGTTGGTGTCGTAAGCATTGCTGCTGTAGATAACACGGCGAACGCCTTCCTGAGTGTCGACAGCACCGTTGCTCTTGTTTACCAAAGCTACGAAGAACTTCGGATAGCCGGTGCGGCGCTGCTCAGCCCAACCTTCGTTAGAGAGCGGGAAGAGAGCGATGTACTTCTGAGTCTGGATGCGTGCGAGCTGGTCTTCCTTGCTTGCAGCGTCGTCCCACTTCACGCCGAGCGTGTTGACAGCCTTGCAGTTGTTAGCCGAGTTGCCCGGGTCAACGTAGTCTGCCTGACCGGTTGTGCCGTTGATGTAAGCGTCGATGTCGGCGTCGCTGATGTTCTCGATGCCAGCGAACGATCCCTTATAAGCAAGCTCGTTCTTGATAGAGAGGCGGATGCCCTTCTCGTAGAGGCTCTTTACGCTTTCAGAGCCGATGTTCCAGCGCAGCTTAGCCTCGGCAAGCAGGAAGTAAGCCTCGGCAGCCTTGAAGATAGGCAGCGGAGTGTTGTATGAGCCAACCCACTGCGACATCTTGTAGCCGTACCAGCCGTCAGAACCCTTCTGTGCCATGCCGCTTGCGTAGCGGATGCCGCAGTAAACAGAGTTCTTAGGTGTCACTTCGCCCTTTTCGTTCTTAATCTCGTCAGCATTCTTTGTCATGTACAGAGGCAGACGCGGGTCGTTCATGCCCACCATGAGCGTTACGAGGTTAGCGTTCATACCGCAGTCGAGCCACTCGAACATACGCTTCAGCTCGTTGCTCTGGTCCTTAACGACGATGTCCTTGCCCGAAACGGCGAGGGTGTTGGCAGCAGCAGCCGTAGCGATAGCCTTGAGGTCGTAGCCGTCGGCAGCCATCTCGCTCTCGCGCTTAGAGAGACGCAGCGCGATACGCAGCTTCATGGTGTTTGCAATCTGCACCCAGATAGCCGGATCGCCACCGCCCCATGTGTCGTATGTAGCGAGCGAAGCCTTCTCTGTGTCGTCCATCTTCTGCAGTCCGGCGATAGCCTTGTCGAGGTCGTCGAGCATCTGCTCATAGAGCTTCTGCTGGCTGTCGAAGCGGTATGTAGACTCGCTCTCGGCGTTGATGATTGACGAGTAGGCGAGCGGTCCGTATGCGTCTGTAGCCTGCATTGTACCTACAGCCTGCACGATGCGCATCGTGCCAGCCAGTCCGGCATTCTCCTGCTTGTCGAGGTTGGCGATGTTGCGGCGTGTGTTGTTGAAGATATGCAGATAGTAGTTCTCGTACATACCGCCACTGTGTCCGCGGTTCTCACCCATATCGCAGTTGGTGAAGTTGCCGTGAGGTGTCTGGAAGTAGCCACCGTAGAGGTCGATGGTAAGGTTTGTCCAGAACTGGAACATGTTCTGGTGAGGCGGGTAGCAATAGTTCATTGCCTCGGCACACTGTGCTGCGAACGGCAGATCGCCCGGGTCTACCTGCGTCTTGTTTGTATTCAGATCTTCGAAATCGTCTGTGCATGAGCTAAGCATTCCGCTACCCATCACAGCCAGTGCCAGCATTGATGACACCGCGAATATATTTCTCTTTTTCATATTTCCTTAGATTTTAAACGGTTGTAAAACTTGTTTTTACTCGCTCAAAAATTAGAAGTTCAACTTCAGGTTCAGACCCAAGCTTGTTGCCGACGGGAGGTTGAAGATGTCGACACCCTGCACGCCGTTGCCAGTACCCATTGATACGTCCGGGTCGCAAGGAGCGTCCTTGTAGAAGAAGAAGAGGTTGCGTGCGATGAGCGCAGCAGTGAGGTTCTTGCCGTTGCCGAAGAGGTTGCGGAAGGTGTAGCCGAGGCTCATTTCGCGCAGACGTACGTTCGTGCCCTTGTATACGTAGAACTCTGTAGCGTAAGAGTTGTTGAAGTTAGAAGAGCCTGTTGTTGTGTACCATGCCTGCGGGTCGAACTCTACGCCGTCAACCACAACCTTGCCTGCGTTGCGTGCGATGCCAGAGCGCTTTGAAACGCCCCAACCGTCGAGAGTAGCCTCAGTTGCAGAGAGCACTCTGCCGCCGAACTTACCGTCGATGAGGAATGAGAATGTGAAGTCCTTGTAGTGGAATGTGTTTGTCCAACCGAAGTTCACCTTTGCGTTCATGTTGCCTGCATACTTCATCTCGTCAACGTTGTCGCCCATGAGGATAGGTTCGCCCTTATCGTTTTTGACCGGCTTGCCTGCCTCGTCGCGCTTGATCTGGCGTACGTAGAGGTCGCCGTAAGAGCCGCCCTCGTTGAGCACTACCTTAGCGCCCTGCCAAGAAGCGATGGTAAGACCATTCTCCAAGCCCTCTACGAGCTCCTTGATCTTGTTCTCGTTGTAAGAGATGTTGAAGTTGGTAGACCAAGAGAAGTCGGGGTTGAACTGCTGGTGCCAGCCGATAGATGCCTCAATACCCTGGTTCTGTACGTTGCCGGCGTTGACGTAACGGTTGCGCAGACCGCTCTCGTAAGGAGCCGAAACAGAGAAGAACTGGTTCTTGGTGTTTGTCTTATAGTATGTAAGAGAGAAGTCGAGACGGTTGTTGAAGAATGTACCGTCGAAACCTACCTCGATAGAGTGGGTCTTCTCTGGCTTCAATGTGCGGAACGCAGCCTTGTCGGGAGCTGAGATAGAGCCCGACTCGCCGAGAGTGTAGCGTGGGTTAGACATGTAGATAGGCACGTCGTTACCTACGATAGAGTAGCTGCCGCGGAACTTGAAGAGGTTCACCTGCTCGCCCATAGGCACGAGCTTGTTGAGCAGTACGCTGGCACCTACTGACGGGTAGAAGAACGAGCAGCCGTCGGTGAATGCGAGAGCTGACGACCAGTCGTTACGTGCAGAGAGGTCGAGGAAGACAGCCTCCTTGTAGGCTACCTGAGCTGTTGCGAACACGGCGTTGAGGCGCTTTTCTGTCTCCATAGCGTCGCCGCTGCCCAGCTTAGACATGTTGCCGTAGAAGTTGTTCGGAGTGAAGATGTTCGGATAGTAGATGTTGCCGTCGCCCGGCGACTTGTACTGTTCGCCCTCGCCCCAGAGGTCTACGTGTGCGGTCTTGGTCTTGGTGAAGCTTGAGCCTGCTGTAGCTGTGAGGCCCCAGTCGTTCCAAGTGTGGTTGTAGTTGATGAGCACGTCGCCGTAGAGCTGGTCGCTGAAGTAGCGGTTGTTCTTCATGCGTCCCATCTTGTAGAGGTTGCCTACAGACGAAGCGTATGCGTTGTGGATGAACTGCTCTTCGCCGCGCTCGTAGCGCATACGTCCCTGGATGTTGAGGTCAGGGGTGATGTCCCACTTGATAGAGCCACCGAACTCATAGCGGTTGCGCTTAGAGATAGGAGTCTGACGGTTGAGCATCCAGTACGGGTTGCCGAACTGCTGCAGCTCGGTGTTGCTCCAGTTCTGTACGTTGCAGCCGCGTGTGGGGTCGTAAACCTCGTAGTTGTCCTTGTAGTGATCCCAGTCGATGCCGCGCGGAGCGAGGTATACGCCTGTGAGCGGGTTCCAGAGGTAGCCGGCAGCAGCTTGGTTCTTAGAGTACTGGTTGCTGTACTTAGCCGAGAAGTCGACGTATACGTTGTTGAGCACCTTGAAGTCTACCTTAGTGTTGAGGTTGTGGCTGCGGAATGTGTTCTCAGGAGTCATGCCGTGAGAGAACACGTTGCCGTAAGAGAAGTAGCCCTTGAAGTTCTCGCTACCGCCCGAGAGCGATACGGTGTTGTTCGTAGTGAAGCCTGTGCGGAAGAACGACTCTGCGTAGTTCTTGCAAGCCTTGCTGAGCTTGTCGCCCCAAGAGAATGTGCCGTCAGCGCCTGCGCCGTATGTGTTCTGGAACTCAGGCAGAATCATCGGAACCTCCATTGTGGTGTTGCTCGATACGTTCACGTTCACCTTGCCTGCCATGCCCTGCTTTGTGGTGATCATGATGGCGCCGTTGGCAGCCACAGCACCATAGAGAGCTGAAGCGGCAGCGCCCTTCAGAAGTGTGATAGAAGCGATATCGTCGGGGTTGATGGTAGACATAACGTCACCTGCGTCGCGCTCGCCACCGTAGTCGCTTGATACCTGAGAGGTTGCGGTATTGGTCATTGTCGGCACACCGTCGATGACGATGAGCGGCTGGTTGCTACCAGAGATTGACTTGTTGCCGCGGAACAAAATCTTTGAAGAACCGCCCGCACCGGTAGAGTTAGGCGTAATCTGAAGACCTGCGCTCTTGCCCTGCAGCGAGTTGATCATGTTGATTGACTTGATGTCGTTGACGTCCTTTCCGCCTACGGTCTGAGCCGAGTAGGTAAGGGTCTCCGACTGACGCTTGATACCCATGGCTGTCACTACGACTTCGCCGAGGCTTTCTGCGTTAGCTACGAGAGTGATGTTGATAACCTTGCGGTTGCCTACTGTCTCCTCTGCATTTTTCATGCCGACATACTTGAATTCGAGTACGTCTTTCGGGCTGGTTTGAATGGTGTAGTTGCCGTTCAGGTCAGTCATGGTTGCATTCTTCGTGCCTTTTACAGACACGCTTACTCCAACAAGGGGTTCACCCATTTCTTTGTCTTTCACCAGACCAGAAACTGTGTGTACTTGTGCGTACGCCCCCGTCATAAACATTCCTATCAGGAACATTACGACTGTAAGAAACGATCTTTTCTGCATAGTCTTTAAGGGTTAGGTTAATTATTATAGTAGTTGTAAAAAATTTATAAGCGTCTTTAGATTTTGCAAATATAGCTAAATGTCTGTTTGAGTGATATTTTGAACGTGTAATAAACGTTAAAATCTGTAGCATTTACGAATCAAAAAAAATGTTTGCGCAAACATTTGCGCAAACATTATGTGTTATAGTCCTATACATGTCTTTTTGTATGCAGCACCTGTGTCTTACATATTGATGTTCTTCACGACGATGGCTATGGTCTTCATCATCACGTACTGCTCCGAGAGATACATGAGTCCGCCGTACTGGTTGCCTGTTCCCCACGAGTTCTTGGCTATGTAGTAGCGTTTGCCGTTCTCGTCGTGGGCTATGCCTATGAGCACCATGCAGTGGTCGTCGGTGGTGTGGTGGTTCTCAAACTCTATCTGTCGCTCCTTCTGCGTGTAGGGTCGCTGCTTGGTGAGTTCCGCCACGCCGCGCTTGAAGTCGAAGCCCACTTCGCTTGTGTCGCCTTCCCAGCATACGGGGTGTCCGGTGCGCAGCGAGCGTTCTATGCGCTTCATCATCACGTCGATGGGCACGTTGTAGTATAGCTCGTTGCTGTAGTTGTCGGGCACTTCGAGCACGAACGCTTCGCCGAAGCGGTGGTGGGTGAAGCTCGTCATGGCAAGATATTCGCCGCGCATGCAGACGCTGTGGGCGAACTCGAGCGGTGTGTATTCGGCTCCGAGCATGTACACCTTCTTGGGTAGCGCTCCTATGCGCTCGTCGAAGAGTCGTTCTGTGCGTTGCTTCATCTGGCTCAGGTTGCGTGACGAGTTGGAGATCATCTCCAGGCGTTTCGTGAGGGCGTTGTAGTTGATGTCGCGCGCATGGTAGGAGTCGTAGGGCATGATGCCGTATTCGTCGAGCAGGCGCAGCAGCAGCGGCGCCGTTCCGCGCAGCGTCATGCGGTTGAAGCCTTTCGAGAGGAAGTGGAAGCGTGCCTGCTCGTCGAGCTGGTAGCGCGCTATGTAGTCGACGGAGAGGTTCACCGAGTCGCCCATCTGTATGTGTTCGCTCTCGATGGTGGCGAGCATGGCGTACGCCCAGCAGAGCGAGCTGTGGCCCTGGTCCTTGACGGGCGTGTAGCCGAGCAGCACTTCGTTGGTGAAGCGCTTTGCCTTCGAGGTGTCCGAACTGGTGGGGGCGAGGTCGCAGGAGGTGATGGCTGCGAGTGTGACGAATAGTATAATGAGTTTGCGCATTGTTTCGAGTTGAGAATTGAGAGTTGAAAGTTGAGAGTTATGATATGCCGTAGCCTCCTACGATATGTCATCGTTACCCGAACGCCGCCCGATTGGATTGCGTCCGCCGTCCGATCAGATTCCGTTCGCCGTCCGATCGGACGGCGGACGCGATCGGTGGTTACTTCACGCCCTTCATGCCTGAGAGGAACGCTTTTGCGACGCCGAACTTCAGGAACATATCCAGTCTTACCGGCACATGATGTACGTCGTCCGTAACGTAGAAACGCGTAATTTCCTTCTCCTTATTGCCTTCGTTCTCGATATACGAGAGTTGCAGGCAGCGGTACTTCACGCCGTTGTCGGCCTTGACGGTGGTCTTGCCCTTGTATTCGAGGATGGCGTTGATGATCTTCGGTCCGTCGGTGATGGGTATGTGTATGCGCTTGCCCTTCTTCCAGCTCTCGGGGTTGAACGAGCGTGCGCGCAGGAAGATGCTCATCATGTCGTAGGCGCACGCCGTGCGGTTGAACTCGTTCCATACGTGCTCGCCGTTGTTCTTCTGTCGGTGCAGCTTCACGTGCTGATGGTTGTTGCTGTACGAGTAGAACGCCTCGTCTACGGTGTAGCGCTTGCCCTCGCGCGCTCCTTTGCGGTAGTAGAGTGGTTCGAGGTCGAGCGTGTTGTAGCAGAGCAGCGTGTCGCGCATCACGAACATCTTGTCGAGTGTCTTCGACGTGCGTGTGATGAGCGCCATGCGCAGCGCCGGCTTGCCGTGATAGTTGCTCTTCACTACCGACATCGACGCCGTGCCTGCCTTCACCCATACGAACTGCCAGTTATAGTAGAGGTTATAAGAGAGGAACTCGCCCGGCTTTACTGCCGTGTTGCGGTACTTGCATTGTGCCGTTGTGGTCTGCAGACCTGCCAATAGCAGGGCTACGACGAGGAGGAAGTGTCTGGTCTTCATATTATTTTTATTTTTATGATTTATATGGTAATCATAACTCTCAATTCTCAACTCTCAACTCTCAACTGTTAGAACGGATACGCAATGCCCATTTTCCGCGCTCTTTCCATGTTGCGCTGCTGTATCTTGCGTTGGCGTTCGCCCTTCTGTTTCTTTATCTTCTCGGGTTTCTGCTGGTCGAGTGGTTTCTCGTTGATGTTCCAGTTGAGCGTTACGTCCCACTTCGCCTTGCACTCTATCTCGTACGGATAGTAGAACACCTCTTCGGGTTGCAGGTTGGCGCTGTAGTCGCCCGTGTCCCACACGCCGTTGTTGTTGCGGTCGACGAACAGGCGTGCGTAGTATTTGCCGGGTCGCACGTAGTAGAACGCTGCCGTTGAGTTGGTTGTGCGCACGCTCTTCACCGCCTTGTCCTCGCCCGTGAGCAGTTCGACGACGAGGTTCTCGCCCTTGAGCTGCGCTATATTGAGCACCAGACTGCTGTAGTCGTCCATGGCGCCCACCTTGAAGCCCTTCTTCAGTTTCTTCGACGCGTTGCCGTAGATGTCGGTGAAGGCGAGCGAGTCGATTTCGAGGCTGTATTCTATGCCCGGACGCCACTCGGCGCGCAGTATGTACTGGCGCTTCGATTCTGCGGTGGCTGTGCTGTCGCCCCACATCTTCTGCTTCACCGGCTCGAAGCGCAGCGGCGCTACGTACCATAGCGTGTCGTGCTTGGCGTAGAGGTGAATCTTAGACGTGTCTGCTGAGGCGAGCGGCGTGTCGAACTCGAAGCGTATGTTGCGGTCGGGGTCGAGTTTTGAGTCGACAGCCAGCTTGAATTCCAGTTCCTTCGGCGGCATCACTGAGTCGTACTCCTCGCCGCGCTTGCGCTTCTTCTCCTGCTGTTTCTTCCAGCTCTCCAGCTCCTTCTGCGCCTCCTTCAGGCGGCGTTCGTAGGGCTGCTTAGAGAGAATCTGCAGCGTGTCGGTCTGCGGCACGAGGTTGCCCAGCGTGTCGGTCATCTCGTAGGTGAGGGCGAGGCTGAGCGTGTCCTGATTGACGAGCGCCGTGTCGCGCAGCCAGTAGGTTATGGTGTCGCGGCGCACAGACGGCTCTATAAGGAGTCGGTCGGTAGCGTCGAAGTTGAGCGGCTTTATCTCGGGCAGTGTCTTCGAGCCGTAGCTGAAGAACAGCGTGAAGCGATCGGGCTGCAGGCGTTCCGCCTTCAGAAAGAAGCGGTCGGTCTGCACGTGTTCGAACGCTCTGAGCACGAGGTCGTCGGGCGTGAAGCGTATGTATCCCGTCTGCTTTATGTCCTTGATATGCAGCGAGTCGAGCCAAAGCGTGTCCTGTCGCAGGGCGTCGCAGAACGCGGGGCGTATGGTGTCGTGCGAGAAGGCTATCTGCTCGCTCTTCTGCGAGAACATATAGTTGCCGTCCTGGTCGTTGAGCGCGTAGATGCGGTAGGAGCCGGGCGCCACACCCTTTATGACGAAGTGTCCGCGCGAGTCGGCACGCGCCACGCGCAGCATGGGCTGCTTCATGAAGCACGAGTCCTCAAACTCGGCGTACAGACCCACGAGTATGCCCTTCACGGGTTCGAGGTTCTCAGCCGCCACCACGGTGCCAGCCACTTCGAGCGTGTCGATATGGTCGCCCGTAGAGAAACTGTAGGTGTAGTTGCCCATCGGGTTGCCCTCGTTGTTGTCGGAGATGGCGTCAGAGAAGTCGACGGTGTACGTGGTGTTGGGCTTCAGCGAGTCTTTCAGCTCCACGCTGATCTTCTTGCCCGAAGCCTTTATCTCCGCCTGTTCGAGCTGCGGCGGCGACACCACCACCTTCTCCGACGCGTTGTCGAGCTTTATGAACTCGTCGAAGTAGATGTTCACCTTCTTCGCCTGCACGTTAGTGGTGCGGTCGGCAGGTGTCGAGCCTATCACATGCGGCGGCGTCTCGTCGTACCATCCTCCGTCGGGGCGTCCCATGCGGGCGCACGACGAGAGCAGCGCGATTACACCTATTATATATAGTATGTTTCTTAGTTTCAGCATTTGGCTTAACTTCTTGTTTTTTTAATTTGTTTCATACAATACGTTGGTGCACTTCTTCAGGGGGTGCAGCAGTCTCTGCTGCACCAACCAAGCAAACGGTGCATTTCTGCTCGGTTGGTGCACTTGAGACAAGTGCACCCCCTACAAATGTCACCATCTCAACACCTCACCATCACACCATCATAATCTCCTCAATGGTCTTGCGGTTGTTAGATAGGCGCGGTATCTTGTGCTGTCCGCCCAGCTTGCCCTTAGAGCGCAGCCAGTCGTCGAACTGACCTTCGCGCGCAACGACAACCTCAAGCGGCTGCAGCGTGATGTCGTGGAAGCGCTTCGCCTCGTAGTCGGAGTTGATAGCCTGCAGCTGTCGGTCGAGGATGTCGGCAAACTTGCTGATGTTCTCAGGCTTCTTCGCGAACTCGATGAGCCACTGGTGGCGGCACTTCGCGTTGGCGTCCATGAACACCGGCGCCGCCGTATACTCCTTCACCTCTGCGCCGGTCTGCTGGCAGGCATAGGCGAGGCCCTTCTCGGCGTTGTCCTGGATAAGCTCCTCGCCGAAAGCGTTGATGAAATACTTCGTTCTGCCCGTTATGACGAACTTGTACGGGCGCACCGACGTGAACTTCACCGTGTCGCCAATCATGTAGCGCCACAATCCGCACGACGTGCTGATGAGCATGGCGTAGTTCTTGCCCGTCTCCACACCCTCGAGCGGCACGATGTTCGGGTTCTCAGAGTCGAACTCGTCCATAGGCAGGAACTCGTAGAACACGTCGTAGTCGAGCATCAGCAGCATCGACTTGTCCTCTGGGTCGTTCTGTATGCCGAAGAAGCCCTCCGAGGCGTTGTACGTCTCCATGTAGTGCATGCGGTCGCTCTTTATGATGTGCTCGTATTGCGAGCGGTAGGGCGTGAACGCGATGCCGCCGTGGAAGAACACCTCCAGGTTGGGCCACACCTCGTCAAGGCGCTCCTTGCCCGACAGCTCGAGCACGCGCACCAGCACGCTGAGCATCCATGAGGGCACACCCGAGATGTTAGTCACGTTCTTGTTGAGACATTCGCGCGCAATGCGGTCGCGCTTCACCTCGAAGTCGCTCAGCAGCGCCGTCTGCTTCTTCGGCACACGCACGAGGTTCACGAGCGGGTTGATGTTCTCGATGAGAATGGCGCTGAGGTCGCCCACGAGCGAGCCAGCCACGTTGTAGTTGGGCGAGTGCGAACCGCCCAGAATCAATCCCTTGCCGTCGAACATGCGGCTCTTCGGGTTGTTCTGCAGGTAGAGCGCCACCACGTCCGTGCCGCCCTTGTAGTGGATGTTCTTCAGTCCTTCAGCCGACACGGGTATGAACTTGCTCTTGTCGTTCGTAGTGCCCGACGACTTGGCGTACCACTTCACCTTTCCCGGCCACAGCACGTCAGCCTCGCCGTGTCGCATACGGTCGATGTCGGCCTTCAGCTCCTCGTAGGTATTCACGGGCACGTTGCGCACGAAGTCGTCGTAGCCCTTTGTCGTAGCGAAAAGATGGTTTCTGCCGTACTCGGTGTTGGCGGCAGCGCGCAGGAGGTGCTGCAACACATTATGCTGCAGAGCCTCCGGCTCGTTGAAGTGTTGTTCCAGCTTATGCTGTCGGGGTGCGAATGCGTATCGTGCAATGCCAGTTAAACTCATTATTTTTCCTTTCTGTCTTCTTCTATAAATCTGAGCAGATGTTCCACTGCCTCACTCTCCGGTATCGCCTTCTCCACGCACATCTTCTGCTTGTAGAGCGAAATCTTTCCCGGTCCGGCGCCCACATAACCGTAGTCGGCGTCAGCCATCTCGCCCGGTCCGTTCACGATGCAGCCCATGATGCCTATCTTCAGGCCCTTCATGTGCGCTGTAGCCGCCTTTATCTTTGCGATGGTAGAGCGCAGGTCGTAGAGCGTTCTGCCGCAACCAGGGCATGAGATGTATTCGGTTTTCGATGTGCGCAGACGAGCCGCCTGCAAAATGGCGAACGCCGTGTCGGTAAGGTCGCGCACCGCGATGTCGCCGTTGTTCATCAGCCATACGCCGTCGCAGAGGCCGTCAATCATCAGCGCGCCCATATCGGCTGCCGCCTCAAGCTGCAGGTCTGCCTTCTCGGCGCTGCTGTGACTGTACATCTGAGCGAACACAACGGGGTTGAACAAGCCGTTCGACCACAGTTCGTGAGCAAGCGCACGCTGCTCGCCGAGGCGGTTCTGCTGGTTTGACACAGCAACGACCACTACCTCCGGGTGGGCCTTCAGACAAGCCATGTACTCCTCCGACGGAGCGCCGAGCTGCAGCACGAGGAACTTCACATCTGCCTTCACTCCGCCCACGAACGGCGTAGCGTTGTACGGGAAGATAGGGTAGGTGTTCGGCTCGCCGGTGTATGCGTTGAAGTCGACGATGTATTTCTGTCCGTCGCAGCGGTTCTTGGGCAGCTTGGCACCGCAGTAGATATAGTCGGGTGTCATATCGGGGTTGAACTCAACGCTCTCTGCGTCGTCGTTCTGTCCGAGCGAAGCTATCACCACCGGCACATTCGAGCCGCCGATGTGTCCCATAGCGCGAGTGGGGCGGCGCTCAGGGCGCACCCAAGAGAAATCCTTCGCCTCGGTGCCTGGCACGAGAGTGTGTCCGGCACGCTTCGTGATATAGTCGACGAGGTGGCGTGCAACGGGTATCTCCGCTTCCGGCTCCTCGCTCAGACTCACGCGGATAGTGTCGCCGATGCCGTCGGCAAGCAGTGCGCCGATGCCCACCGCACTCTTGATGCGTCCGTCCTCGCCTTCGCCAGCCTCGGTGACGCCGAGGTGGAGCGGATAGTGCATGTCGGCGTTGTCCATCTCGGTGATGAGCAGACGCACCGTGCGCACCATGATGACGGTGTTCGACGCCTTGATGCTTATCACTACGTTGTCGAACTGCTCCTTCTTGCAGATGCGCAGAAACTCCATGCAGCTCTCGACGATGCCTTCCGGCGTGTCGCCGTAGCGCGACATGATGCGGTCGGAGAGCGAACCGTGGTTCACGCCGATGCGCACCGCCGTGTGATGTTCGCGGCAGATGTTGAGGAAGGGCACGAAGCGGTCTTCCAGTTTCTTGAGTTCGTCGGCATACTCTGCGTCGGTGTACTCAATCTTCTTGAACACGCGCGCCGGGTCTACGTAGTTGCCCGGGTTGACGCGCACCTTCTCTGCGTACAGCGCAGCCACGTCAGCCACATTGGCGTTGAAGTGAACGTCGGCAACGAGCGGTGTTGTGTAGCCGTCGGCACGCAGTTGTGCGTTAATGTTCTTCAGGTTCTCAGCCTCTCTGCGGCCCTGCGTAGTGAGTCGCACGAGTTCGCCGCCTGCTTTGATGATGCGCTCAGCCTGAGCCACGCACGCCTCCGTGTCGTTGGTGTTGGTTGTGGTCATCGACTGCACGCGTATCGGGGCGTCGCCGCCAAGCTGTATGTCGCCTACCTGAACGGGTGAGGCTTCGCGGCGGCGGTAGTTGAAGAGATCAATCATCTTAGCATTTGTATTCAAACTTCACCTCAGCGAGCTCCTTGTTCGCCTTTTCTATCTTCTCTCCCAAGCCAGCCTTGTACTGAGCCATCTTTTCTGCGATGCCTTCGTCGCAGAGCGCAATCATCTCGCAAGCGAGGATTGCTGCGTTCATGGCTCCGTTCACGCCTACTGTTGCAACGGGTATTCCCGGGGGCATCTGTATGATGGAGAGCATAGCGTCGAGACCGTCGAGCATACCCTTGATAGGTACGCCGATGACGGGCAGAGTGGTACTTGCTGCGATGACGCCGGGCAGAGCTGCTGCCATGCCTGCTGCGGCAATGATTACCTTAACGCCACGCGCCTTTGCGCCCTTAGCGAAACTTTCTACTGCGTCCGGTGTGCGATGAGCAGAGAGGGCGTTCACTTCAAACGGCACCTGCATGTCGTTCAAGAACTTGCATGCCTTTTCCATAACGGGCAGGTCTGATGTGCTGCCCATGATGATGCTAACTAATGGAGTCATAATATTTTATTGTTTATTGTTTAATGTTTAAGCCGAACTAAGCCTCTTTAGGCCTCTTTAAGCCTTTGCTAACTAAGCCCTCCCCGACGGGGAGGGTTGGGAGGGGCTACAGCCCCAGTATTATTACGAAGGCGATGAGCACGCCTACGCCGAAGCCCGCCGTCACTTGCGAAAGGGTGTGCTGTCGGAGTATTATGCGGCTGGTGCCGACGAGCCCTGAGAGCACGAGCAAGAAGCAGAGCCACGTGATGGGGTTGAACATGAATATGAACGAGAAGGCGAGCAGAGCGCCCACCACGCCACCGATGGCTGCGGTGTGCGTCGATATCTTCCACCACACGTTTATCAGAGCGCACACTATCTGTATCACGAGTGCCGCCATGAGTATGTTGCCCATGAAGTGCGGAATGTTATACAGTCGCATGACGTAGAAGCAGGCGTAGTAGCTCACTATCGAGAGCAGATAGGGCACCACGCGGCGCTCCTTGCGGCTGAGCTGTATGAGTGTCCAGCCGTGGTAGTTGCGGTAGAGCTTGATGAGCATTGTGGGCATGAGAATGGTGAAGAAGTAGACCATAGCGAGCACGCTCAGCTTGTACCCCCACGGCATCTGACTGAGATAACTGAACGTGAAGAGTACGGTCATCCCTACCAAAGACAGATAGAACGGGGTGAACACCGCGCTCAGGGCGCGGGCTGCGAGGATTATGTTCTTTTCTTTCATAATTAGTTCTTTCTCATTCTTGCCACCGGTATGCCCAGTTGCTCGCGATACTTCGCCACGGTGCGTCGTGCGATGGGGTAGCCGAGCTTCACGAGCGCCTCTCTGAGAGCGTCGTCGCTGAGCGGTTTCGCCTTGTCTTCCTTGTCGACGAGGTCTTTCAGCGCAATCTTTATCTTGCGTGTAGACATCTCCTCGCCGTCTTCGTTGGTGTAGCCGTCGCTGAAGAAGAAGCGTAGCGGGTAAGTTCCCCAGTTGGTCTGCGCGTACTTCACGTTGCTGACGCGCGATATTGTGCTTATGTCGAGCCCCGTGCGGTCGGCGATGTTCTTCAGAATCATCGGCTTGAGGTCAGCCTCGTCGCCGTCCTGGAAGAACTTGCGTTGCCAGTCGATGATAGCCTGCATGGTGAGCGTGAGCGTGCGGTAGCGCTGCTTTATCGCTTCGATGTATCCCATTGCGCGCTCCACCTTCTGCTTTGCGTAGAGCAGCGCTTCCTTTTCGCGGCGCGACATCTTCTCCTTGTTGTTGCGATAGGTCTCCATGAGTTCGCTGAACGAGGAAGAGACGCGCAGCTCCGGTATGTTTCCGTTGTTTATGTAGAACGACACGTTGCCGTTGTCGTCGGTGTCGATGATGAAGTCGGGCGTAATCTGCTGCACGTTTCTGCCCTCGGTCTCGCCGAGCGAAGCGCCCGGTTTGGGGTTGAGTCGGCGCAGCTCCTCCAGCACGCGCTGTCCGGTATGCTCGTCCACGCCCAGCAGCTGCGGAAGCTTCTCGAAGTGTTTCTTCGCGAAGTCGTTGAAGTGCTTCTTCACGACTGTCGTCATCAGCTGCTTCATTCTGTCGTCGGGTCGGCGTTCTATCTGCAGCAGCAGACATTCCTGCAGCGAGTGCGCACCGATGCCAGCCGGGTCGAAGGTCTGCAGAATGCCTATTATGCGGTCGATGTCCTCCACGTCGCAGTAGACGCCCTGATAGATAGCCAGTTCGTCGCATATCGACTGGCTGTCCTTGCGCAGCAATCCGTCGCTGTCGAGCGATCCGATGATGTATTCCATTATCTTCTGGTCGTTCTCCGAGAGGTCTATCTCGCCCATCTGCTCCTTCAGCTTGTCGTAGAACGAGCGCGTGTCGCCGTAGACCATCTCCTCGTAGTCGGCAGAATCGGCTCCGTAGGCTCCGGTGTAAGCCGCCGTAGGCATGTCTTCGTCGGAACCGGTCATACGGTCGAGCGCATTGTTCAGCGCCGCCTCGCGCTCCTCCCGCTCTGTGTGAGCGGCGAAGGCGTCCGCCTCGGTGTCCACCTCGTCCATGTCGCCGCCGTTGCTTTCGCCGTTGCCGCCGTCGTTGTCTGAAGAGGAAGCGTATGCGGGGCTGTCGTTGCTGTCGTATGAGGTGTTCGAGTCGTAGATGTCGTCGTCTGCCTTCACGAGCGCAGGGTTGTCGTCGAGCTCCGCGTTCACGTTCTCTTCAAGCTCCGTGACGGGCATCTCGAGCATGTGCACCTGCAGCATCTGCTGTTGCGTCAGGCGCTGCAACTGCTGCTGCTTCTGTTCCTGGGTTTGTATTAGTTTCATAATATTTCTGGTGGCGTTTAGGCCTTTCTAAGCCTCTTTAAGCCTTTCTAAGCCATTGTTGACTAAGCCTTTTTAGGCGGCGTTTAAGCCTTCCTAAGCCTCTTTAAGCCTTTCTAAGCCTTTGAAAATTCAAAACTGAATAATTCCTAATTGCGGCGCAGCCGCAACAATTCAAAATTCAAAATTCAAAACTCTTCCGAGCCGTTCGGCTTAGGCGCAGCCTTTGAAGTATTCCTTTAGCCTCTCCACAGTAGTGATTAGCACCTCGGGCGCTTCGTTGCTGTATCTCTGCCAAACCAGCTTCGCCTCGTCGTTGAGGGGCGAGTGGGGCAGCGGTTCGCGCTTCAGAATGGGGTCGAATGTCTGGTATATCTTCAGCACATCTACCACCTCTTCGGGCTTCAAGCCCAACAGACGCGCCATATCCTGCACCTCCGGCGTCTCGCTCACCATAGTGTTCGTCATCAGCTGGAAGTAGAGGCTGAGGATGATGGTGAGCATCACCGGCGTCAGCTTCTGTTCGGCGTCGATAGGCAGATAGTCGTGCTCGAAGGGCAGCGTCATATCCATGCCGCTGTAGAAGGCGTTGCCGAAGCCGAAGCCCGCCATCTGCCTGAGCCGCTTCACGTCGCGTGTCAGTCGGCGTGGGTTTTCGGCGTATGTGTCCCATAGACGTTGCAGCGAAGGCGTGGCGTGCTCTTCGAGCGCCACCATCTGCTCCTGCAGCGTCTTCGGCGGAATATGCAGCTCGAGCGCCAGATCGACCACGGGGCGCGAGTATTCCGACTTAACGCCTGCCGGACTCTTCTGGTAGAGCTGCACGATAAGCAGCCAGTAGTCGTCTGTCCAAAGAGGATGAATTGCCATATATTATATTAATAATGTATTGTTTAATGTTTGCAAAGTTACAGAAAGTCTTGCACATAAGGGCACGCCCGCCATACTTTTTTTGTGTAGGAGTAAAGAGTTGTTAAGGTGTTTTATGGTGCTCTGAGCACTTTTTGGGGACTGTTTCCAGTAAAATCGCAGTTTTTCTTGCAATTTTACAGTATAAAAAGTCAGTTTGGTTGAATTTTTTAAAAATTTATTGCAAAACATTATCGAATTGCAATTTATTTTGTACTTTTGCGGTTAGTAATTTTAAAACTTATAGACTATGAAGAAAACTTTACTCTCATTGGCAGCAATGTTGCTGCTCGCAGGTGGTGCTTCGGCACAGACAGCAAAGTCGGCTGCAGTTTATACTGACAAGGTAGACGCAACTCCGGTTAGCGTTGTAAAGAAGGCAAAGGCTCCTATGATGAAGGAGGAAGAATCTAAGTATGTGGCTCTTGGCTTCGATGGCTCTGATAATCCTTCACAGATGAATGGCTTCCCGAAATGGGAGTCTGCTTCTATGGTATTGTCACGGTTGGATAATGGCGTAGATGTCGATTTCTCTGAATACGCAGGCTATAAGATCATAGGTCTCCAATTCGCTGTAGCAGCTAACTTGGGTGAGAAGGCAGGTGCGGTAGCTGTTGTTTTTAAGTCTAAAACAGACAAGAATGGCACAGAGCTCGGTTCGCCTTATCTTGTTGAGGACGAGAACTATAAGGTCAGCACTGTAGAGGACCAGAAGCTTAATTTGCAGTGGAACGGTGTAGCTTTTGCTGAGCCGTATGAGATCGCAGGCGACGAGTTTGCTTTCCTGTACGGTTTGGCATACGAGCAGGTGAAGGGTAATGGCACTACTCAGGAAGAGTTCCCATTCCTCACTGGCGTGAGCACAGATAGCGGCGTTGAGGGCATGTTCCTCGCTTATGGTAAGCCTTCTTCTAAGTATGAGGAGGGTATGTACATGCTTAACGATCCTAAAGATACAAAATCAGAGAAGCGTTGCCCTTGCATGCAGCTCGTCCTCGAGAAGCCGAATGGCGAGACCGTTATCCTCGGTCTGAATGGTTCTGACAAGCCGGTTGCTATGCAGTACTACTCACTCGACGGCAAGAAGCTCTCTGCTCCTCAGAAGGGCATCAACGTTGTTAAGATGAGCGACGGCACATCTAAGAAGGTGCTTGTTAAGTAAATATCGGAAAAACATATATAAAATGGAAATCCCAACAGAGGGCTGCCTCTGTTGGGATTTTTTTTAAGGGGGTGCACTTGTCTCAAGTGCACCAACCGCGCAGAAATGCACCATTTACTTTGTTGGTGCAGCAGAGACTGCTGCACCCCCTGGAAGTGCACCAACCGCGCAGAAATGCACCATTTACTTTGTTGGTGCAGCAGAGACTGCTGCACCCCCTGGAAGTGCACCAACCGCGCAGAAATGCACCATTTACTTTGTTGGTGCAGCAGAGACTGCTGCACCCCCTGAAAGGCACCAACCGCGCAAGCACTGCACCAACCGAGCTAACCATAAGAGGTTATGTTGAGGTGCGTGGGGGATGTGTCAAAACTCAATTAACGCGGGCTGAAAGCCCAACATCACATTATTAGTTTTACCGGACAGCAATAGATTTTTTTTGTGCTTGCTTGTGAAGGTTTTATTGAACCATTGGTTTTGGGGATGTGCAAAACTCGCTATGGTTGTATTTATTTGAGGTATTCGGCGAGCTTCGCAACGGCGCGTGCTCGGTGCGAGATGCCGTTCTTGATGTCCATGCCGAGCTGTGCGAACGACTCCTCGTAGCCTTCGGGCACGAAGATAGGGTCGTAGCCGAAGCCCTCTGTGCCCTGCTTCTCGCGCGATATGGTGCCGCGCACGATGCCCTCGAAGAGCGTGTAGTCGGCAACGTCGCTGCGGCGTGCGAGAGCTATCACGGTGCGGAACTGCGCACGGCGGTCGTTGCTGTCGCCCAAGCGTGCGAGCAGCTTCTGCATGTTGGCTTCAGAGTTGTGGTCGGTGCCTTCGGCGTAGCGTGCCGAGTGGACGCCCGGTTCGCCTCCAAGCTCGGGCACTTCGAGGCCCGTGTCGTCGGCGAAGCAGTCGTAGCCGTAGTTGTCTACTACGTAGCGCGCCTTCTGAATGGCGTTGCCCTCAAGCGTGTTGGCTGTTTCGGGTATGTCTGCGTGGCAGTTGATGTCTTCGAGCGAGAGCACGTGGAAGCGGTCGCCGAGTATGGCGCGTATCTCCGAGAGCTTGTGCTTGTTGTTGGTGGCGAAGACTATAGCCCCACCCCGTCCCTCCCCGTCGGGGAGGGTGTATGATTGCTGTGAATTGTTCATTGTTGTTTTTTTAAATAAGCCTTTCTAAGCCTTCTTTCTGGCTGCGTTTAGGCCTTTCTAAGCCTCTTTAAGCCTTTCTAAGCCTTTGCTGACTACTGACTAAGCCTTTCTAAGCCTTCCTAAGCCTTCTTAGGCCTTCCTAAGCCTTTGCTGACTAAGCCTTCTTTAGCCCTCCCCGACGGGGAGGGTTGGGAGGGGCTCTTTACCTTAACCTTTATCTGGTCGAATCCCTCGCCGTAGACACCGATGACGCTGCTCTGCGACACGAAGGCGCGCGGGTCTATCATCTTGATGAGGCGGAAGATGAGAACCGACTCGCTCTTCTTGGCGAGCAGACATATCACCTTCATCTCCTTACCCGTATACCATCCGTGACCGTCGAGGATAGTGAGCGTGTGGTCGGTCTTCTTCGTTATGGCGCTTGCTATCTCCTGATACTTGTGCGAGAAAATCATGAACTGCACCGATTGCCGTTGCACGCTCATCACGTAGTCGAGCATGGTACACTCGATGACCATCGTACACAGACCGAACACCACCATCTGACAGCGCTGCGGGAACGGACCGAAAGAGTCGATGGCGAGACAGCTGCCGATGATGACGAGGTCGACCATGATGAGACCCTTGCCGAGCGACACGTTATAGTGTTTGTTCACTACGGCAGCGATGATGTCTGTTCCACCCGTGCTGCCGTTGTTCAGGAACACTATTGCCAGTGACGTGCCGGTGAGCATACATCCGATGATGAGCGACATGAAGTCGTTGCCCTCGCCCATGAGTTTGTAGAAGGTGCCGTCGGGCATCTCCACTATCTTCTGCGCCAGGTCGAGCATCACGGTTATGGCTATCGTGGCATAGATGGTTTTGGCAAGGAACTTTATTCCAAGCTCCTTCAGAGCCGCCACGATGAGCACGGCGTTGATGATGAAAAATGTCCATTGAACTGGAAATTTAGTGGCATAGAACACGATGGCTCCGATACCGGCGATGCCTCCGGTTACAATTTCGTAGGGTAGTAGGAAAACTGTGAAGCCGAAGGTGTAAAGCAATAAACCGAGAGTGATGTTGAAATAGTCCTTTGCTTCTTGCCAGATAATTTTGCGGTCGATGGTCATAGGATTTATATTTGTTATTTTATAACGACATTCACGATCTTCTTAGGTACGACAATCACCTTAACGACTTGTTTGCCGTCGAGATACTTCTTGCTCTGCTCGTCGGCGAGCACTGCAGCCTGAATCTCGTCGTTGGTAGCGTCGGCAGCGAACTTCTTCTGGAAGCGTGCCTTGCCGTTGAACGACACGGTGAGCTGCACCTCGCTCTCCACAAGATACTGCGGGTTGAACACGGGCCACTGTGCGTCGCATACGGTCGTGGTGTTGCCTAAGGCGTGCCACAGCTCCTCTGCGATGTGCGGAGCGAACGGCGCAATGAGCACCACGAGCTGCTCGAGCACCTGCTTTGAGCGGCACTTCTGCTGTGCCAGCTCGCCCACGGCAATCATGAACGCCGAGATAGAGGTGTTGTAAGAGAAGTGCTCGATGTCCTCAGTCACCTTCTTTATGAGCTTGTGCAGGCTCTTGAGGTTGTCGGCTGTAGGCTCAGCGTCTGTGGGCAGGAACTCGTCGGTGCGGTTCTCATAGAACAGCGCCCAGAACTTCTTGAGGAAGCGGAAGCAGCCGTCGATGCCGTTGGTGTCCCAAGGCTTGCTTGCCTCCACCGGACCGAGGAACATCTCGTACAGACGCAGCGTGTCGGCGCCGTACTTCTCCACGATCATGTCGGGGTTGACAACGTTGAACATCGACTTCGACATCTTCTCTACAGCCCAGCCGCAGATGTACTTGCCGTCCTCGAGCACGAACTCGGCGTTGGCATACTCCGGTCGCCATGCCTTGAACGCCTCGATGTCGAGCACGTCGGCGCTCACGATGTTCACGTCTACGTGTATCGGTGTCACGTCGTAGTCCTTGCGCAGGTTGTACGATACGAAGACGGGGGAGTTAGAGGGGGCTGTGCGGTTTACGCGGTATACGAAGTTGGAGCGACCCTGAATCATGCCCTGGTTGACGAGTTTCTGGAACGGCTCCTCCTTGCACGACACGCCGAGGTCGAAGAGGAACTTGTTCCAGAAGCGCGAGTAGATGAGGTGGCCCGTAGCGTGCTCGCAGCCTCCTACGTAGAGGTCTACGTTCTGCCAGTAGTTGTCGGCGTCCTTGCCCACGAGGCATGTGTCGTTGTGCGGATCCATGTAGCGCAGGTAGTAAGCCGATGAGCCGGCGAAGCCCGGCATGGTGTTCAGCTCGAGCGGGAAGACGGTCTTGTTGTCCACGAGCGCCTTGTCTACCACCTGGCGTTTCTCCACGTCCCACGCCCACATCTTGGCGCGTCCCAACGGCGGCTCGCCGGTCTCTGTAGGCTTGTATGTCTCAATCTCGGGCAGCAGCAGCGGCAGGCAGTCCTCGGGCACCATCTGCGGCATACCGTCCTTGTAGTAGACCGGGAACGGCTCGCCCCAGTAGCGCTGACGCGAGAAGATAGCGTCGCGCAGACGATAGTTGACCTTCACGCGGCCCATGCCCTTCTCCGTCACGAACTGCTTTGTCTTTGCGATAGCCTCCTTAACACTAAGCCCATTAAGTGAAAAACCGTCGAGCGTCTCCTTGCCAGCGGCAGGCGAGTTGCAGACGATGCCCTCCTTGGCGTCGAAGCTCTCCTCCGACACGTCGGCGCCCTCGATGAGCGGCGTGATAGGCAGGTTGAAGTGCTTGGCGAAGGCATAGTCGCGCGAGTCGTGCGCCGGAACAGCCATGATGGCTCCCGTGCCGTAGCCTGCAAGCACGTATTCTGAAATCCAGATAGGAATGTTCTCGCCGGTGAACGGGTTCACGGCATACGATCCGCTGAACACGCCCGTCACGTTGTGGTTAGCCATGCGGTCGAGCTCCGTGCGCTTCTTCACGTACGCTAAGTACTCGTCTACCTCAGCCTTATGCTCTGCTGTGGTGAGCTGCGCCACGAGTTCGCTCTCCGGCGCCAGCACCATGAACGTAACGCCGAAGATAGTGTCGGCGCGAGTGGTGAAGATTGTTAACAGCCCCTCTCCATCTCTCCCCGTCGGGGAGAGGGCTTTGAGGTTAGCCTTTATTTCTTTAATGGTGTTGTCTGTATCTTGCAGAACCTGCTCGTTTGTAAAGCGCAACACTTTGAAACCTGCTTCGTTAAGGAAGTCAGAACGTAGTTTGTCTGCTTCCATTTGTTCTGCATTGTTATGGTAAGCTCCGTCAACCTCGATGACGAGCTTGCTGTTCAGAGCTACGAAGTCAACGATAAAGTCGCCGATGACGTGCTGTCTTCTGAATTTTTCGCCCAATTGGTTGGCACGTAAAACCTCCCAAAGAGCCGCTTCTGCTTCAGTCTGATGCTTGCGGTTTTCTTTGGCGTTCTCTTTAAGAATTTCGTAGTTGAATGGGTGAGCAGTCTTGAACTTGTTCCAAGCAGCCTCAAGCTCTCCCCCGACGGGGGAGTTGGAGGGGGCTATTCTGAACTGCATCTCCGTACCCTCACTTCTGCCTATCCAGTTCTTCTGTGTCTCCTTGATAGAGTCGCTCCAGTCGACAGTCTCCAGACCGTCGAGCAGGCGCTGCGAGTAAGCCGATGTGCGCAGACACCACTGCTGCATCTTCTTCTGCACGACGGGGAAGCCGCCGCGCTCGCTCACGCCGTTCACCACCTCGTCGTTGGCAAGCACCGTGCCCAGACCAGCGCACCAGTTCACCATCGTCTCGCCGAGGTAAGCTATGCGGTAGTTCATGAGCGTCTTCTGCTTCTCCACCTCGCTCATGGCGCGCCACTCTTCTGCTGTGAACTCCAGATGCTCGCTCTCGGCGACGTCCAGACCCTCGGTGCCCTTCTCGTTGAAGTGCTCTACGAGCTTCTCAATCGGCTGCGCCTTCTGGCACGAGTTGCAGAAGAACGAGCCGAACATCTTCTCGAACGCCCACTGAGTCCAGTGGTAGTACTTCGGGTCGCAGGTGCGAATCTCGCGGTCCCAGTCGAACGAGAAGCCGATGTTGTCGAGCTGCTGACGATAGCGTGCGATGTTAGCCACGGTAGTCACCTCAGGGTGCTGACCGGTCTGAATAGCATACTGCTCAGCGGGCAGTCCGTATGCGTCGTAGCCCATAGGGTTGAGCACGTTGAAGCCCTTCAAGCGCTTGTAGCGTGCGTAGATGTCCGATGCGATATAGCCAAGCGGATGGCCTACGTGCAGACCGGCTCCCGACGGGTAGGGGAACATGTTGAGTACGTAGAACTTCTCCTTTGCAGGGTCCTCAGTGGTGTGGTAAGTCTTGTCCTTCACCCACTGGCTCTGCCATCTCTTTTCTATTTCTCTGAAGTTGTATTCCATTGATTTTATACTGTTTTTATGCAAAGTTACGTCTTTTTCTTTATAAATAGGTGGGTTTGTGTGTAAAAAAATATTGCGCGGTGGCGATAAGGCGTTCAGCTTGACAGATATTTGCTATAAAACCCTCACGAAAAGTCATCGTCACCCGTACGGAATCCGATCGGACGGCGGACGGAATCTGATCGGGCGGCGTACGGAATCTGATTGGACGGCGAACGCAATCGGTGGCACACTTAGGGGGTGCACTTGTCTCAAGTGCACCAACCGAGCAAGAAAGCCCGTCTTAGACCACATTATCAGTTTTTACCGGACAGCAATAAAAAAAAATCCGCAACACCTGCTGTGCAGGCATTGCGGATAAAGGATTATTTTATTGTGCTTCTATTATTAACATACTACTACAAAAGGATGTTACTTGATGTCGTCGTAGGCATTCACTGCCTGCTCGAAACGCTCGTTGATCTGCTCGAACGAGTAGAGGCCGTCGGCGTTCTTCTGGAGACCCTTGAACGACAGCGGGAAGACCTGCGGAGCATGGTCGAGGTCGAGCGGTGCGTTATGCTGCAGCTGGTCGGTGCTCTGGTATACGAGGTTGACGCCTACGTACTCCTTGCCCGTAGCCTTCTCGATCCACTTCTCGTAGACCACCTTGCTGCCTATCGGCGTCACCTTCTCGATAGAGTTGGGCAGGCTGTAGCGCTCAACACCGAGAGCTGCGTTGACGGACGCGATGTTAGAGTCGTGGCCGCAGAGGAACGTGAACTTGCGGTTCTTCGAGTTAAGCTCGTCCTTCATGTACATCAGCAGCGGGTGAGCCACGTTTGCAGCCACGATAGGCGCTGTGAAGAGCACGTCGCCGTACACATCCTTCACCTTGGCTATAGAGGTCCAGTCGTCGCGTGTGAGTTTCTCGCCGAACGCCGCCTTGTCGGCATCAGGCTCCTCGTAATACTGCAGGATGAAAGCGTCGGAAGCCGAGTTGAAGTTCTTCATTGTGCCCTTCATGCCAGGCTCCTTGCCCTTTACGAGCGTAATCTGCGTGTCGTCGTACTTCACGTCGCCCAGCTTCTTGTAAGCCTCGCTCTGGGGATAATCGAGCGTGCGCGATATGTTGCGGTAGCTCTCCTTCAGGCTCTTAGCCAAACCGACAAGACCAGCCTTTCCGCCCATAGCGTTGATCTGCTCCATAGCCTTTGCCTTGAACGCGTCGCTCACCTTTGTGAGCACGGGGTTGAACACGGGGTCCATCGTAGAAGGCGTGTAGCGGTGGTTCACCTTAACGCCGCCTACCGGCATGAACGCCGTAGAGAAATAGGCAGCTGTGGCGATGCAGCGCTGCATGGAGTTGGCGTAGACGTTCACCTCGTCGACAGAAGGAACCTGATTCTCCTTGAACAGACCCTCGCTGACGGTCCACTTTCTGAAGAACTGGCCCATCTCGGTCTCAAGAACGCCGCCCTTCAGCGTCAGTTCGCTGGCAGCCGAACTCCAGTTGGTCCACTGGTGGGTAGTCATCTTGCTCAACGCAGAGCCGTTGGTAGACAGCGGGCTGCGTATGTTGTGGCGCGAAAGCACAACCACCTCCTTCAACTGATACTTATCGTGGAACGCAGCCGAACGCTGCACCTGAGCAAAGACTGATGCAGGAAGGATAGCTGCAAGCAGAATATAAATAGCTATAAACTTTTTCATATCTTACGGGATGCTTTAATTGAACATGTTTTTTTTAGAACTTGAACTGGAGACGTGTCTCAATAACACGGAAAGTGTTCTTGTTGAAGCCAGAGTAGTCGCTCTCGCCGGCACGTACGATATGACCGCTCACACGCCAGATCATATACTTGTTGATGTAGTAGTTCATGGTAAGAGCCCAGTCGCTGAGCTTGCCACCATGGAAACCAGCCTTCGCATCGTTCATGTCGGTGTAGTTGTAAGCCGCAACAAGCTCCCACGACTTCGGGGCAGGAGTGGCGATGCCGGCATCGTTCTTCACATACTCGTACTCGTTGTTGAGAAGGAAGCGCAGGTTGCCGTAAGCACCCCATGCATTGTAGCTCTTGGCGTCGCCCTTACGGTCTACGTTCATGAAGATGTACTGACCCTCAATGCCTACATGACCCTTGGCTGCCATAAGTTCGCCAGAGAACTTGAAGTCGCTCTTCGCATCGGTAATCTTAGCACCGATGGCGTTGATGCCCGCTACGCGTACCGGATAAGGCGCCTTGAACTCCATGTTAGAACGGTTTTCGGCTGCAAGCTCATAGTTCAAGCCGATGCCTACGTGGAAGAGGTTGCCCTTCTCGATGAGCGGATGGTAGACCAAACGGGTGAGGAAGCCCGAACCCTGATAGCCCGTGTGGTTGGTCTGCTTCTTGAACGACTGGGCGTCGGTATATATAGAACCCGTACCCATGAACTTATTGTCGCTATGCTCGTACATCAAACCGACAAGACGACCGCCCACACCGAATGCAGAGTGGGTCTCAGGCTCCTCCATAGAGACCTTGAAGCTCGAAGACGTAGCGCTCTGGTAGCCGAACTGATGAACGAAGTAGCCACCACGCAAGAAGTTCTGCTTGTTGAAGTTGTACTGGATGAAGATATCCTTCGGAGAAACCGAACCGCGGGCATAGCCGATATCGGCCTTGCCTTCCCACTTGCCGTACGAAACCTTCATGCCGATACGTATGTCGGGAACGTTCACACCGTCTACACACTGCTCGTCTACAGCCTTGTTGGAGCTGTTCAGGAAAGCAGCATCCATAAGGATACGGCCTGAAGGCTTGATGACGAGCTTATTCTCCTGCGCATTTGCAGCAGCCGCAAAACCCATGACGAGGGCTGCAGCCATTATATATTTTTTCATATTCGTTTTTTAGGAATCTAATTGTCAGGCAAAATGGTTTGCCAGCCGTTCTTTTACTTCTTGTCCCACGGAGTGGCTACGAATTCGCTCTTCTTTACCTTGCCCTCCTTCACGAGCTTTGCAAACTCCTTCTTGGCAGCCTCAAGATACTTCTGGAACTCCTTGTTGGCGTGCAGACGAGCTACGACAGCCGAAGCCACAACGCGTGCGGCGTCAACGTCGCTCTGCCAGTGATAGCCACAGATGACGCGGCTCTGACCCATCTCGAAACCACGCTTCAGTATCTCGTTCTGACGGTCGGGATTGATCTCTGCGAGCACCAGCGCCTCAGCCCAGCCTATCGTGGTGTGGCCAGAAGGATACGAACCGTTTGTAGACAGCTCGCCCTCCTGCTTAGAGTTGCAGGTAGGCACGTTGTAGTATTTGAACGGGCGTATGCGGTTATAGTGTTTCTTTGCGCTGCGTGTGGCAAGGTCGCCGGCATCCTCGCGCATCTTGTATACGAGCTTGTAGATAGCCGGAGTCTCCTCCTTGGTGATGCGTGTGCCGAAGGCGTCGGAGAAGTTCATAGCCACATCCTCTACGTTGGCGTCGGCAGCAGCCTGGTCGCCACGCGGAGTGTTGCGCTGCTTCAGACCCCAATAGTAGCGGGCCTCGTCGTTGAACCACTGAAGACTGCCAATCTCTGGTGGAGGAGGAAGAAGATCGAGCGAACTTGCCTGCTCTCCGTCCTTAAGGAAGAACAAGTCGGGATTTGTTCTGACGTCTTTGATGTTAGTCTGCGCAAAGGCAGAAAAGCAGAACACTGCAAGAGCAGCCACTAAGAATTTTCTTTTCATCATAATGTTTTACGTTATTAAGTTTTTATAAAAATTGTCGCTTTCAATAGATCGCTTGCTTGAATAGGTCGCTTGCGAATTTTGATGCTGCAAAGTTATAGATGAAAAGCAAAAAAAAAAGTTGCATCCGATGATTACAACGTTTCATCGAAATGCAACTTTTTACAAATGTCTGTCTGTAAGACGTTTAGAAGAATGTGGTGTTTGCGAAGTTATTCTATCAGTCTTAATATGTATGACGCTAAGGAAGCCGGATGGCGCTCTACGTACTGCCTTATTTCGTCTTCCGAAGGCTTAATCTTGTTCTTCAGCAGTCGGCTAATAACCGGATTAAGGTTGCCAACAACGCGAAGCATGCCTGGAACGGCGGTGCGCTTCACCTTAGCGTCGGCGATGAGAAGCATGAGCACCTTTGCCTGCTGGTTGTCGAAGCCGTTGAACTTAAGGATGCTGTTCACAAGACGCGGGTCGGTGTCGCTCATGCAAGCATAGATGTCGGCAATGAGCAGGCTGATGTTGTGAGTAGCCTCGTCGGAACGTGTCGCTATCTCGCACTCAAGGCGCTTCTCGTCTACCTGCACTACCCGTTCCTCGTTCTCGCTGATAGCCGTGCGACGTATGAAGGTGTATCTATCCATCTCTTTCTGCAGTCGGCGGCGTAGCACGACCTGCTCAATGCGGCGGTCGGTATGCTTGAGCTGGCGCAGCAACGTCAGACGGTCTTGCTGCTGCATGTCGGAGGTGACGCTGTCGAGTTGCATCCTTACAGCCTCCACGACATGGTCGTTGGCGTCGAGCGCGTCGAGCAGTTTCGAGCGCGAAGCGAAATAGGCGCGGAGCGTCTGGAGCGCATCGTCGAGGAATAGGCGGTTGTATCTGCGGCGTATCTCCTGCAACTTGCCGTCAAGACTCTCCATAGGGTCGGTAGTGAGAAGCTGCTTGTATTCGTCAATCTCTGTAAGAATGCCGTCCGACAGACCCTTTATAATAATGACATCGCGAAGCTGGAACATATAGCCGCTAAGCTCCTTCTGCACCTTCTCATAGGCGGAGAGCCACTGCTCGTTGGCGAGAGCCTGGCTGCGGAGCACTTCAATATCGCCGTTGCTTAGGGCACGTTGGCTGTTGTCGGCGAGAAGTTTGCTGTCCGCAATCTCGAGCGAAGCCAGACGTTCGCGCTGCTGGTCTATCTTCTTGAGGAGCATGAACACATTGCTTCTGTTCATGCGCATGAGAGTGTCGGAGATGGCGGCAATCTTCTCGTTGTTGGCTTTCCAGCTATGGTGCTTGCCCAACCCAATCTCGGCTATATCCTTGTATAAAGCAAGAATCGCGCTCTTGTAGTCGTCGGAGAACAGATTGCTTACCGACTCGATGCCGGCAAGTCGCTTCTTCAGTTCCTCCTTGCGCACCCTGATAGTGCGTGTGGCAAGATAACGGTAGAAGCGGTAGCCGACAAAAATGGCAGACACGATGAGCAGCAGGCACACGATGGTGACGACCATTCTTCTGCGGGTGACGGAGCTGTTCGTAATCTTCACCCATTGGGCTTGACCTTCCTTGCCAGCCGTGAACGTAAGCACGCCCAGCTCGCAACCTAAATATACCTTGTCGTCTTTCACCACCGATGCCTTACGCTCAAAACTGATGTCTTGATAGTAGTAGCCGGCAAGAACGAGGCTGTCGGCTTTCTTCACATACTTACGGATGCCGAACTCGGGCAAGGTGTATACGACGCTGTCGCCGATAGCGAACATGTCGCTCTCAGCCTTGGCGTCAATAGCTTTGCCGCCGTCCTTTATCAGCAGTGAGTTGCCGGCAAGCACAATCATCTGCGGTGGAAACTCCTTGGTGATAGCCATGCTGCGTATGTTCTCCATGCCGCCGGTTCCGGCAATCGGCTTGTATATGCCGTTGCTGCCGTAGAATATGCCGTGGTTGAGCGTGGTGAGATAGAGGTTGTTGTCTTTAGACTGCTGGTAGAATTTGGTGATGTACTTGTCGTTGAACGATGGTATGGTGTCAATATGCTTGCTTTCGGGCTCAATCTCTATAAGTCCGTCCTGTATGCCGAGATACAACTTCGGCTTGTTGTCTACGGTCATAAGTCCCATGGAAGTGATTTTCGACTGCGAGTCGTAAACCATCTGGCTGTGCGAAAGCAGAATATTGCGTACGAAGTAGGAAGTAAGGCTGACTTGCTTCAAGTCGTGGTTGCTGGTAACATAATACAAACATCCGTTGTAGATACGCGAGTCGACAATAGGCGCCTCGCGGATAAAGTCGAAAATCTTGTAGGCTTTATCCGAACCGTTGGGCTGAAGGAATATCTCGTTATGCGCGTTTATATAATAAATGTCGCCATTCTCGTCGGTTGCAGCAGACATGATGGCAGCATTGTCATTGAACACGCTTTGGTGTACCGGAACCTTCCAAACGGCGTTTTCGGTAGCTATGCACACATGGTCGTTCTTCTTAGCCGAAACAATAACGTTGTTGCACAACATCGGAATGTTGCGGCGGAGAGAAATAGTGTAGAACTTTTCCAAATCGCGCGTTAGAACAGCCGTGCTGTTATCAAGAAAACAGTAGGCTCCGCCAACATAATAAAAAAGATTAGCATGAAACTTAAGATCTACCTCGCGCTTCAGCGAACCGTCCTTATGCTCGATGTAGAACTTGTTGCCAGCAAGGATATTGGTCTCGCCATCAATCACGCTGACGAAGTTGATGCGTTCGCCCTTATGAGAGACACGGGTCTTCATGGATGCGACGTCTATATGCAGCAGACCGTTCTGTGTAGCCACAAGAACCTGATTGGCGGCAGAACGGCAGATGGTCTTGGTAACAAATGGGTCGCCGGAGTGATAATTGCCGCCATTCGGATAGATAGGCTTCAAAGCCGAATCGGCACTTCTAAGATTGAGCGTGTACACACCCTGACTGGTGGCAGCAAGAAGCAGCCCGTCTTCTTCCATAATGTCGTAAACGGAATAATGCTGACCCTTCTTAGGAATGGTATATTCGGCAAGGCATCTGGCGCTATTGCCGGCTATCTCCCATTTGGAAAGACCGGCATTGCGTATTGCTATCCAACAGATACGCTTATCGCCGTCGCACTGCTGGGTGTACACCTTGTAGATTCGGTTGCTACCCACTTGGTACTGGCGTCTATCTCTGTTGTTCGAGAAGATAATTTCTCCAAACTCGGTGCCTACCCACACGGCAGAGTCTCCTTCGGCAGATATTGATGAAAGACAATTGTTAAGATAATATTCTGATTCGTTCAGGGAGGGTTCTTTCTTCTCATTGCACGACACCAGGAGCGAGGCGGTCAGTATAGTGAGAATGAAAGAGAATAGATTTCTCATAGTTTTTATACTTGCATAGTGTGGAGCTTGAGCATGGACTGTGTCTGTACGGTAATCTGTATATTGCCGTACAGATACAGTCCATGCTCCATATTCTATATTTAATATTAATGTAGTATGTTTCTGCAAAAATACCTTTATAGATGCTATAACTTTCTGTTTGCTTCGAGCGCTCTTAGCCAGTTGCCGCCCCATATCTTCGCCATATCTTCTTCCGAATAGCGGCGGCGCAGCAGCTCTTTTGTGAAGTTTATCAGTTCGGAGGCGTCGGCAAGTCCTGGCACGCCACCGTCGCCGTCGAAGTCGGTGCCAAGACCCACATGGTCGATGCCCATTACGTTGATGGCATGTTCGAGGTGGAGCATTGCGTCGTTGATGCAAGCTTTGCCGTCGGTGCGCAGGAAGCCGTTGTAGAGTGTTATCTGGCATACTCCGTCTTTTGCGGCGAGTGCTCGCATTTGGTCGTCGGTGAGGTTGCGCGGCACGTCGCATAACGCCTTGCTGTTGCTGTGCGAGCATACTATTGGCTTCGCCGATATCTCCAGCGCATCGTAGAACGACTTCTCGCCGGCATGACTCATGTCCACCATCACTCCCAAGCGGTTCATCTCGCGTATCACCTCAGCGCCGAACGCCGATACGCCGCCGTGAGTATTGAGAGTGCGGCGCGCTGAGTCGCATATCTGATTGTCGCCATTGTGACAAAGAGTGATGTATACTATGCCGCGGTCGGCAAAGTGCTTCACGTTCCGCAAGTCGTTCTCTATCGCAAGACCGTTCTCTATACCAATCATCAGCGATTTTACTCCATTGCGCTTGTTGCGCAGCAAGTCCTCACGGCTTCGCGCCAAGGCGATGTACCGCGAGTCGCTGAGCACAATCTCGTCAATCTTGTCGAAGATAAGGTCGGCGTAAGCTTTCGGTGTGTCAACGGGGAATGGTGCTACGTCGGCGAAAGTTTCCTCCGGCTTAGGCTGCGGCAGATATGCCACCATCGTCACGGCGTCTGTCCTGCCTTCGTTCATTTTGTGCAGGTCGTAGAGCACTTTTGGGTCGCGATGGTCGAAGCACACGCCTTGCGGGAAGAACATCGGCGTGTCGCAGTGCGAATCGATCGTGAGGTTGCGCTGGTGGAACAGTTTTGCGCGTCGCAGCACATCGCCCTCCTCCACAAGCCACTTGAAGAGCGGCAGTCCGTCATCACCGAGCCACTCCGGATGCCATTGCACTCCGAGCACAGCCTTATGTTCGTTACTCTCTATTGCCTCAACCACGCCGTCGAGCGCCCGCGCCGTTATCTTGAAGCGTTCGCCCGGCGCAGCCACAGCCTGATGGTGGAACGAGTTGACGAATAATTTCTCCTTATTATATATATTATAGAGCACGCTGCCTTTCTCTATTTCCACGGTGTGCGTCGGTTCCGAACGGTCGGCATCCTGCGAGTGCCGGTAGTTTGTCGGATCGTGCGAGATGTCCTGGTGTACCCGTCCGCCGAGCGCCATAGCAAGTGTCTGCACGCCGCGGCAGATGCCCAGCATCGGAATCTGCCGGTCGAACGCCAGTCGGGTTATGAGCAGTTCGGGCAGGTCGCGCACGTTGTTGATGTTATGCAGCGCAGGCGAAGGCTCCTCATCAGCCCACAGCGGATTGAAGTCGCCGCCGCCTGTGAGCAGCAGAGCGTCGATAGTTTCGAGCGTATATACGAGCACATCGCGGTCTGCCACTGGCGGAATGAGCACGGGCGTGCCTCCTGCCTTTATAATCTGATGGTAGTAGCGGTCGCGCACTGTAGCGTCGACGCCCTCGTAGTTGGTTGTTATGCCTATAATGGGTCGCTGGCTTGTCTTCGGCTTGTTGTCGTAGAAGTCGGCGAGATGCTTGTTCAGGTTAAATGATTCCATACTTATAAAAATATTCCCACAGAGTTCACAGAACACATAGAATCTCCGACGTTCTGCTCCTTTGCAGAAGCGGTGTCTGTTCTGTGTGTCATGTAATCTCTGTGGGAGATGTTTGTTTATTCAGTACGCAACGCGGCGCTTAGTCTTCATTCTTGTCCTCAAGGTGTACCGGAATCTCGCGCTTGATGCTCTGGTCGAGCGATATGAGTGTTTCTGTAGACACCACGCCCGGAATCATCTGCATCTTGTTGTTGAGCAGGTCCATGAGCTGTTCGTTGTCGCAAGCATACACCTTAAGCAGCATTGTGTACGGACCGGTTGTGTAGTGGCACTCCACGATTTCGGGTATGTCTACCAACTGCTTCACCACGTCCTTATACATGCTACCGCGCTCGAGGTTCAAGCCTACGTATGTGCATGTGCTGTAGCCTACGCTCTTCGGGTTCACCTCAAAGCCGCTACCAACGATTACGCCACCCTGAATGAGATGCTGAACGCGCTGGTGGATTGCGGCGCGTGATACGCCACACTCAGCAGCTACATCCTTGAATGGGATGCGTGCGTTCTTAGAGAGAATACTAAGTATCTTTCTGTCTAGATTGTCAATTTTGTCCATCTTCTATAATGAAATTTTGTCTATGATTACAATTTGTCAGCAAAATTATACATTTTACTTGAGACAATCAACAAATAGACCTTTCTTTTTTAGTTTTTTAGTACAAAACGACACGAAAGACTCTCATTTTTGTTATTTCCCCCTTCAAAGCTACTGCGATATGATATGCAGGTCTCTCTGCGGGAACGGTATCTCGATGTTGTGCTCGTTGAGCGTGTTGTATATCGCCTCCTTCACCTGACCGGTCTTGCTGAACTTGTAGTCGACAAGCACCCAATAAGTCACGAAGAGATTCACCGAGTTGTCGCCGAAGTCGTCGAACACCACGCTTACCGGTCGCGCCAGGTCTATCACGTCTCTGCCGTCGGGCGCTTTCTCCTCCAGATTGTTCACTGCCTTTATGAGCATCTGTCTCACTTCCTCCACGTTCGAGCCGTACGCCACGCCCACCGGCACCTTCACCCATTCGTATGAGTGGTTGCGAGTGATGTTCTTGAAGTTCTTGCTGAACAGCGAACTGTTGAGGAAGGCTATCACGCATCCGTCGCCGGTGATGATCTGCGTACTCTGATACGTTATGCTGTCCACCTTTCCGCGTATGCCGTCACATTCTATGTAGTCGCCTACGCGCACACGTCCGGTCATTAGTGATATGCCGTAGAAGAAGTTCTCGAGCAGGTCTTTCATGGCGAAGCCCACACCTGTCGCCAGACCAGCCGAGATTACGGAGATAGCAGTAGACGGAATCTTCAGCATCTTGATAGATATGATGAAGTAGAGACCCCAGCAGCAGATGGCTATGATATTGTTGGCGAGCGTGAAGTTGGGCTTGCCGTTCACCACCACCTTCGACTTGTGGTACTTATGATAGAGCGACTTCACGAGATAGTTGATGTAGCGGAACAGGAAGAACTGCGACATCACCATCACCAGCTTGCCTATCGAGAGCTGTACCACGCCCGGCACGTTCAGGAAGTCGAACATGAATATAGTCCACACCGTAGCCGTCAGGTCGAACACGTCAGCCGCCCACCATATTGAGAGCAGCACCGAGAACACGCTTATCATCGGCACCAACGCCATGTACACGAAGTCGTAGAACCACGTCACGTTGATGTGCTTGTTGTGGCTCTTGGTGATGATGCTCAGCACCGACCCCTTCTTCGCTTTCTCAGCCTCAGCCTCCGAGTGTATCTTATGCGCCAGATAACGCTTCTCGTACTGCGCCAGTATGTCGTACACGCACGTAATGGTCTGTATGCAGCTCAGCTGGAACATCCACCAGATGAGCACCTGCACCGACAGCAGCACGTATCCGTAGAGCGCCGAGGCGGTAGAGAACACCATTATAGCCAGCGATATCCATGTATAGAAGATGTCCGAGCGCGGAATGTTAGCATTATGGCGCTTCACCACACGCCACTGCCATACGGTGAACGCGAGCAGTATGGGCGGGAAGATGAGCGTCACGAGGTTGTTCGGTATGAAGATGATGCGGAACGTGATGACGATGAACGACATCAGCATTATAGGCGCATAGATGCGGAAACCGCTCTTTATCTGGTCGCCCGGCAGACGCACCAGCAGCGAGAAAAAGATGGCACAGAGCAGCCATGCGTACTCTATGAGCAGCTTCGACGCCATGAGGAAGAAGTTATGGTACATGAACGTGCGTGCCACCATCACCGACACGGCGAAGATGAACATCGCCACGAACAGTATGAGACACACCTTCTTCTTCATGAACTCCTCCGTGCGGAAGCGCTTGGGCACGAGCCAGCGCACCAGCACGTTGCTCAACATGCCGGCAAGCATCATATACAGCAGCACGAACACGCTTAGTCCGCCCACGATAGGTCCGCGCCATTGTGAGTAGACCTTGCGTTCGCCGCCGTCGGCGCTTTTCACCTTCTCCTCGTCGTACTTCTCGTTCACGTCAGCCTTAGCCGAGTGATACTGCATCGGCATATTCTTCAGAATCTCCAGATAGTTTTGGTCGCCGTTCACGAAGATGGTGTGCTGTATGTCGTTATATCGCTGAATAGCATAGTCGTTCATTTTCTTCAGCTTCGCCGACATGAGCTGGTAGTGCTGCTCGTCCTTCTCCACACTGTTGCGCATGTTCTGCAGATTGCGCGCGAGCGCAAGCGCATAGTCCAGACACGCCTTGCGGTCGTGCAGTCCCTGCCCGTCGAGCATGAAGGGCAGCTTGCGCTGCTTTCCGTTCTTGTCCACGATGAACTTCGGTGCCTGCTGCACACTGTCCCTGCGCACCATGCGCCTCATCGACGGCGGAATCTTGCTCAGCGTCTCTATCAGATACTTGTAACGCGTCAGCTCCGAGTCCATGCGCTTCATGATGTTCTTATACGGCATGCTTCGCTTGCTGAACTCGCGGTACATCTCCGTAGCCTCATGGCAGGCGTACGTCATATCGAACGTGAAGTCCTGCTTCTGCGAGTAGAGCATCAGCGCCACCTGGTCGCTACGCTGCATCAGACTTATCATCTGCTTGTGCTGCGTCTCGGCATACACCGTGTAGCGCGCCATGTTCTTGCGCTGCTCGTTGAACGTCGTCTCCAGTTCGGCGCGCAGCACCGACAATGTCGAATTAAGGTTTTTCTCCTTGAGCACCGCACCGGCACTCAACGACACGCACAACATAACCCAAAGACATGCTATGCGCTTCAAGAATCTTATTCTCATAATATCTCCTTGTATGTGTTATTTATATTTCAATTATGTTTATGCGTGCAAAAATACGTCTTTTTTCTGAAAACCCACAATTCAAAATTCAAAATTCGCGTAGCGCTTACACCATTGCCTGTACGCCATAATGTGTTTTCCTTTCTTTTTTAGATTTGGTTAATACTTTGTGTTTTTCTTTTTGTGTTGTGTTCCGGATCACGTTTGCAAAGGTACTGTTCTGCGCAGGTGATGTCAAGTATTTCTCAATATTAAAAAAAACTATATCTTTCTGCTTTTCCGTGGCCAAATTGCGCCCCGATATATAATATATAGATATGTGTAAAGTAAGGCTTACTGCTCCAATATTTTTACCAGTTTTATCCACTAAACTGCATTATACTGGATAAAAACCGGCTTTTTTATCCAATACAGCGTTTTTATTGGATAAAAAGCTGTATATTTGCCATCATTAAAGGACAACTATACAACGAGCGATTATGAATACTGTCATACAAAATCAACGCAAGGAACGTGACGAATTGCTGGCGCGACCTTATCTCGTACGCAAGTCGAATACAAACGCATCTGTTCTTCTCGCCAATCCGATGATAAAACTCATCACCGGTCCTCGACGTGTGGGCAAATCGACATACGCCCTATTAATGTTGCAAGGCAGAAACTTTGCTTATCTCAACTTCGACGACAACCTTCTGCTGTCGGGCTGGGACGAGGAACTTGTAATGCGCACTCTCGACGAAGTGTATCCTAACTATGAATACTTGTTGCTCGACGAGGTGCAAAATCTGAAAGACTGGGATATATGGATATCAAAACTATACCGCCGTGGTAAGAATCTCGTCATCACAGGCAGCAATGCCAAGATGCTCAGCAGCGAAATGGCAACTGTGCTTACGGGCAGATATCTACAAGTGGAGATGTTGCCATTCAGCCTTTCTGAAACAATGGAATGGAAAGGCTTAAGCACAAAAGGCAACAACGAGGCGCAAACAGCCGAGGCTACCGTAATAGCCGACGACTACCTGCGCAATGGAGGTTATCCCGAAACTATTGATATGCGCAGCATTACACGCAACTATCTATCTACGTTGTTCGACTCGATAATATGGAAGGATGTGGCAAAACGCCACAACATACGCAACATAAACGACCTGAACAACCTCGCCATTTATCTGTTGTCAAACTTCTGCAACCCGCTTTCTGCCAACGATATTGCCAAAGAGCTGTCTATGACGAGCGTTACGACAACACGCAAATTCATGAACTATCTGCATGAGCCATATCTGTTCTACTATCTGCCACGCTTCAATAACAAACTGAAGTTGATGAAAAAGGCTGCAACTAAGGTATATGTCATCGACAATGGATTTGTAACGTCCAAAGCTTTCAATATAAGCGAGAATCTGGGACGCTTGTTAGAGAACGAGGTATTCGTGGAACTGCTACGCCAGGGTTTCCAAGTAGAAACATCGTTGTTCTACTATCGTTCGCGCAACGATCGTGAAGTAGACTTCGTTACTCGTAATGGCGCACAAATACACCAGCTCATTCAGGTATGCTACGACATGACTTCACCAAAAACAGAGAAACGCGAGGTTACAAGTCTTATAGAATGTGCCGAAGAACTGAAATGCAACAACCTGATTATCATCACCAACAACGACGAGAGGGAAATAAACAAGGACGGATATAACATAAAGGTTGTGCCGTTCGCCAAGTTCGCATCAGCCTATTGATAGCTGTAAAAGAATATAGCTCTGACTTCACAAAGCCAGAGCTATAAATAAAGTATATATTCCCCTGACTTCAGAGTGTATACATCCTTGTTCAGAGGTAGCTTAATATACCATAGCCTGTACGCCCAGCGTACTCAGCACTGCCGTAGCGATGGCCACAATCAGCTTCAGTATCGTCTTCAAAGTGTCTTTATTCATTCTTTTCATGGTATTTGATGGTATTACGTTAAAAAAGTAGTGGAGACCACAGTATGATATGGTCTCCGCTATGGTTATAAGGCTACTCCTTAGTCACGTCAGCGCGCTTCACGCTCTTGTAGTCGTCGAGCTCCGCCACCTTCATGCCGGCGAGCATCGGCTTCACGCGCTTGCCCGACACGATGTCCTTGTACACCTCCGGTGCGAAGCGCACGCGAGCGCCGATGATGTGGTTCTGTGGCTTGAACTCCTTGAGGTTCGCGCAGCCCTTCGACTTCAGGGTTACGCGGAAGGTGCCCAGACCCTCAATCTTCACGCTGTTCGAGTTGAGCAGCTCGGTCTTCATCACCTCCGCCAGCTCGGTGAGCACGGCGAGGATGTCCGAATACTTCACGGTACAGTTCGCCTGCATTATCTCCGCGAGCTTCTTCAAGCCCACCGACTCGCGGTAAGCCGCACGAGCGTAGTAGAGTCCCTTGCTTGCGTTGTTAGCCTTGCTCTGATAGATCTTGTAATTCACTGCCATAATGTGTTTTCCTTTCTTTTTTTAGATTTGGTTAATACTCTGTGTGTTTTTCTTTTTGTGTTGTGTTCCGGATCACGTTTGCAAAGGTACTGTTCTGCGCAGGCGATGTCAAGTATTTCTCAATATTTTTTCAGTTTATTTGTAGATTCATATATAAATCGCTATTTTTGCAGAAACATACCACATTAATATTATATACAGAATATGGAGAATGGACGTCTTGAGAAGCAGATACGCTTGCCGCTTGATGAGCTGAAGCTTGCCTTCGCCGCATCATGCGTGGAGGGTCTTGCCAGGAAGACGGGCAAGCCGTACATCGAAGTGTATGAGAGAATGAGCAGGGTGGGGGCTATAGAGAACTATATACTCAAGAACTATGACACGCTGCATACCGAAAGCCGCGAGTATGTGTTGGAGGACGTCGAGGAGTATATCAATAACAAGGAAAGGAGCACAGCATGTTGACCGTCTATATCACGCCTCTTGAACCAAGAGTTTACTGACAAATACCTGCATTACTATGAATCAGAAAGAATTTGAAGAAAGAATCAAGTCGCCGGCTATTCAGGAGATGATTCTTAGTCATCAGATAGGCGGTGTGGCGTACGAGCTGTCCAAACGGCTGAATATCTCGCCTGCCCGTGCGCTCGACCTCTTCTACCGCAGCAAGACCTGCGCCGACCTTCATAACCGCAAGACCGGACTCTATCTGTACGGTAATCTGTATATTGCGGACGAGTTCATGCTCGAATGCCACACTTTGTAACGGGCTGTCGAAGGTGAAGTTGTTGCCAAACACACTACGTAGGTCGATGTGACACGAGAATACACTTGAGGTGTCAAGCGCGCCAGAGCTTAACTTATAGAATGGAGATTTTTCGGAACCTCGCTTCCACGCCACGGCACCAATCGACATCACCGCTGCCGTAGGACACAACGAACAAGTTTCAAAATCAAGCGTAATATTAAGCATATATAGTGTATTATAGTTATTCGTTAGTTGTATAAGAAGCAAGAATACTTCGGATGCCTTCCTGCTCCCATGGCTTCCAGTTATCTACAGTGAAACGTTTTATCACGGTTGCCGTACTCATTCCTCGCTCGTTCATGTGAGTAATGAACTTGTTGCACATGCCAGCGTTCGCGTGCTTTAAGCAAGAATAGAATAGTCCTGGCTCGTTGCTCTGCGCCAAGGTATATAAATATCCCTTATCGCGTTCACCATCTGCGGATCATCCTTGTCTACATAGTCTAACAATAGCTGTGACACATCAGACAATAGTAAAAATTGACGCTTGTACTCGTTTGTACCTTCTATCTCCCATTCCGAAAAGCCTTTCTGAAAGAATCGAAGGTGAAAAGTAGCAAGCGTAAAAACCTTTCTTTGCCAATACAGCGTACAGAGCCTTCTTGTCTTCAACAGACAAATCATTGGTCTGTAAAGGTGTGTATGAATTAGCGATTTTTTCAATGATTTCCTTGGTCATTTAATTCTTATTGCTTAAATTTGGTGCAAATATAATTCTTAAAATTGGAACAACCAATAGTGTTGGCTAATTCAATTCCTTTGCATTTTTTAATATTTAGAGATTTCACATTAACACTTATCACTATGAAGTATCAATACAACTTTTCATTCCTCAACGAATGGCTAAACGCAAATCCGAAAATACCCAAAGGCGCGATTCAGCAAGCTCTCGGCGCAAAGTCTAACAATCGATTTAAAGCATGGGCGAGAAGAGAAGGCCCGATGCCTGTCATAAGCATGCTTAGACTCTGCAATGCGTTTCAGATTCCTCTGTCAGCGTTCTTTCGCAATGCAGATGCCGGCACGGACGCTGCTGTTGTTCCAGGAATGCCTACTCCTGATGACATATTAGAGCCAACGCAAGGCTACGCAAGCAACACAGACGAAAGACAACACGGAGAACGCTCTATGCTGAATCCTCTTGATGTACGCATAATTCCATCTGTAGTGCCTGGCGTCGTAATGAAACAAAACGATACTGCGAATAAGCAAGAGACATCGGCACCGACTGCAGACAAAGTTGGCACTGCAAAGGAAGGTACAAGCCAGCCTGCAGCAGACAGCATCAGTGAAGCCAATCTTGCGGCCGTAATAGAGCTGGAGAATAAACTTTTGGAGCAACAGCGTCGCCTACTCGACATCATTGCTGAACAGCAAAAGCAGATAGCGAACCTTACGAGTATACTCAACGATGCAAGACGTTACAAGAATGCGAATATGAACAACGCATATATGGTTGCCGAACATCCTGCGCGTGACTAAGATAGAAACAAAAGCGTTACCTATCCTCACGGATGGGTAACGCGCAAAACTAACTTAAACCTAAAACTAACTTAAAGTTATTAACCACTTATTAATTACTAAACTACTTACTGCTTATTTTGGTTCATTTATAGCCGCCATTCTACGTAAAAATCCTTTTCTTCTATCTGCATAATCGTCATATCTGCACTCACATACGGCACGTCGGCATACTTCGGGCGCTCCTTGCTTAAATAGCGATGGTCGTTCAAGAACTTGGCGAAATGGTCTTGCAGTCGTCCGCTTACCGACAGCATAACGTCCTGTTGTATGAGAGAATAACTTTTAGCGTATGATGTATAGTTGACAGGTGTATTTATCCAGCGCAATTCATTCAAGGCGAGTTGAAGTTTTCCTTTTTTGTCTTCTTTTTTCGTTTTCTTTGCCCTAACCTACGTTTTTTCTTCTG
>ERZ1031897.10-NODE-10-length-62954-cov-10.406922_pt1 | contig 62954 bp, 44 predicted proteins | sample MGYA00517881_ERZ1031897 | MGnify/ENA primary metagenome ERZ1031897 (study PRJEB33719, sample SAMN04261280) | wastewater metagenome | biome: rural village; feature: human; material: feces | host: Homo sapiens | place: El Salvador | collected 2013-01-07 ... | reverse complement strand
TGTGCCCCGTCTGAATTCTAAAATTAATCCTGAAACAATTTCATCACAATTCATCAAATCTCCTCCCTAGTATCCTTTATTTAAATCCACTGTGTTTATTGCACTGTATTGTGTGTTGCACACTATGTGTTTAACATAGTATACTGTGTATCACACATCATGTCAACAAGTTTATCCTTTGCATTTTAAGTTTTGCATATTATGTCCTATATTATAGGGTGTCATCACAATTCATGTCCTCCTTACATTTAATACAATAACGCTGAAAAAATGTGGTGTCAGTGATGGGAATAGCCAAGGATTTTGATATAGGATTAGCGATAGTGTAGATAATACAAAAAGGACAGTGTCCTCTCAACACTGTCCTCCCTAATTTACATGATTGAATTTTCATAATCTTGTAATTCGTGATATATACCTTCTATGATGACCCTACTTCCAGCAATTCTATAAACCAATAAATATCTATGCTTTGCAAACCTTATTTTTCGCAACCCTAATTCTCTTAATCTATCACTTTTACAATAATTAAATGTATCAGCCATTTTTTCTAATTTTCCAACTGTATCATCAAAGTCATCCATAACATTTTCTAAAGCCTGCGGATTTTTTAATACATTGGATATATATGACAGAATATTATCATATTGCTTTTCTGCCAACTCTGAAAGTTCTACATTAAACTGCATACTTCTCCCTCATGCTCTTTGAAACTGCTCTTGCTGACTTCGTTGCTCCAGTGTCACTTTTTCTGATTGATGCGGAAAGTTCTTCTACTAACTCGTTCTCACTTAATCTTTTCAGTCCATTGTTTTCTGGTTTTTCAGATAATTTGTTAACAAGCATAATTACCATATTATAGTCTTCTGCTGACAGACTTTCTATCTTTGCTGTTAATTCTGCAATACCCATGCATATCAACTCCTTTCCCATTTCTCTTTCCTTTATTATATCTCGTACCTACTGCAAAATCTACTCCAATTTCTTCCAAAATTTACTTTCCTAACCGCATACTCTTATTTCACCAGCATCTCATATGTAACCCCATACTTCTGTGCAATCTCGCTTGCATAAGATTTTCCTTCCGGAGCCGCCACTTCAATCTGATAGGAGCGCTCTGTCCCCTTCATGTGCACGATCATGGAAAACGCTTTCCCATCTGTGTGCTCTGCTTTCTGCTGCTCTTCATTCATTTCCTCCACATCAAATGCCAGCTTATGCATATGTGTATTATAAATTGTCCTCATTCCCTTATGTAAAATTGCCCTGACACTGTCCTTGGCAATGTAGTATCCTTCTTCAAACGAAGTGGTAGAAAATGATTCATTCATCAAAAGCAGACTCCTGCTGTCAGCCTCCTCATAGATTGCCTTAAAACGCTTACACTCTTCCCCAAGCCTTCCTAAATCCAATGTCTTGTCTTCATCTGCCGGGAAATGGGTGTAAATACCTGTAACAGGGGAAAATGTAAATGCTTTCCCCGGAATATATATGCCACCCTGCGCCAACACAAACAACTGCCCAACAGCCTGTGTAATTGTCGTCTTTCCACCTCGGTTGGCACCTGTTAAGATATACACTCTCCTATTACGGTCGAAATCCATATCATTCGGTACAATATCCCCGGACTCCTCTGTCTCAAAAACAGCAAGCTTTAAATTGTAAATTCCACGTGCCTGCATCATATACGGATCAGATTCATTTTCTCCCGCTTTATATACAGAAGCTTTAGCAAAGGTAAAGCCCTGTTCCTGCAATTTTTGAATGTACTCCGCCCATTTGATATAGTAGAGCAGCTCCGGAATCAAGTCTGTCATGTCGGTAATGGTAATAGAAACATATTTGTTCAGTACTTCTCTGACTCTTTTCACCATATGGGAAATCATATGGTTGACGATTCGGTCTGTATAACGAGTCACATCCTTTGCCTGATCTCCCTCGGGAAGCTTCACAATACCACCCCGGCTTTCCGACCGCATAACAGCTGTATCCATCACCTTCTGCATAGGAGTGCTGATCACCGCGTCTGCATTCACATCAAATGGCTGAAATTTGAAATTCTTTTTCCATATGGTATCCTCATTGATCCGATCCTTTGACGCAATATGGTCATAAAAATTGCCCAGGATTCCGGACTTGGTAAAATATTTGCTGTTTACAGATATCAGACCGATTCCGTCCGCTTCAAAGCGGTCATTCAAGTTAATACCTACCGTAATGCTCTTAAGCTGTGAAGTGTCCATTTTCAGTTCTGAGATATCTTTTTTCAGTTCTGCAAATCCGTTGTCCGCATAGATTTTCTCCACATAGGCTTTTAAACCCAGAAAGCCTGCGGAATGAATGTCCGAAGCTGCCAGACATGTATGAAGCGCATCCACACACCTGATATAATCATTAAGCTCGTCCAGCCGATGCAAAAGATCCCAGATGCAGGCACTCTCATCATATTCCCGGTTAAAGCTACCGTACTCCCTCAAAAAGCTGATGCGCTCGAGTATTTCCATAAGATCATCACGCATTTTTTTCTGTTGAAGAATATCCTCGAAAATATCGCAACGGTACTGTGTCACCGCCGGATCTGCATACAAACGCGCCATCACGTTTTGGATGTAGTTCTGCTCCCGCTCCTTTGCTGACAACTTTTTGCAGATCTGATCCATCCACAGATCATGCATAGTCACATCACTCAAGGTCCGGTATTGTGCATTTGTATCCGGGTATAATAAACTGTATTTTTTCTGACTCATAAGATTGACCTCTCTTTCTGATCTAATATGCAATCTTGAACTGAATATGTATAACCTGCCTGTCCAATAACAACCGAAGCCATGCGGAAGATGGGTTGCAAGACGTCCGGGGGACGTCTGTTCTGCAACGACCGAAGCGGAGCGAAGACCGCAAGACATCCGGGGGATGTCTGCTCTGCGCCGACCGAAGCGGAGCGGAGACCTTGGACCCATGGGGACAAGGTCCGCTTCCGCTTCTAAAATCAAAAAGGGCTAAGCCCTAAGGCTTAACCCTTTTTAATTTTATAATGCGGAAGATGGGACTTGAACCCACACGATTGCAATAATCACAAGATCCTTAGTCTTGCTCGTCTGCCAGTTCCGACACTTCCGCATATATTCGATTTTCTATCGCTTGTCTCACGCGACTTTGATATAATATCAAATGAAATCAAATATGTCAATACTTATTTTTATTTTTACATATATTTTATGAGCCGCAGTTGAGCTTTTACTCTGGCAATGAGTTCAAGAGGACGAAAAGGTTTGGTCACATAATCATCCGCTCCCAAGGTCAACCCTGTAATTTTATCCGTTTCCTCGTCCTTCGCTGTCAACATGATAATGGGGTATGTGTGTTTTTCCCGGATTTTCTGGCAGAGGGAAAATCCGCTTATATCGGGAAGCATAATATCAAGAATTGCAAGGTCAAGTTCTTCTTGCTCAATACAAGTCAGAGCGTCCTTTGCAGAGTTAAATTTATATACGATGTAATTCTCGTTTTGCAGATAGACTTCAAGAAGATCTGCAATATCGTGTTCATCGTCAACAACAAGAATTTTTTCGTTCATCCTGTTCTCTCCATTCTTTTTATATTTATCAATTAAGTATAACAAATTCCATAATCTCTATTATAACGCAAGCAACCATTCCCTCGGTTTCTTACACAGCAGACAGATTCAAAAGTGAGAACTAAAGACGACTGCTTAGACCAATCGGTCTAAGCAGTCGTCTTTTTCTAACAATATTTAATAATGTGAAATTTTTGCTGATTTCCTTATCAAAATCAGTCCTCTGTCATCGCTTATTCAGCTTTCTGCGCCTGCTGTAAACGGTAACGCCTATCACACCGCCGCAGGAAATGAACAGTATGGCAAACCACAAGGCAAAGTTGCTGTTGTCGCCTGTCTGTGGGCTTGTGGTATCCTTGCCACCAGTTGGCGTTGTAGTATCAGTTTTGTTCCCTTCGGTTGGCTTCGTCTGCTCCGTGGCAACTTTCTTAACCTCAAAATTTGCACTGCACTCGCCGTCAGTATAGACAACCGTTAATTTGTGTGTGCCGACAGAAAGTGTTTTGAGGTAATCGGCTTTTAATGTAATAACAGTAGAGCCGGAAACTGCCGTATAATTCTTCGCATCAATCAGCGTCCCGTCAACCTTAACGCCTGTGAATTTATCGAAATCGCCGTTTGCACGGAAAACAAGCGTTCCATCGCTGTTCTGCGTCCATGTGCCGTTTGCTCCCTCGATAATTTTGTAATCCGAAGCACCTGCCGCAGTAGGCGTCATGGTAAGGTCGGTTTCGACCCAGAAGCTCTGGGTGTCATTCTCATCGCCTATACGAGTGTACTTCACTTCCTGACCGTTGATTTTCAGCTTGGCATCGGGTGAGAAGTTTCCGTAATATGCAGTCACATATACCCCGTAATGATAGGTCTTTCCAGCTTCAAAAGTAGTGATTTTGTTTTTATAAATTTCGCTTCCCCACTCCGGCTCAGTAGAAACCAGACCGGTATCGCTGTCCAGGCTCCACCACTCACACCGAAATGCGTAGTCTTCATTATCGGGTACATTGCCAGTAAATACAGGCTTATCACCATCTTTAAAAGTTATGGTTGCATTATTGATTTCTATAACTTCAATTTCCTTTGGCTCAACCGGCTTGGTCGGTGTAATTGTTGCAATACCAGTAACATACACAGATTGTCCGTCCGGATTCACACTAATATTTTGCTGCTCAACCGTCCAACCATTTACAGTTACTGTCAGTCCCGAATCTGTTGCTGCGAAAGTCCGTCCGTTTTTCACTTTCAGCAGAATTGAATAGCGATAGGATTTCCCTTCCTCAAAAGAAGTAAACCTGCCCCCTAAGAGTTCAGTATAATATTCTTCATTTGAGAACCAAAAATCATTCTGATTGGTTTCATCCCAACTTTCCCAACTTTCATAAGCAATCTCATAGTTTGCGCCAATATCTTTAGTCACAGCAGTAGCCTTCGGTGTATCTCCCTCATTATAAGAAAGCGTAGCGCCAATCACTTCAACATCTTTTATTACGGTATCGTCTGCCCCGTCGCTTACTGTGACAGGCGACAAAAATTCCCACGCAGTAAGGGTTTTCCCATTATCAGACACGTATGTACATCCGGTATATGTTTTTCCCTCACAAATAAAAGTCATATTATCAGAAAATACATATCCCTTTTTCGCCTTTAACACAATGCTATACCAGTATTCTCCACCGGCAATCGGGTTACGGGAAGTATCTGTGCTTTTAATAACGTCTGTTATCGGAGTACTTTCACCATAAGTGGACTTCTCCCACGCTTCTTCCACGATTTCCACTTTTCCGCTGCAAGCAGAATTGTTGGGATTTACTTCCGCCGTAAACGCAACGGGCTGTGAAGAATCAAGTTTTTTCCAAACATTACCGATGTCAACTGTGGTAATAACCTCGTCGGTGCTGGCGGCAGGAAGATCGATTGAGTAAGGACTGTAAATACGCAGTTCCGTACTCATCTCTTTTATTTCAAGATTCGTGTCGGAACCCGCCTTCCCCCACTCATAATCGCCTACGGAAACAATTGTATCGTCGCTGATAAAGTAGCCGCTATTTGTTTTAAGTACAATATTATAGGAATAATGGTGTCCTGCTTCAAACTGTGTAATCTGCTTGTCTGCTGCAAGAGACGCCATTTTACTCGAATCAGAATACCAATACCGTCCTGTACTTGTCCAGACACTGCCTTCTGTTTTTTGTTCTATTTCCATCCAATACTCATAGGCAACAGAGCATTCTCCCTCTGTCACCGACGCTACAGCCTGCGGTACATCGCCAGCTTTATAGTTTGGTGCAGTGTAGGTGACACTAATTTTGTCAATGTAATTGACTCCTGCCGCAAACGCCGTAATCGGCACAATCGACAGCACCATGCACAGAGTCAGCAGGACTGTCAGCAATTTTGTTTTAAGTGTGCGTTCTTTCATAATTTAAAAATCCTTTCTTAAAGTTTTTGTCCGCATTCGGAGCAGAAGGCACTGCCCTGTGTAATATCTGCACCGCAATTCGGACATTTAGTGATGAGCTTTGTTCCGCAGTGGTTGCAGAACTTGGAACCGGCGGAGATCTGTGCTTTGCAGCTCGGACACACGATCATTCCCGCAGCCACCGTCTGACCTGCGCCTGTCACAACCACAGGCTGCCCACCGGTCATAATGGTAGTTTCGATGACCTGAAACACCTCGCCCGGTAGCTTTTTCTGTTTGAATGCACCCATTCCGGCGGTGATCGCCAGCGGCCATGCAACAAACAGACCGATTGCTCCGGCGCCGATTTTATCCGACCACTGCCCTTCGCCGATGTTTACATTCAGCTGATTTCCCATAACCGTCATCTGCACGGTAACGGCAAGCCGCATTCCGGTCAGCGTTTTCCATCCGTCCTTCGGCTGGCTCGCCTGCATAACATAGCCCTCCGTAGTCTCGGAGCTTTGCACCTCCATACCCTTCTCGGTGCGAAAGAACCCCTCTAAACGGGTAACGATCTTTTGCACATCCGTGCCGTTTAACATAAATACTCGTGACTCATTCATTTGGTTGCCTCCATTTTTCTGTTATTTATAATTACAAATCAAGCCTTCAACTTGTTTATCACAAGCTCGTTTTCCAGGTGCTGTGAGATGCTGTCGGCGACAGTGGTTACGGATCTCTGAACGCCGGAGGCGGAAGTCCTTCGCAGGGGCGAAGCATTGTTACGGTCAGCTCCGTTCCGAAAGGCTGTTCATCTACCGAAATAGAAAACCGACTCTTATTTCCATATACCGATATTTCTGATAGAAAAGTTGATGAATCCGTTTTCTCATATTTTGAACCGAACTTATCCAATACCTCGTAGATCGCAAAAAGCACATATTTCCGGTTGTACTGAAGTGTGGTTTTTATCTCATTGCTGTCCTGCGGAACGGAATGCGGCACTATATTCATCTTCTGAAGCCTCCTTATCATTCTCTTTTATTTGAAAACCGTTCTTGCCTTCTTATTGCTTTTCAATATAGCCGCTTATCGGCTCAGCATACATATTGTCGTCGGTCACTGCCTTGTACCGCTTGCCGTCATAGACATCGGTAAAGCCGTTGGTTGCTTTGTAAATTTCGCCCGTTTCGGTGTCGTATACACGCTCGTAACCGAGGGTAGCATCGCTCTGTTTTTGGCTCATAATGTCCTGACTTTTATTTCGGCTTTCCCATGAGGACATAATGCCGTCCATTGTCTGATTAAAGTTCTGACTGATCTGCTTTGCAAGTGCAACTTTTTCGTTGCTTGCCTGATTGGCGGCACTCACAAAGCTGTCGGAATACTGAAGGGTCTTAAAGCAGTCGGCAAGCACGCTTTCCCACTCGATGAAGGTATCCTTTGCGGCGGTGATCGCCACGATGTTATAGGCCATATAGTATCCGCCGTCTGCCGTCTGCAACTGGTAGCCTATCACATTACCGTCGGAAATCGTAAAGCTTCCGAAATCCACAACAGACGCGGAAAACATTCCTTCACCTTCCTTGCCGTTATCGCTAAAGGTGGCTCGCAGAAGCTCATCACCCATAGCAACCGATTTCATACTGCTTGTAGAGGCGTATCGGTCCGTTACCGTAAAGTCGCCGAATTGCGGGAAGGTATATCCGGAATAATCGGGCTCAACCTCCGATGCAAACGCCGTATACTGCGAAAAAATTTTGAAAAAGCCTTCGGTTGAGGGATTTTCAAGTACAGGCGCTTTTGAAAAAAGTGCCGCCTGTGTATTACCCATACTGTAGTTTTGCTGCCATGCGTTTTTGCCCGCCTGACTGTGCAGAAGAACATCTGCCTTGAGCAACACAAACATCTGATTGAGCGGCTCATTCGGGTCGCTCACACGGATACTGTGATAGATGTTTGTTCCTCCGGTCGTGACCGTCCAGCCTTTCGGAATGGTCATGCTGAAATCGGCACTTTCGTATTTTTCGGTCTGCACAGCTTTTGCCGCCGTTTGCGTTACTTTGACTCCGCTCTCTTTCTGTTCTGTTTTGGTACCGTCGTCGTTTATAACGGTTTTACTGCCGCAGGCGGTAAAAAGCAAGGTCATAACCGCTGCAAGAATGAGTGCTGCAATTCTTTTTGTATTCATGGTGTTCCTCCTCATCTTTACTGCTTGTAGTCCCAATAGAAGCTGCAAGGATTGTATTGTTGATATTTGTTATATCCCTCCGTGATGACCTCGGAAACGGGAAGCATCGTATAATTCTCGGTGATTACATGACTTGTACTGATGTTACGCACGTCCTTATAATACGCGGTGAGCAGATCAAGCTTTCTTAATTTCAGATTGCAGTTGAGGTGCTGTGCTGCCGGATAATAGGGTGATACCGAGCCGTCCGGTGCAAGCTGCGCTTGTTCATCATTGTCATCAAGCGGTTTTGAGGCATATACGATCTCGTAAAACGCACAGTTGGTTACAAGAATATTACTGTTAAATAATCTTGTAGGAGTTTCGTTTCCGATGGCGGACAAATCAAGGTCGAATGCGATGTATTCTCGCCACCCCATGTCCCGATACCGGTTCCAGCCGGTTGTTCCTTTATCGAGAGCTTTTCCCGAAAAGAGCAGACTGACCTTGCCGTCCTTAAAGACGATCATAGGAATGCCGTTATCGTAAACTCTGTCGGCATTTAAGTACTCAGCCGTGTGATCCTCTAATGTTTTCCCATCCGCTGCATAGCGGTATACCTTCTTAAAAAGCGGATACTTCGCATTGTCAAGCGGTGCGGTCGAGAACGGTACGGCGCTTATTTTATATCCCGAACCGTCTTTTAAGTACATACTGCCCATTTCACCGTCATAGGTCAGCTGCCAATACCGCACATCTTTTCCGGGCAGAGTGCCGATCTCCTGAATATTCTTTCCGTTTGCAAGCAACGAGTTAAAATTTGCCTGATACAGCTTCCCGTCGGATACGACAAGATCATTTACGCTCTTACTGTAGCCGTGATCCAGATTGCAGTCAAACTCGGCGTATTCGTGAATGATGTTTTCTCCGCCGAGAAACTTCTTATAATCCGATTGATCATACGGTATTCCGCGTTCCTTCAAAAGCGCCTGTTCCAGCGTTACCGGCTCTGCCTGCGTTGAAGCGTTTTGTGAAGATTTAGTGTTTGCTGCGGAGCTGTCTGTCTCCGGAGTCTTTTTTGCACAACCGCACAACGTCAAACTCACAAGCAGAAAGACCGCAAATATCCGGGTGAGAAAACGTTTGTTATACCTTTTAATCTGATATAAGCGCTTGTGTTGCAATTCATATCCCTCCTAACCGTCTTTGCTTATAATTATACTTACAGAGTGCCGATTTTGATATAAGGGAAGTCCGCCATTCTGCTGAAAATAGGGTGGCGGAAGTCCGCCATTCTTAAAATTTGGGGCAAAAAGCTGTTTTTCACTCTGAAAAAGGCATAAAAAATCCGCCCTCCGTTTCCGGAAGGCGGCAGAGCAAATGCCAGGATGAAAAATTATTTATTGTAAAGATTAAGCAGTCCGACACGGGATTTTACACCGGTCTTTTCGTAGATAGCGGAAATATACCGTTCCAAAGTTCGTCTGGAAACATACAGACTTTCAGCGATTGCCTGAACGCTGTCCTCTGTATTGACAAGACAGCCGAACACCTCAGTTTCTCTTTCCGTGAAAGAAAACACTTCCGAGAATTTTCGCAGCTTTTCTTTCTCGCTGACAGCATCAGATGCATCTGTAATAAGCTGTTCCATAAATGCTTCCTTTTGAAAGGTATATGCTACCGCCACGATACTGACTGCTACAAATAAAAACAGCACAAAAACAATGACGGCAATACTGCTGTCGGAGGACAGCAGGGTTAAAACGAGATTGGCAATGACAGCGGCGGTGATATTATTAACCGCACGTCCCATGCCTGCCCACAGCTCAGGTATTTTCATATGACTGGAAAGCTCCATAAAGCTGGAGGTAAAGAATACGGCAAAAAAGCCCGCCGACAGGTAGAAAACAATCAGGCCTACCAAAAACGGTCCGGCAAGTTTAAGTACGACGATACATATAGTTGACAGCACCATCACACAGTACATAACAAGCCCCATATATTTGCGATTCTTTATGTCAAACACAAATCCCGCCGCCAGACCGCTTAGCGCAAGCAGGATTCTCGGCCATTGTCCTATGTCAACTGTTCCGTTTGCATGTACAAGCGTTACCGCACTGTCAAGCGTACTGAAAATAAATGTCATCAGCACTACAAGCAGAATAATAAGAATACCGACTATTGATCCCTTTGTGTGTTCTCCAGTATTGCTTTCGCTCTTTTCTTCATCCGATGACGCTTCTGACTTCTGACCATTGCTTTCACAATAAACACGGTCGTTCTTTATCAGCATCCAAACAAGCAGCAGCAAAAATACCGATAAAATGATTGCTTCCGCCGTTTCCGAACGAACAAGATTGTTGTTTGCAAACTGGAGCAGGATACCCAGCGCATAGGAAATACCCACAGTCCTTGCCAAATACCTGTCTGTTTTCATCATACGCATGGAAACATAAAAAACCGCGCTGCCGGCCAAACCAAGAAGAAGAAACAAAACAAGTCCCGCTATGAATGTCGCTGTATAAGCAGTCCCCATACAGATGAGGGCTATGCACATAACAGATGCCAGGCTGATCATAACGAAGCATACTGCTTTGAGACGGTTTTTACAAAAGCGGTTCAATAACGGATACAGCAGAAAGCCTGCCGTACTTACTCCGAGTGCATAATTCTGTGCCAGGACGGTTTTATCCTCTGATACCATGCGGGAAAGCACATCTACATATAGATATTCCGCACCTAAAAACAGAAAGGTGAACAGTCCCATCAGAACAACAGCATTTATGTAAGGGATTCTATCTTTCTTTTTCATATCCTTGTCAATGAGCAGCTTCCAAAGTTTCTTATAACTCACAGTCATACAGATTCCCCTCGTTTCTGAAATTCTTTTTTGTAATAGCAACGGTAACTGGCAGAGAAAACAGCCCGTGCATTTAAATTTAATTCAGCATATCATATTTCAGCTAGTCCAGCCCATCCTTTATCCGATCCTGTATATTGACCAGACACTGTAGGAGAACAGGAATATCCTCAATCCAGTGTTTCTTCTATCTGCTTCATTGTATACGTCAGATATATTTCTCCTCAAAGCTTTCTATGCACATTGGCTTATCGAAGAAATACCCTTGTATGTAATATATTCCCATCTTCTTAATTATAGCATATTGCCTGTCAGTCTCAACTCCCTCCACGCAGACATGTACTCCTATTGTGTTGGCAAGCTCTGTAACCATCTTGACAAATGCATCAGAAAAATCATCCTCACCAAGATGCTCAATGAAGCATTTATCTATTTTAATGATATCAAGAGGCATCTCCCTGATATGGTTGAGTGATGAATATCCTGTACCAAAATCATCCAGTGCAACCTTAACACCAAGCGCCTTTATCTCACTGAGTATCCGCTTCATGCGCACCATGTCATTGATTGCCAGACTCTCTGTCACCTCAAGACACAGATTTCCCGGTTCTATGCCCACCTCATCAATTATGCCTTTGATTTTCTTGACTATGTCATTCTGCAGCAGCTGCACCACAGACAGATTTACGTTGACCTTGTAGTCAGGATGTCCCATGTCATTCCAGTACCTGCAGTGCTTCGCTGCCTCTCTTAATACATGCTCCCCAATTGGGTTTATAAGCCCAAGATACTCAGCAAGCGGTATAAAGTCAACCGGATTTATAAAGCCCATGGTTGCTGAATTCCATCTGACAAGAGCCTCTGCACCTGCACAGACATCCTCCCCCTTCACGTTTATAATCGGCTGAAAGTACACGGTGAACTCATCGCACTCATTCATTGTGGCTTTTCTCATGTGCTTTTCCAGGTCAAGACGCTTTGTGCTTGTGCCATCAATACCCTCGTTGTAGAACTCTATACGGTTTTTTCCTTCTTTCTTAGCATTGAAAAGAGCTATATCAGCTCTTCTTATGACATCCTCCACAGTTCTTGCATCTGTCGGGAAAAATGCCACTCCGGCACTTATTGTACAGTAATAGTCCTCTCCCTTCAAGAACCACGGTCTGACAAATATCTGCTGTATATCATTAATGATACTCTCCAGCCTGTCAACAGAGCTGCCTGTCACTATGACGATAAACTCATCGCCACCCATCCTGTAGCAGTGGTTCTCAATTCCCTTCACCTGTGTCAGGCTATGCGATATAGCTTTTAAAAGCACATCTCCGTACTGATGGCCAAGCCCGTCATTTATATGCTTGAAATCATCCAGATCTATATAAATCATCGCACCTCTGGTGTCGTTTTTCACTGAATCATCTATAAACTTAGCCAGATCCTGCTCACATCTCATCCTGTTATATAGCCCTGTCAGGAAATCATTATTGGCCTGGTTCTCAATGCGCTGCTGATAACGCTTTTTCTGTGTGATATCATACATTGTAACAAGCTGCACCTTGCGGCCATCCACCCACGCTATGCCTGTGCGATGAATATCAAACCACTTGTCCTCCTCCGTCACGTAGACCTCTGTAAAGCTCCGGCTCTCTGCAGTATGGGAAAAAATATATTTTTCCAGCTTGTTCTGTTCGATAATATTTGAAAGCAGCTGCTTACAGTAATTATTCATGTAAAGTATCTCTGACTTAGACATATCAGCCACGTATATACCGCAGCCGGAGTTTTCCAGTATCGCTTCGAGCGAAGCATAGGAGCCTGCAAGCGAGTTGGTTGTTATCTTTTTTGTGAGAATACTTTGAATGACGCGCTTCGTATCATTTAAAAACTTCACATCATATTTTTCCCAGCTTCTGTCATCCTTCTCATCAAAAAAGCACACATACATCTGAGTCCTGTTATCTATATTTACAGGCTGGAATATAGCTGCCCTCATAGCCTGCTTCTCCATGAAAAGGCGGAATTTCTCCGGCATCACAGAGTCTGATGATATAATGTAAGGCTTTCCGGTGAAAAAAGGCACCTCGGTAATTGATATTGTATCAAACGGCTTTCTGCCATAGCTTACAATCACATCCAAATGCATGCCGTCCACGTTTTTGCGGATGATAAAAGCACCGGTAAGCTTTATGGTAGTAACTGCACTCTCCAGTGCTTTTTGAGCCATATCAGTAAAGCTTCCATCCATCTCAAGCAGTTTTATAACAGAATTGATAGCCTCAAGCATATGAAACTGTTTCTTGATTTCCTCATCTGACTTCCTGATAAGCGAAAGTGCCTCATTCGCAGCATCCTCATCTCTCTTTGTGATCAAAAGCTGTCTGGTCATAGTTTCCAGGAACTCAATTGTTCTGTTAAGACGCGCTTCACTGGTAATAATTATGCCATCAGGAAGCAGGTTTCTCTCATCATTAGACATCTGCTCATCAATTACCGCAGCTATAATCCAATATATATCGTGGGTATTGTCCACTCTTACAATCAGACCATACAGCCTGATATAGTCCTTATCCAGAGGTTCATCTATGAGATTCTCAACCCTGCAGTCCGACAGTCTCAAAAGAAGGTTTTCGTATTTCTCCTCACCAATAAAGGTAAGCATACTCTTCCATTCATCGTTACATTGACACACCTCTGTCATGACTCCATCCTTTTTTGTCAGACACGACAAATATGTTCCGTTGACCATACAGAAATAATCCTGTATTTTTTTAAAAAGCTTGGAATCTGACATATTTTCCTCCTAAAAAATCACACAAATCAATCCTCATATCTGATAACAAACAAATAAAAGTCTTTCTTATCGAGAATACATGTCTCCTGAAGCAGACGGTATTCGACACGCAGCCTGATTTGTTTCTTCACAAACCCAATCTCATTTGAATACATGACTATGATTCCGCCGGATACCAGATGCTCTGCGGCCTTGTCGAAAAACCTCTCGTAAAAAAGCTCCATCTCCGCCTTGGTCTGTCGGTTACGAACCGGCATATCCGTAATCAGCTCATCAAATTTGTATTCATGTCTGAAATCAAAGAAATCCCTGTGTATAAAATTAATTCTTGTTTTAGCAAACGCAGCATTCTCTCTGCCCATAGTGATTGCATCTCCATAGGTATCTGTAGCATATATCTCGCGTGCCGGGACTAAATGTGCGCGCTCTATAAGCAGTGTACCAACTCCGCAGAACGGATCCATGATTTGTGCTGTTTCCTTAAGATACGGCTTTGCAAGTGAAACAATAAGTGCCGCTTGTGACGGATGCATCGACGTAGGAAGCACATTCTTTCTGTATGCAAATCTATTATCCTGTATAGAACATAATCTCATGCAGACAAAATAATTGTCATTTTTTGTCGGTATTAGCTTAATCACCACGTCGTAATCATTTGGTGAATTGATCATCCTGCCCGCAAAATGCATATCGATAGCTTTCGCAAGCCTGCTCTGGTAGGCCGCATCTGCCGTGCTCTCAATACGATAGTAAAACGGACCACCCTCCCGGTGCATGCGTCTTAATATATCATACATATCTGACTCTGCAAGAAGTCCGGCTGCTTCCTGTGCATCCTTTGGCAGAAGCGATGCTGCATGTATGGTAAAGTACATTTTTCTGAATGTGCGCACCTGCATGATAAGAGGTATATTGTCAGTCTTTACAAGCACTCCAAGCGGATGCAGCTTTGTATCCTTAACCGGTATCTGACGTCGTACCACCTCTCTGTGAAGGCGGTTTGTCATCAGAAGCAGCTCAGCCTTTACTCCCTCGAGCACAGGTGTATGGTGCTTTATCCCATTATATTTAATCAGGATTTTATTTATCTCGTTTAATTCTTCCTCAATATGCTTCCTATTTTCAGCTGTGACCGTCATATGCTCAAGCTCTTTTGCACGCTCCATAAGCTGTGGCAAGAGCTCTTTGCAGTCCAGCTGTGACAGCGCCGCCAGATATGAGCCCTTTACAAAGCGCATCTGTTCAGCCTCGTATGCTTTAAAAACCTCATCAGAAAGCTGTGACATATGAAGATCTCCTATCAGAAGCGCTGCGTTCTTTCTGGTTTTTGCATCGTCTGCTCCCATAAACGACACAAGCAGCTCATCTTCTCCTGCAAGCAGCTTTAAAGCCTCTGCTAATGCATTTTCATCTTTAATCTCCTGTCTGAGGCTGCTCAGATTCTGACGTACATTCTCTTTTTTTAACAGATTTCCGATAATTTCCTTCATTTTTTAAATCATCCTTTAATTTATTGTATATTGTCAGTTTTGGCTTGCCTCTTCCTTTGGCACACCATTTTCTTCGATGTATGTATCCAGATCCTTGTGAAACTGCTCCCACGCATCCTCATGCTCCACGAAGTATAGCGGACACTTCTTGCCTGTCACATCGTAGTGCCTTATTACATCATCAGCACTCAGATCATACCGCCCCATAAGCCATGTGGTGAGCTCTATGAGCGACTGGTATGTGCTGTCGTTGAACTTTCCAGTCTCATCCTCTATACAGCACTCTATCGATATTGTGTCACTGTTTCTGTTATTAGATGCATACGATATCTCATTGCAAGGTATGCACTGCACTATCTCACCCTCTAATCCTATAACAAAGTGTGAGCTTGCTTTGGTCTTTTTAGTCTCTGCCAGGCCATTGAAATAGTCTCTGTTTTGTCTGGCTGACGTACCCGGATTTGCTGTATAATGGACAACTATGCCGTTTACCTTCTCAAGTGCCTTCTGTGGTCTGGAATACGGATTGGGTGTCAGCAGCTGTACATCAAGTTTTGGCTGTATAGGATTGTAAAGAGTACTGGTCACCTCTGCCTTTACCTCTTCCTGCTTTGCCTTTTTGCCCCTTAAAGCTCCCACAATGATTATCGTTGCAATTATAAGTATTATCATGCCTATAACAATGCCATTGCTAATAAGCTGCTTTCTTCTAACCTGGGCGCGGTGTCTCTTTCTATATTCTTCGCGCTTTCTCTGTCTTATCTTTTCATACTCGTCCATTTAATTATCCCCGGTTATCTCTTTTGTTTGCTTTTATATATCTATTCCAAGCTTTTATAAACATTTGCATACATATAAGAGTATATTAGCACAAATCGGCTTATTATGCCACATAAAATAATACAAAAGCACCAGATATTACGACGTAACATAATATCCGGTGCTTTATTATAAATGTATATTCTTATTATTAATCACACTTAATCTCGTGAACCCATCCATCCGGTCCATCAATATGGCCCATCTGAATGCCTGTAAGTGTGTCACGAAGCTTCTTTGTGACAGGTCCCATCTCATCCATACCGCTTGGGAAGCAGATTTCCTTGCCGTGGTCTACAATCTTTCCTACCGGTGAGATTACTGCTGCTGTTCCGCAGAGTCCACACTCAGCAAAATCCTTTACCTCATCAAAGAGCACCTCTCTGTGCTCAACCTTGAGTCCTAAGTACTTCTCTGCAACTACCATCAGTGAACGGCGTGTGATTGATGGCAGGATGCTGTCTGATTTAGGTGTAACAAATGTGCCATCCTTTGTGATAAAGATAAAGTTTGCACCACCTGTCTCCTCTACCTTTGTACGTGTTGCAGGATCGAGGTACATATTCTCTGCAAAGCCCTGTGCATGTGCATCTACAATAGCATGAAGACTCATTGCATAGTTGAGTCCGGCCTTGATATGTCCTGTTCCGTGAGGTGCTGCTCTATCAAAGTCTGACACACGGATTGTAATTGGCTTTGCGCCACCCTTGAAGTATGGTCCTACAGGTGTTACAAGGATTCTGAACTGATACTCATCAGCAGGCTTTACACCGATTACTGCGTTTGTTCCCATAATGTATGGTCTGATATAGAGTGTAGCACCTGAGCCGTATGGTGGAACCCATGCAGCATTTGCCTTTACTACTTCCTCAACTGCCTTTACAAATCTATCCTCCGGGAATACAGGCATCTCAAGTCTCTCACATGAATCCTTAAGACGCTGTGCGTTTAAGTCAGGTCTAAAGCAGACAATTCTGCCATCCTCTGTTGTGTATGCCTTAAGTCCCTCGAAGCATGTCTGTGCATACTGGAATACTCCCGCACACTCATTAAGTGTCACTGTATGATCCTTTGTGAGCTGTCCATCGTCCCACTTTCCATCTTTATAATTAGAAACATAGCTGTAATCTGTTTCCTGGTAGCCAAAACTAAGGTTTGACCAATCGATATCCTTCTTTTCCATCTTTATATCCTCCGTTTCTTTACGGATCCGATATAACCTAGCGTTATCATATATCGGGTCTACTATCATTTATGCTCATTCTAGTACAATAGAAAAAAAATGTCTAGTACTATTTTTTTATAATAACCATAACTTAAGTTTCTATATAGCTTTTTTTACTATTATAAGATAAGGCCTGACTTTTTCTTACTTTTTTCAATAGCTGTATTAAGCTTTCCAAACGGACGCCCAAACAGCAGTCCGATCACAAGCGATATTGCTATAAATATAAGAAGAATCGCAAGATCCTTGCAATAATCAAAGCGGTACATGCCTCCCACGCACTCTCTTAGGGCATTCATGGCATAGTTAAACGGCATGAACTTATACAGTGCTCTGTACACTTGTGGCAGCACCTCAACCGGGAATGTGCCACCTGCGCCTGCCACCTGAATGACCATAATGACTACTGCTACAGCCTGTCCCACATTGCCCAAGGCTGCTGTGAGCGAGTACATAAGAAGCGTGAATACAAGGCTTGTCAGTGCGCTTGCACACCAGAAAAGGAACGGATGCCTGCACTGTATTCCGACAAAGAACAAATCACCGAGCACTGTCACAAGTGTCTGAATCTGGCCTATCACAAAAAATGTGATATATCTGCCAAAAAACTTATGTACGCTGTTTACTTTGCCAAGTGATTTTATATCGTCAGTATCCTTTACCTTTGTTTTCACAAGTGCAACAGTTATCAGACCTCCCACCCACAGAGCCAGCACTGTGTAAAACGGTGCCATGGCTGAGCCATATGTGGATATCTCATATATCTTCTGCTCATCCATAGACAGCGGTGATGTCACAAACTGCGCAATGAGTGTCGGATCTGTCTGAAGCAGCTTTACAATCTCATTAAACTGCTCATCGTTTGATAAATTATCAAATCCTGATATAACATTCTGCAAACCATCTCTGATCTGCTGTACATACTGTCTGGTATTTACAATATCTGCATTTCCTGATTTAAGAACTGCCGAATAATCATCTAGTGCTTTTTGTATATCCGGGAAGCTGTTGTCCAAAGAACCAAGCATGGACTGTGTCTCAATAAGTGCATATTCTATATCATATACCGCTCCTGTGAGATTCGGTGACACGCTGTGGTCAAATGTATTTTTAAGTGTATCTATTGCAGACTTGGCACTTGACACATCGGCTTTTATTGATTCCTTAAGAAGCTTTAGCTTATCTGCCGTCAATTCAGTATCAGACTTAAGATCTTTTATCTGTGTTTTAATGCTTTGGATATTATTTCTGACAGCCTCTATCTGCGAGCTATCCACTCCCTTTAAGCCCTCAATAGCTGAAAGAGTATTCTCAGCAAGCTGCTCTACCGTATCAAAGCCCGCCACAGAAACAGATATGTCCGCAGTATCGGCATCAGCTACTCCCGATGCATTTAAGAGCTGTATAGAGTTTTCCAGCACATCGAGCTGGCTGTTTATGTTTGATAAGCTTATGTCGACCATCTGTGTGATGGTTTGTGCTGTCTGCGCCCCCGAAAGCACCGATGACTGCATGCCGCTTACCGATGACTGTCCCCCGTCAATCAGCCCCTGCACACTCGGAAGCAGTGACTGTGTCGAGCCTATCAGGCTGTCTGCTGAATCCGTGAGCATGGCAAATGTATCGAGCATGCCTGCATATGTAGAAAGAGTCGTATCCATATCCTTTAGCTTGTCAACAACTGTTCCGGCCAGGTTATCGCCTGATTTGCCGTCCCCCACTATGAGCTCTCCCGACTTTGACGCAATCTCCGTAATCGTGCTCACCATTGAAGAGTTTACAGACTGCTGCACCGTGGTCTTGACCTTTGAGGTTATCTTTGTTGCTATGGCATTTTTCTTGCTGTTTTCATAGTATTCTATCTGCGGATTGACCGGCTCACCGCTTAGGAAGCTAAGCATATCAGCTGAAAAATCCTTCGGCACAATAAAGGCTGCATAGCACTTTCCACTATAAACATACTCCAGTGCCTCTTTACTGCTATCTGTGAAATTCCAGCCAATTGCATCGTTTTCCTTCAGTCCCTTTATGACACTGTCTCCCATACATAGCTTTAAATCACCGATGCTCATCCCCTCATCCTCAGAATATACTGCTATGTGCATCTGTGATGTAGCTTCCTCTCCGTAAGGATCCCAGTTGGACATAATATTAAACCATGCATATAAAGCCGGGATGATGCCAAGTCCCATAATAATGACTATGGCAACCACATTTGTAGATATGCGTTTCAGGTCAGCCAGATATATTTGAAATATTTTTTTCATTGCTCGGCATCCTCCCCTGTACTTTGCTGCATCGTATCAAATCTCTGCTCCACTCTTTCGGCTATTTCCTGCACCCTGTCCTCAATCTGCACGACAGGACTCACGCTCATATTCTGCGCATCACTGCCGCTTATCTCATTCATCTTCTCCTGCAGCTTATAGTCCACATACTCGACTCCAATTAAATACACTGCGATAACAAACAGACTCACTATCCACAGCACAAGAAAAATGATTTTGGAGCTGTCCGGCACAATCATCAGCAGCACAAGAAAAAAGAGCGGAATGATGTATATGCACCTTAATCCTATTTTTATCCGTTTTTGATTCTGCTCATGGATGGTCTTTTCATATCCGACCAGCTTATCGTACATCTCGCGCAGTCTCTTATCATCGAATGGCGGCTGCGCATTCACATTATTATTTGCATTATTATTCATATCATTATCCATATTGGAATCTTTATTACTGTTTCTACCTGTATCCTGCATACTTTCCTTCCCGCTTTATAGCTTACGGCACATCAGAAGTACCATATTAATATGCCAATTATTAATTTATTAATTGTACATTTAACTATAGCATCTCAGTATCTTCCATACGCTTCTCTATAAAATGATTGAGTCTGATAAACGGCTTTCGTATCACAAGTCCTATCACCAAAGAGGCTACGCCAAAAAGTAAAAGCGTGATATAACATTTGCCGAGTGTATTTTCGTACATACCTCCTATACACTCCCTCATCGCATTTATCGCATATGGGAATGGGAAGAAAATATACACTGCCCTGAAAAATGCCGGCAGTGCCTCTATCGGATATGTGCCGCCGCTTCCTGCAATCTGAAGTACCATGACAACCACCGCCAGTGCCTTTCCTATATCACCAAAGGATATAGTCAGAGAATATATGAGCAGTGAAAATGTAAGGCTTGTCACTGCGCCTGTCACAATAAATGAAACCGGATGCACACACTGTATTTTAAGCAGGTATAAATCACCCAGCACAATAATAAAAGTCTGTACCTGTGACAGTAAAAAGAATGTCAGATATCTGCCAAAATAAAGCTGTGAAGGCTTTAGTTTCCCAAGCCCCTTAGCATCCGCGTGAACCTTTACCAGCGAAACAAGTATAGTCATGCCCACCCATATGGCAAGTGTCGTATAAAAAGGTGCTACTCCGGAGCCATAATTGGCTATCTCGTAGATATAATTATCTGATACCTGCACCGGCTCTGAAAAGAAGCTGCCAAGCTTTTCAGGATTCCCCGAAAGCAGATTCACTATGATATCAGCTTTTTCATCCTCAGAGGCTGATTCAAGCTTGTCGAGTGTCGTATTTATCTTGTCAGATGCTGATTCTATGACCCCCTTAAGCTGTGTCATGCTCATATTGAGTGTATTAAGCGTACTGTCCACTCCGTCAAACACCTGCGCCATGGAGCCTGATGTCTGACTTAGATTGCCAAGTGTGGTCTGCATTGAATCAAGAACAGACGACATACTGCTTATCATGCCGTCCACCTGTGGCACTATCTGTGAGGTATATGTATCATTCACTGCTGACGCGGTCGATGAAAGAGCCGACATTACACTCTTAAGTGTTTCTGCAGAATTCTGTGTTTTTCCCGATAAATCCACAGACTGTGTGCTTTCTATCATGCTCTTTGTCTGTTCCTTGACAAGCTCTATATTGGAAATAAGTGTGCCGACATGGGTATCGTCCATATCCGGCTTTATTTTGTTGATTTTGTCCTCAAGAGTGTCAATATTACCTTTCAAAGCATCCGCTGACTGTTTAATATTTTGCACATCACTTTGAATAGTATTTACATCCTGCGACAGATTTGCATCTGAAATCTGCTTTGATATATCATCAATCGAGCTCTTCACCTTTGCTAATGCCGATGTGATATCTGCGCTAAAGCTGTCGAAGGATTGTCTGGTGGACTGCAGATCATTTTTGCTCTCATCAAGCCTGTCTATGCCATTTGCAAGCTTATCCTGCCCGTCTTTGAGTGCTTCGCCCGTTTCTTTGGACACCTGTGATAATGCCTTATTCCCACCAATAAACGTATCTATCATGGCATCGTACTGCGCAAGACTCTCAGATACCGCTTCAAGCTTACCGGTCATCTGCCCCACAGCATCCTTTTCCTTCACGTCATCGGATATTACGTTGGTCTCCTTAAATACCTGCTCTGCAAGCACCTTTATAAACTGCTTATTAATACTTGATTTAACAGCACTTGCTGCACTGTCCGTTATCTTTGTCGCAACAGCATTTTTCTTGTCGTTGAGATAGTAGGTAATCCTTGGATTTTCAATATTGTCAGCTACACCATTATACATGCTGTAGGTAAACTGCTCATCTATGACAAGTGCAGAATAATATCTGCCTGACTTAACACCCTCAACAGCCTTTTCCTCTGATTTAACAAATTTCCAGCCTATAGTATCCTTTTGCTTTAATGACTCTACCACACCATCGCCCATATTGACAGTTTCGCTGTCATTCTTCGTCCAGCCCTTGTCCAGATTGACTACTGCAATTGCTATATTTCCGGTGTTGCCATACGGGTCCCAGTTGGCATAGATATTAAACCATGCATACAGCGCCGGCAGCACGCACAGTCCAATAACTATAATGAGTACAAGCACATTTCGGAATATGCCGCACATATCTCTTTTAAAAATTCTTAAAATATCAGCCATGAATCATCCTCTTATATCCGGTGTTTATATCCGGTGCTGTTTAAGCTCCCCAATAAAATACAATGAGCCAAATGCAACATTTTTCGTATCTCTTTTCAGGTGCTTTCTTATCTCATCAACTCCTGAAAGCTCTGTTGCACAAACTCCCTCTTTTCTGATAAAATCAGCAAGGTGCGATGCCTGCAGTGCCCTGTCTGAATCCGGTGTCACTGTATAAAACTCCTCAGCAAGCGGCAAAATCTCACGTATCATGACATCATAGTCCTTATCAGCCATGACTCCCATGAAAAAGCAAAATTTCTCACCCGGATACATCTGCATGAGGCTTTCCTTGAGCGCATCAACTCCATTGCTGTTGTGTGCTCCGTCCACCAGCAGAAACGGCTCCTTTGATACTATTTCCATGCGCCCCGGCCACACAGCCTCTTCAAGAGCGCTTTTTATCCTGTCATTCAGGTCTGTTTTCTCGCTCTTTGGCCCTGTCTTATCATATTGCATTTCGTATTCCGGCCCGCTATAGCGCTTTCCCAGCACATACCGCGCCGCAAGCTCTGCCGCTGCTGCATTCTCCCACTGAAATGTGCCACAAAGCCTCAGTGCGTAGCCGCTGCAGCGTGCTATATCGCTTTGTTCCACAGAAATTATCCGTGCATGCTTTTTTTTCGCTTCCTGCACAATCACCTGCATGGCACGTTTATCCTGCTGTTCCACCACCACTGTGCCGTTTTCCTTTATGATACCGGCCTTCTCAGCCGCTATATCCGCTATATCACTGCCAAGGATAGCCATATGGTCATAGCCTATCTTTGTAATAACGGCACATTGCGGTGTGCCGATTGCATTTGTTGAGTCAAGCCTGCCTCCAAGCCCTGTCTCAATGACCATATAATCGCACTGCTGCTCCTCAAAGTACAAAAGAGCCATGGCAAGGCAGTAGTCAAACATCGTAAGTCCTATGCCAAAATCTATATCAAGCAGATAGTTTCCAAGCCGTGTGACATCCTCCTTAGGTATCATACGCCCATCAACCGTGATGCGCTCCTCAAAATCTACCAGATGCGGTGACACAAACGTGCCTACCCTCATATGCTCTTTTTTTAATATACTAGAAAAAAAAGCGCACACCGAGCCCTTTCCATTGGTGCCTGCCACATGGATATACGGTATTATGCGCTTTTGCTTTCCTTTTTCTCTCAGCACCTTTATGACCTGTGCTGTCACCACCACTCCCGGCTCATTGCCGAAACGGCGTGTGTTTTCTATTTTGTTTAAAACCTGTGTGTAATCTAAATTTCCCATGCCATCATTATAATATATCCGGCCGATAAAATAAAGACCATATCCTTATACTGCTATAATAATGCCTCCGTCATTTGCATACATGCTTGAGATGCCGGCAGTATCCACAATGACAATCTTCTTAAATCTGGCAAGCTTCTCAAGGCATGCCTTCACATACTGCGCACGCTCCGGGCAGTTGCAGTGTGAAATTGCAAGAATCCTGTGCTCACAGTCCTTTGTGGCAGCCACAACATCCTCTACCATCTTGGCAAGTGCCCTCTTCATGCCTCTGGCCTGGCCAAGCTGCTGGATTGAGCCCTCATCGGTTGAGCCCATGACAGGCTTTATGTTTAAAGTGCTGGCCACAAAAGCCTTCAGGTTGCTTAATCGTCCTGCCTTTCTTAATGTATCAAGTGTCTCAAGCACAAAGAAGGTATTCATTGAAGCTATATACTCCTCTGTCTGCTTTACAACCTCATCAAACGAAAGTCCGCTCTCTTCAAGTTCCTGCACCCTCATGCCGATTAGTGTCTCTCCTATAGATGCTGAGCGGGAATTGAATACATAGATTTGCTTGCCACAGTCCTCATGCTCCTCGTTGTACAGATTGACCGCTAAAACAGCGCTGTTGTATGAGCCGCTGAGCTTGCCCGAAAGTGTAACAACATATACATGATCAGCCTCTCCCTCAAAGGCCTGCATATATTCCTCAGGAGACGGGCATGACGACTTTGGCCCCTTTACGCTCTCCTTTACTCTTCTTAAGAAATCATGCTGGTCAAAGCTCTCATCATCGCGGATTCTGTATCCGTCAACATCAAGCTCGAGTGCCACATTGCAAAAATGTCCATCCTTCTTAAGGCTATCTGTGAGCTCACCACAGCTATCTATTATAATCTTATACATATCTATTCCTCCTGCACTATATGATAATAAAAGTTCAAATTACTTTTTTAAAAGTTATTTCATTCCGTAACAAGTAGTTTTCATTACTACGTCATATTAACACGAAAGCTAAACTTATGCAAGAGGTTTCTGTATTTATTTTCCCATAATGGTTATCTGCCATTTAATGATACCCGAAAAAGGCTGTCACACAGTCGCTTAAGGCTTTCATGTCGCGTACTCCCATAAGCTCACAGGCTGAGTGCATGGCAAGAATAGGTATACCTATATCCACAGTCTTTACCGGCAAAAGCGTACCTGCAATCGAGCCCAGTGTGCTGCCGCCACGGCTGTCCGAACGGTTCACAAAACGCTGGTAATGTATGCCCTTTTCATCACACAGCTGACATAGAATAGCAATAGCCTGCGCATCCGTAGCATACGACTGCGAGCACGCCTGCTTGATACAAAAGCCTTTTCCCATGACAGGCATATTTGTGATATCCATCTTTTCCTTTTTATTAGGATGAAGCGCATGAGCCACATCGACAGACAAAAGCATGGCATCATATATGCTCTCATCTATTTCATTTTCTGAAAGGTCCATATTTCTTAAAATACGTCTGAGCATATCGTGAAGCATTATAGAGGCCGCGCCCTGCTTACTGTTACTTCCAATCTCCTCATGGTCAAAAAGCGCTATGATGTTTATTCCATCAGCTCTGTTTCCATCCTCTATGGCATCAAGAAGTGCCCTGCAGGATGACTGGTTGTCGATTCTCGGTGATGAAATCATGGTGTCATTCACACCGACAAAACAAGGCTCCTCCATACAAAATGTATTGAGCTCAAAGTCTATGATATCGCTCTTTTCCACAGACAGCTCTCTAGCCAGAAAGCTAAGGAAATAATCCGTGGACCTTTCATCCTCAGGTATTGAATCAAGCACCGGCATCAGATCCACCTGATTATTTATCTCGACTCCCTTATTCACATCCCTGTTCATATGAATGGCAAGATTTGGAATAATCATGACAGGCTTTTGAGACCTATATAGCACCATACGAGGATTGAACACATCCTCACTCTTTATAGCCACGCGCCCTGCCACTCCGAGAGGTCTGTCAAACCATGTGTTTAAAATCGGTCCTCCATACACCTCTACATTAACCTGTGCATATGAGTTTGTCATAAAATCCGGATTTGGCTTTATGCGAAGATATGGATAGTCTGTGTGAGCTGCCGCGATTCGCACCATATCCTTTTTGTTGTAGCCGCTTCCTACAGTAAACGCAAACATGGTCGTATCATGGTGATTTAAGACATACCTTCCACCGCGCACAAGCTTCCAGTCGCTTGTATAATCTATCTCCTCAAATCCGTTTTCCAAAAGCTCCTGCTTTGCAGCCTTCACACACTCGCATGGTGAAACAGCCGCTTTTAGTAAATCAAATAATTTTTCCTGTTTCATGGATTGCCTCCTGTTTTCATTGCATAACGCATTTATTCTACCACGGACTTTACAATTATTCCAGTTGAACAGGCTTTATTTTTATGGCATAATTCGCAAATCTGATGTATGATATAATAATCGATAACTATTCAAAACCACTTAGAACAATCATTCACTGTCACATACAATGTGGAAAATGAGGAGAAATTATGATATCAATTGAACTGACAGACACAAAGGACTTTATGAACAAGCTGCTTCGCACGGAAATCTTTGACAACTTCCTGCTCCAGGAGGCCGTCATCACAAAGGCAGCCTCATACGTCATAGATGGTCACCTGCAAAAGGGCTTTTACAGCTCCACAGAGCTTGAGGAAAATGGTATAGCCGGCTATAGCATACTCCCCTTTAGGATGCTTCGCACAAACTGCTTTGACCTGATAAAGGGCCGACAGACTCCATCGTCATTCAAGTTTGTCTTTCTGCTTTCACCTGAAAATATGGAGCACACCCTAAGCAGTCTGCACTCTGCTTTCACCGTGTCCGATATCAGTGGTTTTTTCATAAATGTCAGGTATCAGAGCCAGCTTCTGACTCTGACAACCGGAATATCCTACAATATTTTTTCAGCGGATAAGACCTTAGACAGTGAATGGGATAAGCTTGTAATGAAATTTTTAGCAAATAATGACATAAACTTTAAAGAACTTTGACTTTATTGCTTTACATCTTAAACCTGTTATGCTATTCTAACGTTAGTTGCGTAAGCAGCATTATTATTATTTGGAGGTACTTTCGATGAGCAAAGGTACAGTAAAATGGTTCAATAACCAAAAAGGTTACGGATTCATCACAGCCGAGGACGGAAAGGATGTATTCGTACATTTCTCAGGACTTAACATGGAGGGCTTCAAAACTCTCGAGGAAGGTGCAGCAGTAGAGTTCGATATCACTGATGGCGCTAAAGGTCCACAGGCAGTTAACGTTGAGGTAGTTAAATAATTTTGACCCCTCAGGCAATCTAGTTTCTATGTACCTTTTTCTTTATTATATATTTAGGTAAAATTATAGTTACAAAAATGTTAATTGGGGAATAAGATATAAGAATCATGATTAAAAAAGAAGAGTTCATTTCGAACTCTTCTTTTTTGTGCTTTTTTATTTGAATGATTTTAGTTGTTTACACGATGATGAGACATTGGTGAGCTTGTGGTGAGTGGTAAAAACGTGTAACCGTTCGCCTGTCCCCACTGGATGATCTGCTCGACCGCATTGACACTGAATTCCTTTATGTCGTGCTGCAATACAACTGATACGTTGTGGCTCTGCACTCCTGAAATGACATTCTGTACTACCTGTTCCGTACTGATTGGCTTGTTGTCTGCATCTCCGCTCGATACATTCCAGTCACAGTATAAAAGCCCTCTTGCTGTCACATCATTTACGAGCTGTGTCATAATGCCCGGACAGTAATCCTTGCTCACAGTATTTGATGAGCCTCCCGGGAATCTGATGATTGACGCATCATTTCCTGTCTGTGCCTTTATGATACTGTTCATCTGCTCAAGGTCATCAAAAAATGCCTGCTCACTTGTATATATCTGGTTGTATTTGTGGCTGGCAGAGTGGATAGCCACTGTATGTCCTCTCTTTGCCTCCTCTGCTATCATGTTCTGATAGTCAGGATGTGTATTTGTAACAAAGAAAGTGGCCTTTACATTGTATTTATCAAGCACATCTAATAGCCCCTGTGTATACTTTCCGGGACCATCGTCAAAGGTCAGATAAATAATCTTGTTGCCCGGATTTACCGTGTCTGCCGTGGCAGCCGGATCATACACACTTACCACTCTTGTAGCTGTAGCCTTATTTCCTGATGAATCTGATACCTCATAGGTCACAGTATACTTTCCTGCCTTATCCTTATCTACCTTATCTCCTGATACCTTGACACTGTCTGTGATATCTCCGTCACAGTTGTCTGTTGCCGTATATCCCGGATCACTGTATTTATCGCCTTTTTTAACTGACACAAAATCATCACCTGAGAGCTTAATCTGCGGTGCCGTGGTATCTGTGACATGCACAGTCCTTTTGACCTCGCTCTCATTCTTTGACGAGTCAGCGACACTGTACTTTATCTCATAGTCTCCCGGCTTTGAAGTATCGACAGCTCCTGTGACAGATACCTTGTCTGTCAGATCCCCATCATAGTTGTCTGTTGCCGTATATCCCGGGTCACTGAACTCGCTGCCTGCCTCTACAGTCATCTCTGCATCGCCATTTAATGTAATCTCCGGAGCCTTCTTATCCCTCACCTCAACCTTTATGGTCTGTGTCGCTGTTTTTTTACCATATTGAGCAGTTACCTTTATCTCGTATGAACCTGTCTTTGTCGCATCGACATTACTGTCTATAGTACATTTTATCTCTTTTCCCTTCCGGTTTATAAGCCTGCCTCTGACATACGCCTTGATTTTTGGTGCCTCAAACTTTTTGCCATACTCAACAGTAATACCGTTTTTGAACCTGCTGCTGAACTCAATGTGTGAGTCAAAGCACGTGATATATACTATAAACGCCACCACCAGAACTATTGCAGCCGTAAGTATGCCGATAATCATCTTTTTATTTTTGTCCATTTTTCCAATCCTCTTTAGCATTTTATAATTATTCTCTCTATATTATTACTCAAACCTGATAATATTATTTCAAGCAATATCTATTATAGCGTTAAACAATCTTTTTTGCTACTGCAAATTCCTTGAGAATTTCTTAATGTTGGCTTCATATATTTCAGTTATGTTACAATTGTTTCTTTATCATGAATGCCTCCGGTGCAGTCTTAATAAGTACTTAATTTATTTAATATCTTTGTTATTATTCAGTTTTCAATATGACTAACCACATAGCTTTTTGCAGATATTCATAATCGCAAAAATCCCCCGAACAAGTCGGGGGATTTAAAAGCTTATGTAACATTATTTTATTACTGCTCCTTGCGGTGCATCTCAAATGTCTCCATATGGTAGTTTGCGATGTTGTCGCGAATCTTTCTGTCGTCTGCTCTGCTTAAGAGATCATCACGGAACTTCTTGGTAGTCACCATGTCATTGTATGAGCTTGGTCCGCCTACGCAGCCGCCCTCACATGCCATTCCCTCGATAAAGTTCTCAGGAAGCTTGCCTGCCTTCATGAGGAGAAGTGCTTTCTTACACTCTGCTGCTCCGTTTGCCTTGCAAACCTTGCAATCAACATCCTCGCCCTTTTCCTTCATGCTCTCGATTACAGCTGCTGTAACTCCGCCTGAGTTTGCGAAACGCTTACCGTATACTGAGCCCTCCTGGTATGAGGTATCATCAGCCTCAAGCTGTACTCCCTTTGCCTTCATAATAGCACGAATCTCGCTGAAGGTAAGTACATAGTCTGCATTTCCCTCTATCTTCTGATCATGTACCTCTGACTTCTTGGCAACACATGGTCCGATGAATACTGTAACTGCATCAGGATCCTTTGCCTTGATCATTCTTGAAACCGCACACATAGGTGAAACAGTTGTGGAAATCTTGTCAGCAAGCTCAGGATAGTGCTTTCTAACCATATTTACAAATCCAGGACAGCATGATGTAACCTTCTTCTCTCCTGCCTCGTATGCCTCAAGCCACTCGTCAGCCTCGTATGCTGCTGTCATATCTCCACCGAGCGCTACCTCAACAAAACCGTTGAAGCCAACTGCCTGCATAGCTTTCTTCCAGCTGTTCATAGTGATATTTGCGCCAAACTGTCCCTCTGCTGCAGGTGCAACCATAGCGTATACATGCTTGTTCTCTGACTTGATTGCATCGATTACATCTACGATGTATGTCTTTGATCCGATAGCTCCGAATGGACAGCTGTGGATACACTTACCACATCTGATACATTTGCTCTCATCAATCACTGAAATGCCGTACTCATTGTATGTAATGGCATTTACAGGGCAGGAGAACTTACATGGTCTCTTTAAATGAGCGATAGCGTTGTAAGGACATGCCTGTGCACAGCGACCACACTCCTTACACTTCTGTGGGTCGATATGTGAGCGGAGACGTCCTGCCTCGATTGCTCCGAACTTACATGCATTGATACAAGCCTTGCCAAGACAGTTCTGACAGTTCTCAGTAACTGTGTAGCTCGAAATCGGACAATCCTCACATGCTGAGCTGATTACCTGGATGATATTGCCGTCATCGTTCGCGCTTGGTGCTTTACCCTCTGCAAGTTTGACACGTTGACGGATGATTTCTCTCTCCTTGTAGATACAGCAACGGAACTGAGGTGTCGGTCCCGGAATAAGTGTAAATGGGATGTCATCTCTGATCTCATCGAGGTTACCTGCAAATGCAGCCTTTGCGACCTCAAGCAAAACTGCATGTTTGATTTTGATTACGTTTTCGTCAGCGTACATATTATCTCCTTTTCCTTAAAATAAATGTATATTGTTACCTAATGATTTACATACTTAGAAGAATCATTATACCATGTGACACTTCCCATATCACATGACCTGATTCCTCTAAAAAAATGCTCCTAGTATTTATCTACTAGGAACATTCTACAAAATTTTTTAAAATTTTTCTACCCTTGTATTCATCAAAATACAAAGAATTGTTATTTTTTTCACAATAGCAGCGATTTCAATAAGAATTACTCATGGCGCAGTGCATCAATAGGGTTCAAGTTCGCTGCCTTGTATGAAGGTAGCATACCGAATATGATTCCGATTGCCATGGAAAAAAGCACCGCAAGTATAGCTGCTGCCGGGCTTATCGCTGTCGGCGTGCCGTTCAGCATTGAAATGACCTTCGAGAGTATCACTCCGACAAGCACTCCCACCAGGCCTCCAAGACTTGTGAGCACAACAGCCTCTGTGAGGAACTGACCGAGGATTGCTCCTTTTCCTGCTCCGATTGCTTTTTTAAGTCCTATCTCTGAGGTACGCTCTGTGACTGACACAAGCATGATATTCATGACGCCGATACCACCGACGAGCAGTGATATTCCGGCTATCCAGATGAGCATCATGTTGGTTGACTGGCTGAGCTGCTGTATCTGCTTTGCCTGCTCCTGTAAATCCTGTGCCTTGTAGGTCACATCAGAGCCGTCTGTAACATTTAAATTGCTGTTAAGTATCTCCTCAGCAGCCTTTCCCACTGTAGCCATGGTATCCGTGCTGTCTGCCTTAAGCAAAAGGTTCTGCGGCTCATCATAACCAAATATAACCGGCCATGTTCCGCTTGGCACAAATACATTGCCCTGGCTGTCATCATGGGCATACATATAGTAATCATCCATTGAGTTTATTACCAGGTCATAGCTGTCCTTTTCCGTGACTACACCGACTACTGTAAACGGATATCCCTGTATCTCTACTGTCTTGCCGAGCGCGCTCTCTCCTGAAAACAGGCTGCTCTCCACGCTCTCATCAATAAGAGCCACCCTGCGTGCATTTGCATAGTCATTCTTTGAGAAGCCTCTGCCCTTCATGACTACATAGCTTGCAGTATCGAAATATCCGTCATCGACACCTGTTATATTGCCGCCCGAAAGCGCCGTGTTCAGATAATAGACTGCATTGGAAGCCTGTCTTGTACGGTAAAGAGCTGCATTTTTCACATGGTCGAGCTCCTTTATGCTGTCAAGTGTGGCAGCCGATACCTCAGTCACTCCCGCCGGCGCCGTTTCATATGATAGATCCATATCATAGCCATCCTTCTGCAGTGTGACCTTTACGTTATTACTTCCCGAACCTATGAGGTTCTTTTCTATCTGTTCGTTTGTGCCCTGAATTGTGGAAACAATCGCAATAATTGCTGCAATTCCGATGATGATTCCAAGCATGGTCAGAAACGAACGCATCTTATGTGACCAGATTCCCCTAAAGGACAATCTAATATTTTCAAGCATCTTTAATCCTCCCTGCTAAACTAATACATACCATCTTCCGACACCTTGGTTTTCTCGCCCTCCCTGACTCCATACGGGAATGCGATATAGTCATCATTTGTCAGACCTGACTTTATCTCCACATATGAGCCCCAGAGCGACTTGCCTGTTTTGACAGACTGCTTTTTGAGCTTTCCGTTGTCATCCTTGTATATATATGACTGTCCGTTCTCGGTTCTGACATATGACTTGTCGATATATAGTCCGCTGTCAGAGCCCTCCGATGATGTATCTATGGTCAACTCAAGTGAATCGCCTTTTTTGAGATTCTGCGGATTCTCAATGTACGCGGTGTACTCATAGAATGATGAGTTTGGATTGCTGTCTCCATAATAGTTTACGCTGTCTGACGGCACATTGCTTATCTCGGATATCGTGCCTTCATAGGTATCACCTGTCATGTAGTTGACTGCTGATACGCTCTGTCCTATTTTTACCGTATCCAGATCCAGCTCACCGATTGTTCCGCTGATATACAGTCCTGATGCTCCCGAAAGCTGCAGGAAAGGTGTACCGTCCTTCGGTGGATTGGCAGGATCACAGACTGTTGTCACAATTCCATCCTTCTTTGCATATACCACGCCATCCTCAAGCTCGCTCTGAAGCTCCTTTAAATCAGCCTGTGCAATTCTCTTTTGTAAATCAACATCGGCAACACTTCTGGTCTGCTCCTTTATGGCATCCTTAAGCTCATCTGCAGTGTATGTCTTTTCTTCTGCCGCGTTATCAGCTTCTGTCTGTGCGGTCTGTTCTGTGGCACTGGCTGTTTTGGTATCTGACGACTCACTTCCTGCTGTATCATCAGACGCATCTCCTGCTGTAGTTGTGCCTGCAAGGAAAAGCTTTATCTCATCGCTTTCATCATAGCCGCCAAGCCTATCTCCTCTTACGATAAGCTCCATATCAGGTGCATTCGCATCTCCTATTACAAACCGCGCTACCGCGCTCTTTTCTGAGAGTGTATTCAAAAGCGCTCCTGATACATATGAGGCTTCTGTACATGTAAATACATAAGGATCGTCCTCTGTACCGCTTCCTTTGGCCTCTGACAAATCAGATATCACATCATGCTGTTCATCAGGCGCAGACGGCTGTGTGTCAGGCTGTGGCTCAGGTGTAACAGGAGTCTCGGGCTGCTTTTCAACCGGTTTAGTGTTCTTTAGCTTGTCAAGCTTCTGCTTTTCCGATGTAAGCTGGTTCTCAAGACTCTGTATCTCAAGCTGCTTCATCTCAACTGAGAGCGAAAGACTCGTCACATCATATGCAAGGAGCTTATCTCCTGCCTTTACCTGCTGATCCTTTGTGACATAAACCTCTGTCACCTTCTGTCCATCCTTTAAATTGATTGTCTGACATGCATCATCACACACCATTCCCTCACTGGTCATGGATGTGTAGTCGTTTGTCGTGCTGATCATTGAAACACTCATGACGGAAGCAAGCCCCTTGGAGTTCCTGTAATAAACAACTCCTGTGATGCTTCCCGCTGCAACTGCAACTACAAGGACAGCTATTATAATGATCTTAATTCTCTTTTTCTTTTTCATTACCTGCCTCCTGTCCTTCCTCTGTTATCTCGCCGTCTATGATGTGGACGATGCGCTTTGCCTGCTCGGCTACCTTTCTGTCATGTGTAATCACGACAACCGTCACACCGGACTCATTAAGGCTCTCAAAGAGCTCAAGCACCTGCTTGCCTGACTTTGAATCCAAAGCTCCCGTAGGCTCATCCGCCAGCAGAAGCTTTGGATGATTGACCATAGCTCTCGCTATAGCCACTCTCTGCTTCTGTCCTCCTGAAAGCTGTGTTGGCTTGAAATCAGCCCTGTCTGAAAGCCCTACACGCTCTAATGCCTCCATGCCCATCTGCCTTCTGTCCTTTTTGCTCACACCGGCATATATGAGTGGCAGGCATACATTGTCCAGTGCACACTCTCTCGGCATGAGCTGGAAATTCTGGAATACAAATCCAATTGTATCCCGTCTGACTCTCGTAAGCTCCTTTTCCTTAAGCTCACTGACAGGTCTGCCGTCAAGTATATATGTGCCCGATGTTGGCAGATCAAGACAGCCCACTATATTCATGAGAGTGGTCTTGCCGGAGCCCGACGGCCCCATGATTGCCACGTACTCTCCCTCCTCAATCTGGAGTGAAACATCCTTTAAAACCGGCACCACGAGCTTATCCTGGTCATAGTTTTTATAAATATGCTGGAGTTCTAGAATCATCTACTGTACCTCCGCGTCACCTGAACCGGTGGCATCTGCAGCACCTTCGTCCATCGTGCCATCGTCCATGGTACCATCATCAACAGGACCGCCCTCAGTGCCCTCAAGCATCTGGTCATCAAGAGCTTCTGTACCCATATCGTCATAGACTGAATCTTCACCGCCGCCATTTTCAACGTACTCTTCCCATGTCTGTGCCGGCTCACCCTCATAAAGGTCATCAGATGCCCATACTATATAGTCATCCTTTGTAAGCCCTGACTTGATTTCATACATCATGAGATTCTCGTCATAGTCTCCAAGCTCAACCTTTGTCTTCTCAAGCTTATCCTTTTTATTAAGTGTCCATACATATGCATCATCGCCATCCTTTACGACGTAGCTCTCATCAATCCATATGCCATCCTTCACCTGCGTCTGTCCAAAATCCGGCTCCACATATACATGCTGTCCTAAAAGCATGTCGCCTGTGCCTGTAAGCTGCACATAGAAGTTGTACTTTGATGCCTTCTGCTCGCTGCTTCCATCATCATACATGCCGGAATTGCTGTTATCAGTCTGAGTATTCTCAGTATCAACCTTGCTGATGGTACCCTGCCATGTCTTTGACTCATCAACTCTCGAGCGCACTATAACTGCCTGCCCCTCTGCGAGTCCACTGTTTAAAAAGCTCTGCTCATCAATTGTGCCCTTTACCCTGTAATCACCGGTGGCAACGATTGTCATAAATGCATTATCTGCTGTGTCTGCACTCTGATTCTCATTGATTTTCTTTACAACACCAATCATTGTGCTGTTTACAGTGGCATTTTTGATGCTCTCATCATACTTTTCTATCTCTGCCTTCTTCGTGGCAATATCGTACTGAGTCTGCTTCTGCTGTGTCTGCGCCTGCTGAATCTGCAGTGTATAGTCAAGCTGCTGATCTTTTGGCGCTTCCTTCTTTTCCTTGGTGAGCTGCTCTATCTGTGCATCATAGCCGGAAAGCGTATTGTTTAAGCTCTCAAGCTCAAGCGTGGCGCTTTCCTTTTTCGCAGCAAGATCCTTTGTATCATAGGTAAAAAGCGGTGTGCCCACCTGTACCTCATCCCCTTCTGACACAAGAATATCCTTTACCTTTTTTTCACTGTCAGCCTTGATATCCATGGTATCGGCTGCTTCCACGACACCGCTGTACTTGTCAGTACTTCCCGCCTGATACATGACATCAGCGACCTTGTTTGCATAGACTCCAGATGCCTTTGCTGCATTCTTTCCCTTTGTCATTGCAATGACAACAGCTGACACAATAACTGCTATAATCAGCACAACTGCAATCACTGAAATGATAATCTTTTTCTTTTTACTCATTTCGACCTCCCGTTTTTTATAATATATTGATTATAAGTAACTATTCAGAACCACTGAGAACAGTTACGATTATGAATTAATCATACCAAATATATATTGCATTTGTCCTTTAAGATTTTTTTAATATTTTACTAATAAAAAATGGAGGTTAGTATGGAAATAGCTTTTAGTGAGAAAATTTCTCCACAACTGTCCGCCGCCCTGTTGTCCACCCCTTATGAGCTTGGAAAAGAGGGTGGGCTTTCAAGCGGCTATCTGCCGGAGAGTGATAGCTGGGAAGTGATAGTAAAATATGTCGGTGACATCGAAAAAATAAAAGAAAAGTATCCTTCTGTACTCATCACGAGGCTGCTCGGAAACTATGCGGTGCTCGTAATTGAGAAATCACTTGTAAATACCGTTGCCCTGTGCGATGAAATCATATATATGGAAAAGCCAAAGCAGTTTAACTACGATGTGTACGAGGGCTCGCAGGCCTCATGCATCACTCCCGTACACACCAATCCATATAATCTGACCGGAAATGGTGTGCTCGTAGGCATTATCGACTCCGGAATTTACTATGCCCATCCGGCTTTTATACAGGATGGTGAAAGCAGAATCGCCTATCTGTGGGACCAGACTGTTTCCGATGATTCCTCACACAGTGATATCATCCCTTTCGGCACCTTATATGACCGCGATACAATCACCAAAGCCATAAATGCAGAAAACAGCTTAGAAATGCAGCGTATCTGCCCAAGCATCGACATATCCGGGCACGGCACTCATGTGGCAGGAATCGCTGCCGGAAACGGTAATGGTAATGAACAAAACACAAAATACCGCGGTGTTGCTTATGAAAGCACTCTTATAATCGTAAAACTCAAAACCTCAGGCGGTGCCAGCTTTCCCACAACCACGCAGATTATGCTGTCAGTAGACTTTTGCATAAGAAAATCAATCGATATGAACATGCCTATCGCCATAAACCTAAGCTTTGGCACAAGCAACGGCTCGCACAGCGGCACCTCACTGCTTGAAGCATACCTGGACTATATAGCAGGAAACTACCGCTGCGCTGTCTCAGTCGGCTCAGGTAACGATGGAGCCGGCTTTGGCCATGCAAACGGCAGCTCGTATCCTGCCGATGCAGAGCTTGCGATAGGCTATCCTGAGCCGTCTCTTTCCATTGATTTATGGAAAAAATACTGGGATGAGATACAGCTGCGCATTAGTGCACCAAATAATGATATGCTTGAGATTCCCGATACAATTACCAATCAGGCAAAGGGCTTTACATACAGATACAATCTCGATGGGACAGACATATATATAACAGGCGGCGGTCCCTCTCCCTACTCTCCTTTTCAGGAAATATTCATTGAACTCATGGGATCGGAATACATCTCACCCGGCATCTGGAAAATATCACTTGAACCTATATCTGTAAAGGACGGCTCATGGGATATATGGCTGCCGTCAGGTGCTCTGCGCAATGCACAGACCTCATTTATCCATGCATCGCCTGATATCACCCTGACCATCCCCTCAACCGCTCAAAATGTCATATCTGTCGGAGCCTATGACAGCCGAACAAACCGCACAGCCGCCTTTTCCGGCCGAGGCTATACCTGGGCCTTTGACAGTATAAAGCCTGATATCATTGCGCCCGGTGTAGACATTATTTCATGCTCAAACACCGGAGGCTACACTTCAAAAACAGGGACATCTATGGCTGCACCGTTTGTGACCGGTGCGGCTGCACTTCTGATGGAATGGGGAATTGTGCGTGGAAATGACCTCTATATGTATGGCGACAAGCTTAAAGCTTCTCTCATAAAAGGTGCCGGTGAAAATGTATTTACAACTGCCTCACGGGCTGTCTCTGAAAACAGTTCCAAAAATACAAAATACCCCAACCCTGTGACGGGCTGGGGTACATTGTGCTTACTGGATAGTATTCCTTAGTGGAAGCGCTATTCGTATACATGCTTCTGATGCTTCTTTGCATCTGCCTTATTCTTTTTCTTCAATGGATGCTTTGGGTTTTTATCCATTATAATCGCTTCCTTCCGTTCGTTCTGACTACGTTATACACCTGCAATCAGCACTTGTCAAGCAAGAGTGCTATTTTTAATTAATTATTTATATTTAGCGCGAAATCTCAATCATTTTGATGTCAAAGCAGTGATTTGTATGCACAATTATTGACAGTTTGCTATATTTAATTTTAAACACAGTCATCGCAATTCAAAAAATACATCATTACATAGCTGCCAAATATACAAAATATGCCGCATAGCAAAGCAGCATCACCACTCCACATGGCTTTCTAAGCTCTTTATGTCTTATCGTACCGCCCCACAGGAGCACACCGCACAGGATTGCCACAACTGTATCAATCACAAACCTGCTCTCAAACGGTACCGGACAAATGAGAGCTACTGTTCCGATTACAAAGAGTATATTGAAAATATTGCTGCCGACTATATTTCCTATTGCAATTCCTGCATTTCCCTTGCGTGCTGCTGAAACAGATGTCACAAGCTCAGGCAGTGATGTACCGAATGCTACGATCGTAAGTCCGATAAAGCGCTCACTCATGCCACAGGCTCTCGCGATAGTCGTGGCACCGTTTACGACAAGCTGGCTTCCAATTACGACGCACACACCGCCCAGCACAATAAAGAGTAGGCATTTCCATACAGGATATAGCTTTACAGACTGCTCATCGCCGCTGTCATTGCCCTTTTTTGCCAGGAGATACAGATAAAGCAGATATGCAATAAATAAAATCCACAATATAACGCCCTCCATGAATGTGATTTCATTACCTGTCATTCCCATCACGAGAAGCACCGCTGTGATAAGAAGCATGTACGGTATCTCGTATTTGAAGGTGGTTTTTTGTATGGCTACATTTGTGATAAGTGCCGTCACTCCCAGGATTATAAGGATATTTAGTATATTGCTGCCGACTATATTACCGACTGTGATACCCGCATTGCCCTTTATTCCTGCTGTGATGCTGACTGCCGCCTCCGGCAGCGACGTGCCCATCGCCACAATCGTAAGTCCAATCACAAGCTGCGGAATACCAAATTTCCCGGCGAGCGCCGCAGCTCCATCCACAAACACATCCGCGCCCTTCACCAGTGCTACAAAGCCTGCTACAAGCAGTAAAATTGCTACAAAAATCATAATTTTCCTCCTTCTGCTGTCCTTTTTAAGGATGCCTGATTAATTGATAGTTACAGCTATGTCCTATCAGCAGAAGGCTTTTATATACAAAAAAGGCGACACTTCTGCTGTATAAAACAACAAAAGTCTCGCCATTTAATCACTCTCCGGATTGCTGTCATATATGTATGAGCAATCGTACTGACGGATAAGTAAGCACTCTCGTGCCGGCTACTCCCTTTCACTTATATACTATGATATGTCAACGCAGGGGATTCGTCAATAGGGAAATGTGCTTATTATTAAATTATTTACGGTTTGGTTTTTTAGCAAAAAGTGCCGCTCCCACAAGACTGATTGATGCAAATGCCAATGCAAGCATGCCCATAAGAGGATTTGTATCTGATGTCTTGGAAGCCTTCTTTACTGTAGCTTTTTTAGCTACGCTGCCTGTTGTGTTAGCAGTCGCAGAATTTGACTTTTTACCTGTTGCTACAGTTGCATTCGTACCGGCTCCATTAGAGCTTCCTGCACCTCCGGATATCGCACCTGTGCTTCCTGTACCACTTCCCGGTGTTCCAGGATTTACAGCTTCTTTCTTCTTTAAGCCTTCAATAGCCTTATTGAGTGACTTAACTGCATTGTCAACCCTTGTCTGGTCATCCTTCTGCCCAAGCACTGCTTTTGCACTTGAAAGCACCTGTGAGAATGTTTTCCAGCTGTCTGCTGTGTAATCTGCCTCTTTGAGTGTATCTGCTTTTTCAATTACATTCTCAAGTTCTTTAGTATTAATAACTACAGGCTTCTCATATGTAAATGAAAGTGTATCCTTATATCCTGTTGCTGATACCTTGATTTCAAAGCTTGAACCCTTAGCAAACGGAGCCTGAGTAGTATCAATTGTACCATCTTCCTTGATAATCTTCACAGCACCCTTACCCTTGCCTGGTGCCGGATAAACCTTACCATTCACATTTACAGACTTGATTTTTCCAATAAAATCTGCAAACTGTGCATCTGTTGCTCCCTCTGCCTTTACAAGCTTCGGTGCTGTCGCATCATTATTGTATGCTGCAGAAACTGTATCGGCATAGAGCTCAAACGTGGTAGTGATTGGAGCATATTTATTACTATTATCGGATACTGTCAGCGTATACTCTGTATTCTCTGCATTATTAGGATATGTAATTACAAGCTTATTAGGCTGAGTATGGCTTGCTGCATATGTTGACACTGCCGATGCTGAGTTTTCCTCTGCCTTTGTGACCTCAAATCCCTTTACTACATTTCCGTTTGCATCTGTAACTGCATATGTTGCTTTAAAATCATTCGGAAGTGCTATGTTAAGATTAGTCTGTCCGGCTGATACTGCTGCATTTTCTGCTTCAACAGCTGCATCCCTAGCGTGCTCAAGCACCTTATATTCTACAGGTAAAGTGAAGATTCCTTTACTTGTATAGTATGTTACATTTTTGATTGTCTTTCCAACCATGGACTTGTAGTGATTAGACGAAAGGGTACATCCGTGTGAATCTGTAACAATTCCAACACTCCATGCAAGCTCCTCTGTTTTCCAGATGTTCTCCACATGACGCATAGCATAATCTGTGTTGTCATCAGTGCTTACAATAACACCGTAAACCACATCATCATCTTCAAAGCCCATAGCATCCTTTATGCCATCAAGATTGAGCTGATAGTCTCCGTACTTTGTTTTTGTCTTGAACTTTGTTTTCACCTGGCCAGAAGCTATCTGCGTCTTAGTTCCATTTACAGCGCCAAATGACAGTTTTTTATCTGTGCCTACTGTTGCAGTCTTGTAGTACGAAGGAATCTCACTAAGTACATAGTATGAGTAGTCAGCACTCTCAAAAAGAGCCTTCTTTCCCTCATATGTTGTTGTAGAAACCTTACCCTTTATATTGGTTGTGATATCTACCTTACTGTCATCTGTAATCTGTGTATAATCCTTATTATTATCATAGAAATCATCTGTGACCTTTACCGGGAAGGTTACACCGTTTATGTGCTCTCCTTCTGAATCAGCATGATATGAGCCTGCTGCCAGAGTATTTCTGGTCTTCTGCTTTGTGGCAGATGTGGTGGCATCTACTGCGACTGGATTGTTCTTAAGATCAGCCTTGTAAAACTCATCATATGGAATGTTCATGAGTACATACTGTGATTTCAGGTTATTTACAGCGTCTGTGAGGTGTGATAATGCTTCTTTGGCTTCCGATTGCATGAGGTCAGTCTTTACTAAAGCATCCTTTGCTTCCTTAAGCTTAGTCTGCATATTTGACCATGTTTTATCTGTATAAAGCTCCTTGTTCAGCTTATCAGCCTCCGAAACCTTATCAGAAAGAGCTTTCTTTGAAATCTCATCTGCCGGTACCTGTGGTGTAACTATATTTGCAGCTGTTGCCTCAAAATTATATGTATAGTCCTCATATCCCAATGCATAAATTGTAACAGACCAGTATCCTGTTCCATCATATCCACTTGGCAGGCTGCATCTGAGCGAATCTGTGAGACCAAGCTGGATTCCCATAGACTTATGCATCCAGTTGTCTGATGCAAACTTTGTGCCATATGTGGCAAGTGCTTTGGTTCTTGTGCTGTCATTACCATAATATGTCCACTTAACCGCCTGCATATTGGCTCCAAGATCACCATAGTTACCGTTAAAATCAACTCTTAAAAACTCTCCGTATGATCCGCTTGCATCCTTAACTTTACCTGTAACATCAGCTTTTTTAAGAGGAGTGTCTTTCACACCGGAGTCGGTTCCGGTTGCTCTGGCAGAAAAGTTGAAGCTTCCGTCAGCGTTCTTCGTAACAGTCTTAAGACCATTTGTGTTTTCTGTAACGTCAGCTGTCTCGTCTATCGTTTTAAGCTTGCCCTCTCCATAGCCTCCTTTTAATTTAGAATCATTCTCGTAAACTGTATATTTTGCCTTAAATGCCTCGTAGTCTGACGCTTTTACCTTTACCGGTACAAACTTAAGTCCTGTTACTTTGTAGTCCTTTTGCTTGAGAGTTGTTCCATCTTTGGTAAATACACCCTTATCGTAATTATATTCAGTACCATCTGTCATGACAGCAATTTGCTGATTATTTTCGCCTGTCTTCCAATATGAAAGATTGAGTGTCGTACCTTCTTCTGTCTCGACAATAGCATTACACTGGAAGCTTCCTCTTTGAAGGCCATGATTTGTAGTAGCACGGGTTACTGTATCATAAGCTCCTTTATCTGATTCATTATGTGAATCCTTTTCGCTTGAAGACACTGTGCTTCCGGCGGCCTGTACTCCCTCAGCGGCCCAGTACTCTGCCCATGTAAGCCCTGCATAGCAGTATACATATTTTTCTTCTTTTACAAGTCCCTTTACAGCAGTATTTAAAGCTGTTGCTGCTGAGTCAACTGCTGTCTGTGACTCTTTTGCTGTAAATGCGCTCTTTGCTGCTTTAAGAGCTTCTGATACCTTGCTCCATGTAGCTGCTGTATAATCAGACTCTGTAAGTGCCTCTGCTGACTTGATAGCTGACTCAAGAGCTGCGGTGTCCACTGCTACTTCATCTTTTTTCTCTGATGCCTTACCAAGAGCTTCAAGGGCTGCTGATTTTACAGATTTAGAAGTGCAGGTAGCACCTGAAACTGTATCCCAGCTATTTATAGTTTCAGCAGTTGCAGCCTTACCTACTAGAGATTGATAACCAACCCACTTACCTTTTTTTGTCTCTTTTCCATTTTTTACCCAATTAAAATATTTATCACTCTCGCTGTCATACGTACTATCATGTGTAACTGAAATATTGCTTATCTTTCCATCCTTTACAGCTAAAGAGACAGAAACATTATATTCGCTCCAGCCTTCCTCTTCCTCATCTGTAACATGAGAAGTACTTATGTACGTTCCATCAGCCGCCACCTGGCTGCCTGTCACTGCAAATGCACTTGTCGGAAACATAGTGGCTGTCACCGATGCTGTCAGTGCAAATGTAAGAAATTTCTGTGCTAAAATCTTTCTCTTCATTTTTTCCTCCTTAAGATTTTAATAATTTATAGTTAATGTGGCTGCCTTCTAATTTGCAATCCACAATTGCTACCGATTTCAATATTAAGCAGATATACGTAATTGATATCTTTTCTCAATAAGTTAGTCTTCTCTAACCTGTATTCAAAAAATTTTTCCCGCTTAATCCTACTGCGGGAAAGACCTTTTGTGCGACAATTCCTATCAAAAGTCCTGTCAGTGTGCCAGCCACAAGAAGTGGTGGCAGATAATACACCACTGCAGTGCTTTTAAGCACTATCGCAGCGGCCAAAAGCTGTCCTATGTTGTGGCTGATTCCACCAGCCACGCTAACACTGACCATCGAAAATTTATCTGTTTTCTTTATAATAAGCATTACCGTAAGACTCAGCAGACCACCTGCCAGACTGTATATGATGGAAACACCATTTCCAAACATAAAGCCCACAAGGCATATCCTCATTATCACTACAGTAAGCACCTCACAAGGCCCAAGGAAAAATACTCCAAGAACAGTGACCAGGTTTGCCACTCCAAGCTTAATACCCGGAATGCCTATGCTTATCGGAATAAGGCTCTCCACATAGCTGAATATCATCGCAAGTGCCACAAGCATGGCGCCGTATGCTATTTTTCCTGATTTAGTCATATTTCTTTTCATTTAGTTTTGTTCTCCATAATACCTGCATGCTACACCCCCAGCCATATACATATAGCTATAAGTATCGCAGCTCTTATACCAGTAAACCAAAGCTCATTTCCACGCAGCTGCTTTATACCTGTATGAATATTACTTTTTGGACATATTCCATTGCATTTCTGACACTGGAAGCAGTCACCTGATATCCTGCCTGAGCCATCATCCGGTAATCCTATATCACACGGACATATCTTCTCACAGGCTCCACAGCCCTTTATGCAGCCCGTCCTGTCCCTGTGCAAGGTAAATGTAGCTGCTATAGGCAGTATTGAAAAAACAGCTCCCATCGGACACATAAAACGGCAGAAAAATCGCTCCTGTACACACATACCGATGATTATAAGTACAAGCAATACTGCTCCTGTAATATATGAGGCGAGCCCTAAGTTGCCTGCCCTAAGCATTGAGAATACATCCCACGGACTTGTACCCTTTAACGAGCTATATGCTCCCAGATAGCATAGTATCAATATGATTGTAAGTATCACATATTTCATATATGTAAGCTTTTTTGCAGCCTCTACCGGTATACTCACCGGCTTTTTCTTAAGCTTGCGGCAGCATGACACATATATTGCATGCATCGCATCACCAAAGCTTCCGAATGCACATGCAAAACCACAGAAGAATCTGCCAAATATCATTGTATACACACAAAGCATCAGAAGAACCGCCACAAATGATGTAAGCTCAATTCTGTTTCCTGAACCAATCTGCGTAAAAATATACTTGACGCCATTGAACGCTGCCGTGAACATTGACGGAAATAGTATGAAAAATAAAAGCTGCACTCCTACACGAAACCAGGTCTGTATCTTTCTCTTTCGAAGCTTTGGATTCATATCTTTTATTCTCATCTATTTCACCGCCTTATCAAGTGCCTGCTTAGTGGCATTTCTTATTGCTGTTGAGCTGAATGTCGCACCACTTACAGTATCCACATCCGCGGACTGCGATGAAATGATTGACGGTATGATATCCTCTGCCATCGCCAGGTATGCGCCATCTTCCTTCTCTGCCGCTGTAATGTCAACCGATGATATTTTTCCTGCCTCGATTGTCACCTCGACATCCACATTGCCTCCAAAGCCCTCTGCACTGCCTGTGTATGTGCCATCCTTATATGCTCCCTCACTGTCTGTGCTTTCAGTTTGTGAAGCAATACGCTGTGTATTTTTATTTTCCTGATCTCTTTTATCTATTGTCATGTTGTATCCCCATAGTGATGATACAACTATAAACAGGCTTGCCAGTCTGATCCAAAATTCCTGCATGTTATCTCCATCCTGTAAATGTCCTTGCGGTTTTATTTCTTCTTAGCAGCTTCAAGTACGCTCTTACAGCCATTAATTATAGCCTTTGATGTGCATGTGGCACGGGAAACAGTGTCAATGCCGCTAAAGTCAATGCTGTCCGCATTTGCCTGTGATGTGAGCACAGAAACCATACCGGGCTGATTTTTTGTGCCATCTGCCGCTTTCTTTATATAAGAAGCATTTTGTGAATCTCCATCTCCCTTTACATCAGTAATGGAAACTATCCTGTCATTTGCTATAGTCACCTTCATGCTCAGATTATATGCACTAAAGTCCATATCATCATCCGGTATGCACAGTGTAGATACATCATATGTGCCATCCTCGTATACATTTGTGGATGTATCATTTTTCTGAAGTGCATTTATTGCAGCCTGAAGCTTTTCCTGTGCGCGACTTACATCCTTCTTAGTGGCCTCTGCGGATGACAATACTTCGTTTGCATCCTCCAGACGTATCTGAAGCAGGTACCAGCTAAGCTGTGTGTACTGTGTGCCATCAAGCGATGCCTGTGACTGCACAAGCTTTGACAGGACCGCCTTGTCCTCATCTCCTGCAATATTGCTGTTATCCGAATTATTACTGCTATTATTATTACCTGAATTGCTGTCACCGGTATTCTCACCTGCAGTTGTCTTTCGTGCTTCCTCAAACGCAGCCTTTACTGCTCCTATTAGCCCCTTAGAGCTGTAGGTAGCTCCGGATACCGTATCAACATCCGCACTCTGCTTTTTCATCATATTTTTTAACACATCCATAGCATTAGTGATAAAAGGCTCATCATCCTGTTTTTCAGTAACAAGAATTGCTTTAAGAGTCTTGTCCTGAATCACAACCGCTACCTTTATGTCGCCCTTGTAGCCCTCTGCCGTGCCGTAGTATATACCGTCAACATATGGAAGTGTGCCCTCTGTGCCCTGTTCCTGTGAACTGTCAGATGAATTTTCATCAGTCTGTCCATTTCCCGATGTTTCCGTTGCATCCTGTTTATCTGTATTATTGCCTGCTGTATTTTGGCTCACAGCCGCCTGGCTAAGTGCACTTCTTACAGCAGCTATGATTCCGCGCGAGCTGAATGTAGCACCTGAGACTGTATCCACATTGGTGCTCTGTTTTTTGACTATTGTATCAAGCAGCGATGATGCGCTCTTTACATAGCTGTCACCATCCTTTGTGCTGACTATGCTTATAGAGGCTATTTTACCGCCTACTATATCAACCTTTACCTTCATAGTGCCCGCAAATCCTTTTCCGGTGCCGTAATATGTGCCATCCTTATATGCGGACGCGTCCTGTACAGCCGCTTTCTCTACCGAAGAGCTGTCGGACTCTGACGCACTTTCCTGTTTTGATTTTCCTGTAACTGTCTTATCCTTCTCACCTGTCAGGGCATTTTTCACTGCTTTAATTATTCCGTTTGAACTGTATGTAGCTCCGGATACAACATCCACATCAAAAGACTGTGACGATATAATTCTGTCTATCACACCCTTTGCCCTGTTGAAAAAAGCCTCATCATCCGTAGATGAAAGAATATCAATGGACGTAATCTTCTTGTCCATGATAGTTACAGCCACTGTCACAGGTCCGCTAAAGCCTGTCGCACTGCCCTTGTACACACCATCTGCAAGCTCAAACGAGCCTGTGACCTTTTGTGTATCCTCTGCAGCATTCTCTGTTTCTGTTTCAGTCACACTCTCTGAAACCTGCTGCTTTTTATCCTTTGAAGGTTCACTCGCCTTTGCCTGATATCCGCTCAGCGAAATCACTACACATGCGGCAACAACAAGTGACACTCCCAGAGGAGCGTATACCTTTATCTTTTCCAAAATTTCCTTGAATTTCATATATACCTCTTATATTTCCGATAGCACCGCTATCTGTACATGTACTTTTACTCTGTATTATTCTGCACTGATTACTTCGTACTCATGGTCAGATGAATAGTCGTCTGCTATACCGGCTGAAATATACATATTGTCATCATCCGTAAACAGTACAAAATCAAATTCATCACTGTGAGCCTTCCAGAACTCACATGCCTTGTCCTTTCCCATGATAAACAGCGATGTAGACAGTCCATCTGCGAGTGTTCCGTCATCACTCACGATAGTGACTGATTTAAGTCCGCTCTCTGCAGGATAGCCTGTAGCAGGATCTATGATATGATGGTAGATTTTTCCATCCTGCTCAAAATAACGCTCATATCCACCGGAGGTGATAACCGCCTTATCGCTCACATCAACCACTCCTATATACTGACTTTCATCCTCCGGGCTTTGCACAGCAACTCTCCACTTGCTGCCATCAGTCTTTGTCCGATAAGTCTGGACATTGCCTCCCAGATTTACAAGACCGCTATCCACGTCATACTCCTTAAAAATCTCCATAATCCTTGATGAAGTATAGCCCTTTGCTATACCACCAAGGTCTATCTCCATACCGGTATCCTCAAAGGAAATCTCTCTGCTTTTACTGTCGTAATCTATTTTTGAAACATCTGTAAGCTTTAGCAGCTCTTTTAGAGTTGCATCATCCGGCACCTTAAAGTCCTTTGTCGGAAATCCCCACTCCTGCATAACAGGATATATCGCTATGTCAAAAGCTCCATCCGTCATCGTACTAAGCTCAATTCCTCTCTGCACGAGATATCCTCCATCCTCTGACAGTATGGCTGACTTAGTCACATTCAGCTTTGCTATTTCACTGTCTTCATCGCCTGTCGAAAGTAATGCATCAAGCCTCTTTATCTCTGCTATAGATGCATCCACAGCTTTTTTCGCATTTTTACCGTATGCGGTCACTGTCATATATGTATCCATTGCAAACACTTCCTGTGATGACTCATTTGCAGATTTTGAATCAGCGTTTATTCCTTCCTGCGAAGCTGCCGTATTCTCTGTCGTATTCTCTGTCACCTCACTGCCACCTGAACTACAACCGGTCACTGCCAATGCGACTGTCAGTAATATCGCAGCTACTATCTTATTTTTCACCTTATTACCTCTTAATCATCAAATATATATTTTTATTAATTCATACACTTTTGTGTAACCCTGTATAAATGTCAGCCAGGCCTATATAGCACTTACTTATATACATCACGCCAATCGATTGCATTATACTAACTTGTGTACATCACCCTAACTTATATACTATATTTCTATTTCTAATTAGTTTTTGCTAACTTCGACATTTTATTTTAAATCATGTTTTATGTCAATAAGAGTCCATACAAAAAAAGCCTGTTGATTTTTTTTATCATTAATTTTTTCTTGCCTTTATCACGCTAACGTGGTAGCATGGTTACTAAATAAACTATTAAAGAGGTACTACAAATGAAAACATCAGAAATTATTGTATTTATCGTCTATCTGCTGTGCATGCTGGGTATCGGTATCTTCTTCTTCGTGAAAAACAGAAACGGTGGAGAAAAGACCTACTTCCTCGGCGGACGTGAGATGGGACCATGGGTTGCGGCGCTGTCAGCCGGAGCCTCAGACATGAGTGCATGGGTACTCATGGGACTTCCTACTTCTATCTATGCACTGGGCTTAGGTCAGGTATGGATTCCTGTAGGACTTGCAATCGGCTACACTATAAGCTGGCTGCTTGAAGCACCGAGACTGAGAAAATTCTCGATTGTAGCAAACGACTCAATCACCATTCCGCAGTATCTGACCAACAGATTCCTGTCCAAATCACTTGCACTGCAGGTGATATGTGCAATTGTGTTTTTGGTTGCATACACTATTTATGCGGCATCAAGCGTAAAGGCATGCGGTACTCTTTTCCACACTGTAATAGGAATGGATCCACAGATTGCCATGTATCTTGCAGCAGTTGTCATCGTAGGCTATACTTTCCTCGGAGGCTTCTCGGCTGTATGCTGGACCGATTTTTTCCAGGGCATGCTCGTGCTTGGTTCTATGTTTATAGCACCGATTTTTGCAGCATTTATGCTTGATACATCATCTATGTCATCACTCCCGGGCGGTTACTTAAATCCATTCTCAAGCTGGCAGGATATCGTGTCAGGACTGGCATGGGGACTTGGTTACTTTGGTATGCCACATATCATCATCAGATTCATGTCCATCAAATCACAGAAGGATTTGAAAAAATCAGCAAAAATCGGAATCACATGGACTCTGCTTATTGTATTTTTTGCAACCTTAATCGGAGTAATCGGAAGACTTTTCCTTGGCTTTGACGAATCAATCAATGAAAACTCTCTTGTTTTCATCCAGATTGTAAGAAAGATTTTCCCTGGTGTTATCTCAGGTATACTGCTCTCAGCAGTGCTTGCCGCTTCCATGAGTACCGCTGACAGCCAGCTGCTTGCTGCTTCATCTGCTTTCTCGAGTGATGTGTACAAGCCTGTCATCAGAAAAGGCAAGGCAAGTGATAAAGAGATGATGTGGACCGGCCGTATTGTCGTTCTTGGAATCTCTGTTGCAGCACTCATCATCGCATCAAACCCTAATGCCGGCTCTATCATGGCACTTGTTTCCAATGCATGGGGTATCTTTGGAGCTGCCTTTGGACCTGCAATCATGCTCAGTCTCTTCTGGAAGCGCTTTAACTTCAAGGGTGCTGTTGCAGGAATCATAACAGGTGCTGCCGTTGATATATTGTGGTATGCATTCCTCACATCAACCGGAATCTACGAGCTGCTGCCGGGATTTGTTTTCGGACTTATCGCAGCCGTTGTTGTGACTCTTTGCACAAAGGAGCCTTCAAAAGAGGTTTATGAGCTTTTTGATAAGGCTGAAAAGTTTGATGAATAATTAAAATAATTAATCAGTAAAGTACATAAGTAAAACCGTCGTACCCTGCCATTTACGGCCCGGTACGACGGTTTTATTTTTTATTTGCCTTATGCGTTGTGTTGTGCTTTTAGAATGCTGCTATGCCTGCTCCTTTTTGCGGTTCATAAGAGCTGCGATTGATACGCCAAGACCTGACATTGCGATAACAAGCCACATATACATATTGCTGTCATCTGAAGTCTTTGCTGCGCTTGCAGGAGCTGCTTTAGTACCTGCATTGGCATTTACCTTTACAAATGCAAATGTGCTGAAATGGTCTGTCTCAAATACGAGCTTTCCATCTGCTATCCTTGATGTGCATGCTATGAGCTTATCTCCATCTACACGGAACACCTTGATTGCCTCATTGTCAGCTAATGCAAACGGCATATCCATAGTTACCTGAACCTTGTCTGCAAGCTGATGCAGCTGTGTGGTGCCATCTGTCAGATTAAGCTCATATATTGAAACATCCTTTACTCCTACAATTTTATCCTTTACTACATCTGCAACCTTTGCCACTTTCTTCTCATCAGTTACCTTCTTTGACTCGAATTTTACTGTATCCGGAAGAATTCCCTTAGTGTCCTTTACAGTTGTTTTGGTGTCGGATGTGCTTGATACAACCGCTCCCGGTGTAAGAGCCTTTGCAGGCTGTGTAGCCGGTGCTGTTGTGCTGCCTTTGTTGGCATCGTCCTTGTCTGCGCCATTATCCTTGTCAGTGGTGGTATCACCGCTACCTGTATTGCTATCCTGATCACCATTGGTTGTATTGTCATCCTTTGATGTACTATCATCTTTGTTGGTGCCATTATCTTTATCGGCATCATCCTCGTTGGCTGACTTTGTCTGATATAAGTATAGGTCATCAACTGTTCCCCAGCCACCTTTTGCACTCACGATACCGACAACAAGTGTAACTTTGGTTTCTTTCTCAAGCTTAAATGAAATGCTTGGGGTCTTCCAGTTTTTCCAGCCTGTAAGTGTTACATTGTCACCCTTTGCAATGACATTACCTTTGGAATCAACAACCTTAGCATAAAGCTGATCTCCGTCGAATCCCTGTCCTACGTACTCGAAAGTATACTCTCCTGAATCAAGTGTAATAGCTTTCTTGTATGTAATTTCTGCCTCGGCTACATCTGTGCCGGCATTGTACCAGTGAGCACATCCTGCTCCTGACTTTTTATCATCCTTGGTAGAAGAAACCGAATCGACAATCTTGTTATTGGCAGTAAAATTATCAGCCTTTTCAAAGCCTGCATCATCTGCATCTGTAATGAGATTTTTCTGCTTTATAACTACTGTACATTTTGTTGTACCCGATGTCTTATCTTTATAAGCACCACGCTCGATTTTTCTGCTGAATTTTACAGTTCCCTCTACAGTGTAGGTTCCTGCCTTTGAAAAATCAATTCCATCTGTATTCCAAACAACGTTCTCTTCAACTTTCTCTGTATTATATGTCACATTGACTGTTTTTGGAAGCTCCAGCTCTTTTCCTGCCTCTCCTGTGACATCTGCTGTTTCTATATCCTCCACTCCGATTTTGGTTACCTTTGCGCCTGTCTTTACGTAATTCCATACCTTAAGGCCTGCTGTTGCTGTTCCATCCGGATAAAACATTGCCTGATTGTCAACAGCGGAACCTCCATACCATTTTCCTGCATCCTTTGGATCATACTCACCACTGTAGCTTGATGCCCAGCCTGAACCCTTTTCCTCCCAAATCTTTTTATTTGCTTCATATCTTGCTGCTGCAGCTTCCTCTGAAAGACCTGTGGTATCTCCAACTGTAATCCATGCCGGCTCCCAGTAATATACACCAAGTCCACCTGCTTCATTTACAGCATTGATGAGATTTCTCATGAAAGTAGCCTGTCCCTGCACTGTGAAAGGCTCTGTGGCATCTGCCGAGTCATCATTATTTCCCTCACGGACAGTATTTCCATGACCATCTGAATCATCAAGTGTATATGCGTAGCTTGTTTCTACAACCATTGCATCCTTGTTGTGCTTCGTCTGAACATAGCTGAGTTCTTTCTTTAAATTGCTCAGTGTACCATGCCAGTATGGATAATAGCTTGTTCCAAGAATATCATAATTTACATTATAATTTTCAAGATTATCTGACCATGTTGTAAGTGTATTCTTCTGTGGGCTTTCCACATGAATCACAACCTTTACATCACTGTTGTAATCCTTAACACCTTTTGAGCCTGCAGAAAAGAGCTTGCACATGGCATCTTTTTTTGTTTCTCCGATAAAACCGCCTGTTGTCTCATTTCCAACCTGAACCATATCAACAACATCCTTTGATGCATCAATTGTGCTTAATGATTCATTGATAAACTTTTCTACAGCTGTGGCTTTCTCATCAACTGTATAGCCCTTCCATGCCTTAGGCACCATCTGTTTACTCGGATCTGTCCAGAAATCTGAGCAATGGAAATCAACAAGCATTTTTATGCCTGCGCTGCGGCATGCATCAGCAATTTTCTTTGCTGTTGCCACATCGTTATTTCCACCACCATATCCATTTCCGTTTGAATCATATGGATCATTCCATACTCTGACACGGATATGGTTTATGCCGTTTTCTGCCAGGAATTTGCAGAAATCTGTAACGTTTTTAATTTCTTTTCCGCTATAATCCTTGTACACAACACCACTGCCTAATTCTGTTATAACAGATGAAATGTCCATTCCCATTATGAAATCGGAAGACAAATTCTTTACCTTTTCAACAACAATATCGTCATTGTCTACTGAGGTATCAATTTCAGGTGCCTTTGATGTAATGGTTGTACATACTAAACCAAGCTCATTGTTATTTGCATCCTTAAGCTGGGCCACAACATAATACTTACCGGCTGACTTTGTTGTGTAAGCTGCCTTAAGAGTTTTTCCGGAATCTTTATCGTTTTCTAATGTTCCGTCTTTCAATCCATCTGTGTGGTCACCCCATGTATCAACCCACCACCATAAATTTACTCCCTCAGGAAGTTCACTTATTTCTTTTCCATCATAGGTAATCTTTGCTTCAAGATTGACTGTATCACCATTTTCTACGGCTACTTCTGTCTGGTTTACTGAAATTGTGTAGCCTTTCTGGTTTTCTTCGGAAGAGTCAGTATCATCCGTCTTTATAGTTTCACCGGATAAGTTTATATGGTCAATATATCCATATCCCCCAGCCTCAATATCTACATATATACCGGCATTTACATTGCTCTCATCTTCACTGATTTCAAACGTTTTAGAGATTTTATTCCATTCTCCCCATTTTGTAAGGCTTTCACTTTCAGATTTTGCCTCTCCCAAATTAAATGAAATATTTGACTTTTCACCCATAACGTATGCAACCATAGTATACTTTCCTTTAGGTAATTCAGAAATACTTTGATTGATAGTCACATTTCCAGAGTCCTGCATCCAATAGTGTACTACATTACCTCCAGTGCTTTTTTCCCCTTGTACAACAGCTTTAACATCATCATCAGTATAAGCATGACAATGAACAGTTGTATTCTTCCATGTCGATGGATTAACTTTCCATATTCCATCATTCCAGAAATCTCCTGAAAAATTACTTTCCTGTAGTTTAATGTCCTCCGGGGTCACCTTTGCGGTATTCTCTGCTGCCTTAACCCGCTCTGTGCCAAAATCCGCCACAGCACTCTGGCTTAGAAGCATTGCAAACACCAGCCCGGCACTTGTTATAGATGCCATTTTTCTCTTCCTACTCATATTTTCCTCCTTGTTTTTATGCAGTGATAAATGACTATAAAATTGATAAATATCAAAACCATCAAGCCACTGTCATGCACATTCTCAAATTGCATGCCACGCATGATTTCATCTGTTTATGCATGGCAGCGCAATCGGTTGCAACAACTATATTTACAGTTTATACATTAATCTTTTACGTTTCAATAGACATAAACGCCAACTTATTCCTACGATATTTGGCAAAAATACATCAATTTAATATTTGTAAATATGGGAAAATACACAAAAATTAGTATGTTCAAACGGTTATTCAAATAATGATATTCACATTGATTTTGTGGAAATTTCACAATACTTTTACGCTTTTAGAAGTATAATATTTTTTTATGCAAGCTAAATATATTAATATGCATCAGAATTTTCATTTTTTGCATGGGCAAATTGTCAGAGTCCCCGGTACTATATAAAAAAGCCGTACAGCAGCTTATGAAATATTTTCAAAAGCTGCCATACGGCATATTTTTATGTTACATCAGGCTGTTAATGTAATATATCTCTTTTTTCAGAACACCAATCTCATCCTCAAGCGCCTTTTTCTGTTTTCTGAGCTTTTCAGATGCCCTGTCGCATTTCTCGTATTTTTCCGAGAATTTCTGTTTATAGAGCATTGCATTGTTTACTTCCCTGAGACGTGCATACATATCCATTTCAAATTCTGCCTTGCGGCACTCCACGTCGAGCCTGTCATATTCGCTTTGCAGCTTTGAAAGTTCGTCTGTACGTTCCTCTAAGCCAATATTCCAGATTTCTTCATTAGTCATAAACACCAACCTCCTTTAACTTCTACAGATGAAGCACTCGCTCTTTAATCTCCTGGGTTCTTCCCTGATTCCAGAACTGTGTGCCGATATAGCCGCATGTACGGCGGGCTACACTCATCTTGTTCTGGTCACGATTGCCACAGTGTGGGCACTCCCAGATAAGCTTGCCTGAGCCCTCTTCCTCTACGATTTTGATTTCTCCGTCGTAGCCGCATACCTGGCAATAGTCGCTCTTTGTATTCAGCTCTGCGTACATGATATTGTCGTAAATGTACTGCATTACTGAAAGCACTGCCGGGATATTGTCCTGCATGTTTGGTACCTCCACGTAGCTGATAGCGCCACCCGGAGACAGCTTCTGGAACTGGGACTCAAACTTTAGCTTGTCAAATGCATTAATCTGCTCTGTTACATGCACATGGTAGCTGTTTGTAATATAGTTCTTGTCGGTAACACCCTTGATGATACCAAAGCGCTTCTGTAAGCACTTAGCAAACTTATAGGTGGTAGACTCAAGCGGTGTGCCATATATACTGAAATCGATGTTTGACTCCTTTTTCCACTGCTCACATGCATCGTTTAAGCGCTGCATTACCTTAAGTGCAAACGGTGTGCCTTCCTTTGGCTCTGTGTGTGATACTCCCTTCATATAGCGTACACACTCACAAAGTCCTGCATAGCCGAGTGAGATTGTTGAGTATCCGTTAAATAATAATGGGTCTATAACCTCTCCCTTTTTCAGACGTGCAAGTGCTCCGTTCTGCCAGAGAATCGGTGCTACATCGGATTTGGTACCAAGAAGCCTCTTATGTCTGCACATAAGTGCTCTGTGACACAGCTCAAGTCTCTCATCAAGTATCTTCCAGAATTTTTCCTCATCCTTTTCTGATGAGCATGCCACATCAACGAGATTTAAGGTGACAACACCCTGGTTGAAACGTCCATAGTATTTACGCTTGTTTGGATCAAAGTTCTCGGCATGTGCCACATTGCCTGCTGTCTGTGAGCATCTGTCCACTGTGAGGAATGAACGGCAGCCCATGCATGTATACACATCTCCGTCCTTAAGCTCCTTCATGACCTTCTCTGAAATATAGTCAGGCACCATTCTCTTTGCAGAGCACTGTGCCGCGAGCACTGTGAGATTCCAGTACTTTGAATCCTCTGTGATATTATCATCCTCAAGCACATATATGAGCTTAGGGAATGCCGGTGTAATATATACACCCTTTTCGTTCTTTACGCCCTTTATTCTCTGGTGCAGCATCTCCTCAATGATTGCGGCAAGATCTGCCTTTGTCTGCGGATCGGATACCTCATTCAGGTACATGAATACTGTGATAAACGGTGCCTGTCCGTTTGTAGTCATGAGTGTGATGACCTGATACTGAATCATCTGCACACCGCGGTTGATTTCTTCCTTGACACGAAGCTCTGCTACCTCGTTAATTTTTTCTTCATCCAAATCAAGGCCTACGCTCTCGAATTCCTTTTGCACCTGCTTTCTGAACTTCTCACGACTGACCTGTACAAATGGTGCCAGATGTGCAAGCGAGATACTCTGTCCACCATACTGTGAGCTGGCAATCTGTGCGATAGCCTGTGTAGCGATGTTGCAGGCTGTTGAAAAGCTCTTTGGTGTGTCAATCATAGTCTCACTGATTACTGTGCCGTTCTGAAGCATGTCCTCAAGGTTTACAAGACAGCAGTTGTGCATATGCTGTGCAAAATAATCTGCATCGTGGAAATGGATAAGCCCCTTCTCATGAGCCTCCACTATATCCTCAGGAAGCAGGAAACGGCGTGTGATATCCTTGCTCACCTCACCTGCCATGTAGTCACGCTGCACGCTGTTTACAGTAGGATTCTTGTTGGAGTTTTCCTGCTTTACCTCCTCGTTATTGCACTCAAGAAGGCTAAGAATCTGCTGGTCCGTAGAGTTTGACTTACGGACGATGGCTCTCTTATATCTGTAAGTAATGTAGTTTCTGGCTACGGTAAAGGCACGCTTGTTCATGAGCTGGTTCTCCACCATATCCTGTATCTCCTCAACGCTTGGAGAGCGCTTCATGTTCTCACATGCAGTCTCCACGTTGCTTGCAATTTCCTCAATCTGATCAGCAGTAAGCTTCTCATAGTCTAGCACTGAATCGTTTGCCTTTCTAATGGCAGCTACAATTTTGGCTGCATCAAATATATCCTCACTGCCGCTTCGCTTGATGATTTTCATGTAAATTTCTCCTCTCTGTATACTATATTCCATATAATGTAGTGTACTATATATAGTATTGTCATTCAATGCACATACTATATATATACATTTTATCATGTGTAATGGCACAAAATATGCAGCTATAAATGAGATGTAATCATTAATTCATGTCACTGCCCTGCAATGTAAAGCGGGCTTTTCACCAAACAATTACGATATAGCTACATATAAAATGCCATATTATTTAATACAAATCTGTGCATCTGTCTTTTGATGACAATCTAAATTATACAAGATATTGTTGCTATGTCAATACGCTCAACAATATTTTGTAGCATTTTGACTTATTGCACAAAAAAATCCACAATATTTATGCTACTTTTTCAACTCTGTAATTATTTTGTTACTTGTTAAGCTTTTCCATATTGTCAATCACTCTGTCCAAAAAGCCAAGCATCATGTTAAACTCCTCGTTAGAAAAGCCTTCGTGCATGGCTTCCTCTATTACCATTATATTTTCCCTCACCCTGTTTTCGTGGTCCAATGCTTTTTGCGTCAGCTCAATCCTCTTAAGCCTTGCATCATTTTCCATAGGTGTGCGCACGATATAGCCGTTTTTTTCAAGACTTTTAAGCATATTTGTCACTGTGGCTCCTGACAGATGAAACTTTGCTTCGATATCCTTTTGAAATATATTTTGGCCCTGATTATCCATTATATATCCAATCATCATACCCTGGCTTCGCGGTATACATTCTGTTTTACTGCACCTTTTTCTGTCAAAATATTTGTCTATACTCCTGCTGATGCGGTTTATCTTGTGTCCTAAGTATTTATCCGGTGTAAACTCCTTCATATCTGAAATCCTTTCATAGATTTTTCTTGACAATAAAAAAAGTATATCTATAATATAGTTAGCACACTAACTAATTAAATGCAAGTATTTTTTTAGTTAACCACATTACCATAAATGTGTGAAGTTTGTTTTAATCAAATATAAAATATAAGAAGAAAGGACAAAACATATGTTAAAAACACTAGGTGCCCAAATAAAGGAATACAAATGGGCTTCGATTGCGACACCTGTTTTCATGCTGCTTGAGGTGGCTGTGGATACCATAATCCCTCTTCTCATGGCATCAATCATCGACAACGGTGTCAATATGGGCGACACAAGGCATATCTATATCATGGGTGTGTGGATGATTGTCGCAGCACTGTTTGGTCTTTTGACAGGATGTCTCGGTGCAAAATATGGTGCAAAGGCCGCCATGGGCTTTGGAAAGAATCTGCGTGCTGCAATGTTTCGCAATATCCAGACCTTTTCCTTTGCAAATATCGACAGATTCTCATCCGCGAGTCTTGTCACACGTATGACAACCGATGTGACCAACATCCAGAATGCTTACATGATGCTGCTTCGCATGGCTATGAGAGCCCCTGCGTCCATAATATGTGCGATGGCTATGTCATTTTTCATCAGCCCTCGCCTTGCGACAATATACTTAATCGCTGTCATTGTGCTTGGAGCTTTACTGCTTTTCATCAGTAAGGCGGCCATGAAATACTTCGACAGAGCCTTCAAGCGCTATGATGACCTGAATGAAAGCGTACAGGAAAACGTATCCGCTATCCGCGTTGTAAAGGCATACGTCCGTGAGGATTATGAGAAGAAACGTTTTTCAAAGGCAGCACAGAATATCTACGACGTATTTGTGAAGGCAGAAAGCCTTGTGGTATACAACTCTCCACTCATGCAGTTTACAGTGTATGCCTGCATCCTGTTAATAAGCTGGCTCGGAGCTCATATGGTGGTAAGCAGCACTCTCACTACAGGTGATCTGATGGCACTTCTCACCTATTGCATGAATATTCTGATGAACCTCATGATGCTCTCGATGGTGTTTGTAATGATTTCACTCTCACTCGCATCCGCAAGACGAATCAGCGAGGTATTAAATGAGCAGAGCACACTGCACAATCCAAAGGAACCGCTTTACGATGTGCCTGACGGAAGCATAAGCTTTAAGCATGTAACCTTCAGATATTCAGACACCGCCGAAACTCCGGTTCTGTCAGATATAAATCTAGACATAAAATCCGGTGAGACCATCGGCATCATAGGAGGAACCGGAAGCTCGAAATCTTCCCTTGTAAACCTGATAAGTCGGCTCTACGACACAGACACCGGCTCTGTAATCGTCGGAGGCCACGATGTGCGTGAATACGATATGGACACTCTCAGAAACAAGGTAGCTGTCGTGCTCCAGCAAAACGTGCTTTTTTCGGGCACCATACTCGAAAATCTGCGCTGGGGTGACAAAAACGCTACCACAGATGAGTGTATTGAGGCCTGCAAAATGGCATGCGCCGATGACTTTATCGAGTCCTTCCCTGACAAGTACAACACCTACATAGAGCAGGGCGGAACCAACGTATCCGGTGGCCAGAAGCAGCGTCTGTGTATCGCAAGGGCTCTGCTTAAAAAGCCAAGGATACTCATACTCGATGACAGCACCTCGGCTGTAGATACAGCAACAGATTCAAAAATCCGTGCTGCCCTCGCAAAAACAATACCGGGAACCACTAAGCTCATCATCGCACAGCGTATCTCATCAGTCATGGATGCTGACCGTATCATCGTGATGAATGACGGAAAAGTGGACGGCTTTGACACTCACGAAAATCTGCTTAAAAATAATGAAATCTACCGCGATGTTTACGATTCCCAGACAAACGGCGGAGGAGACTTTGATGAAGGAGGTGCTGCCTGATGCCAGGACCAAGAGGACCACGAGGTCCAAAACCCAAAATTAAAAATCCCGGTAAGCTTTTTGCGCGCCTCATGGGATTTATTTTCAAGAAATATTTACCTGCCTGCATAATTGTTGTGATATGTATCTTTGTCAGTGTACTTGCAAATGTGCAGGGAACCATGTTTACCAAAAATTTGATTGATGACTATATAGTACCACTGCTTAAGACAGGAAGTCCCGACTACGGACCACTCCTTGCAGCAATGGGAAGGGTCGCCGTATTCTACGGCATCGGCGTCATCAGTACGTTTGCATACAGCAAAATAATGATCTACGTATCACAGGGCACCATTAAGAGCCTGCGTGTTGAGCTCTTTTCCCATATGCAGGATCTGCCAATCCGATACTTTGACTCACATGCGCACGGCGATATCATGTCAATTTATACAAACGATATCGATACACTCCGCCAGCTCATCAGCCAGAGTCTTCCGCAGATACTTAACAGTGCTATCACTGTTGTGAGCGTTTTTGTTTCAATGGTCATATTAAATATTCCGCTCACCATACTAACTATCGTGATGGTAATCGTAACAACAGTCGTGACAAAAAAATTTGCAGGCTTCTCCAGCCGCTATTTCCTCGCTCAGCAGCGCGACCTCGGCAAGGTTAACGGCTTCATCGAGGAAATGCTCAACGGCCAGAAGGTAGTCAAGGTATTTACCCACGAGCAGGAAAATATTGAAGCCTTCGACAAAATAAACGATGAACTCTTTGAAAGCGCCTACAATGCCAACATGTACTCCAACATGCTCGGTCCTGTAAACGCACAGATTGGAAATCTAAGCTACGTGCTCTGCGCTCTTGCCGGCGGTGTTATGGCTCTTTCAGGCTTTGGCGGTCTGACCCTTGGTAAGCTTGCGAGCTTTCTGACCTTTAACAAGAGCTTTAACATGCCTATCTCGCAGGTCAGCCAGCAGTTCAACAGTATCATCATGGCACTTGCCGGATGCGACCGTATCTTCTCACTGCTCGATGAAGCGCCTGAGACTGACGAGGGCTATGTCACACTGGTAAATGCTAAGGAAGAAAACGGAAAACTCACTGAAACACCTGAGCACACCGGCTTATGGGCATGGAAGCATACTCATCAGGCTGACGGCTCTGTGGACTACAAAAAACTCGAGGGCGATGTGGTATTTGACGATGTGGATTTCGGATATGTGCCTGAGAAAATTGTACTGCACGATGTGGATCTTTTTGCAACACCCGGTCAGAAGATTGCCTTTGTTGGCACCACCGGAGCTGGAAAGACTACCATCACTAACCTTATCAACCGCTTCTACGATATAGCAGACGGCAAGATAAGATATGACGGCATCAATATAAACAAGATTAAAAAGGCTGATCTGCGCCACTCTCTTGGCATTGTTTTGCAGGATACCCACCTTTTCACAGCTACTGTCATGGAAAACATCCGCTACGGCAAGCTTGATGCCACAGATGATGAAGTATACGCAGCTGCCCGCCTGGCAAACGCCGATACGTTTATCCGCCAGCTTCCTGACGGCTACAATACTGTACTGACAGGTGACGGTGCAAACCTAAGCCAGGGCCAGCGCCAGCTTTTAGCCATTGCGCGTGCCGCTATCGCCGATCCGCCTGTGCTCATCCTCGATGAGGCTACAAGCTCAATTGATACACGTACCGAGCGTATTGTTCAGGACGGCATGGATAAGCTCATGCATGGCCGTACTACATTTGTTATCGCACACAGGCTTTCTACTGTCAGAAACAGCGACTGCATTATGGTTTTGGAGCAGGGACGCATTATTGAGAGGGGAAGTCATGATGAGCTGATTTCAAAGAAGGGAAAGTATTATCAGCTTTATACAGGAAAGACTGCGTAATTCAGTGTCATGGCATGACTACGAAAACCGGGAGACCGGGAATACGGCAGAGGGCACACCCTCATGTGCGTTAACGCTTTGCTGTTAAGATTCTGTACGAATTATGCTTATAGTGTTTCTATGCTTGACGAAACCGGCTTTTATGCGCCGTCCATGGCGCATAACACCTTGCCCAGCCATCCATGGCTGGGCATTTCTGTGTTTCATGTGCATAATTCTACAGTATCTAACCAGCTTCGCTAGTCGCTTACATGAGGGTGTGCCCCCTGCCGCATTCCCGGTCTCCCGGTTTTCTTACGCTGTGACTGAATTTTCACCTGGCCAGTTTTTAGTAATTCAAAAGATTACATTTTTGATACAAATTCTGCAATTTGACCATCAACATATAGGATGTGATTAACTAACCACTCTGTGAGATACTTTAAAATACCCATAATCTGTTCATCCTGATCTTTTATTTCATCATTGTGATGTTCAATAAATTCATCAAGTTTGTGTATAAATTCCTGATGCTGAATTTTTTGAGTAAATAATTTTTTATAATTAATAGACTCCATATACTGCTCTTCATCAGTAAAATGTTTCGCTGTATAATCACGAAGGTCTTCCAGTATCATGTCAATTCTATCATATTTATCCGGTGTATTCTCGTCATGAAGCAGTTCATATGCCTCATCTGCATATTTAAACAACTGCTTATGCTCTTCATCTATCATATCTATGCCGATATAATATTCTGGTTTCATTTCATACATAAATTAATCCTACTTTCATTCTTATTCTTCTTTTGAAATCCACGTAATACAAGTATACAATGGAAAACACTATTATCTTATATATCATCGGTTTCTTCCAAAACATTCTCTAATTATCTTTGAAATATCCGAATCAATAAAATCTTTCTGTGCCATGTCATCAAGGATATCACATGTTTTTTCATGAGATAATCCTTTTTTATAAGGTCTATCTTCCGTAAGAGCCTGATAAATATCAACACATGCCATCATACGTTCCGGTTCATTTAATTCAGCAGCAGTTTTTCCAAAAGGATACCCTTTTCCATTTAATTTTTCATGATGGAAAGCTGCCCAGTCTCGTATTTCTTCAAAATCATTAACCTCTGATAATATTAGGTATGTATAACCAGCATGATTTTTCATTTTAGAAAATTCATCATCCGTAAGCTTATCCGGTTTTTCCAGAATTTCATTGCCTACCGCCATTTTTCCTATATCATGCAGAGCACCAGCTAAATACATTTTCTGTACAGTGATTGAATCATATCCCATATATTGGGCAAGCATGGATGCTTTTTCAGCTACTCCTATAGAATGTCTGCTTGTAAAAGAAGATTTATAATCTACAATCTTTGCAAAGAAATCTGCAACATCTTTACACATTTCCCAATCAAAAACCAGCTTTTCTCTTGGGATAGCTTCCCATAGCTTAGTTTCAAAAGAATCATCACTTAAACACATAAACGATTCTTTTGTGAATACATGAAGAAAAGCATTAACACATTCCGAATCAAATAGACTATCCTTATTTTTTGAAAGATATTGACACATAAAATCCCAGCTATTATCATCAGAATCAATACTATTTCTTATAATATCAATAATATCTGCAAGATGAATAATCCTTGCGAACAATGGAATTTCATTCCACTTTTTTTGAAAAGGGCCAGTTCCATCGGCATGTTCATGATGATACAAAATCACATTTGAAACATCTGTTTTAAAAGGAAATTTAGTAATATTCTTTTCACCATATATACAATGGAGATTCGTTTTTTCCTCAGATAAATCTTTTTTTAGGTCAATAACAGAATCCTTTTTTAGCTCCTCAGAAATATATTGTGTCAAAGCATTATCATGCAGTAAAGCACACATGGCTAAATCTTGTAATTCATCACCTTGAATTTTCCAATATTCAGCCATGCGTATACTTATATAAGCCACTCTTTTTCCATGTTTGTTTTTGATATTTACCAACTCTGCTTCTAT
>ERZ1031897.9-NODE-9-length-69752-cov-16.190309_pt1 | contig 69752 bp, 53 predicted proteins | sample MGYA00517881_ERZ1031897 | MGnify/ENA primary metagenome ERZ1031897 (study PRJEB33719, sample SAMN04261280) | wastewater metagenome | biome: rural village; feature: human; material: feces | host: Homo sapiens | place: El Salvador | collected 2013-01-07 ... | reverse complement strand
ACCAAAACTCTCAAACAAGTGAGTTAATATTGGAACATAGAACTGGACACCCTAAAAACTTGCCCACTTGCTTTCCGTTACGCTCATCTATTTCCCTTAATTCATATTTTTCCTTTTCTGAAACGGAAGACCTATTCAGATATATCTTCCCGCCTATTTCCTGCATACAGTAAGTAAGATAACCATTTTGGACTGCTTTTATACTTGACAAGAACTTATAATCATTCAAACTGAACTTCAGAATCTCATCCGTAGCCTCATCTAACAGATAAATAATTTCTTTTGTTCTATCAATAGAAAAGTCTGCCAACTTCATGTATTCGCCATGTCCTCTACCTGGCGAAGAAATGGTTCTTTTAAATTTACCATTTCCATCAAAAATATAAAGCTTATTGGCACGGTCATCAAGGATATAAATATCTTCTTTGTATATTTCCAAAGAACGTATATTCTGAACCACACATTCAGGTTTCGTCTCCAGCAAAACGACCTTTGGTGCCTTAAAGAAATCAGAGAATATCAAAGAGTCACATCTTGTAGCCCCATCTATGCTTATGGTATCTGCATCAGCATACATTGTGGCAGTATTATAACTGCCACAAGATATGCACATGACAAACGCTAGTATGATAAACATACAGTTTATTGCTTTATTCATATCTTTTCCTTTTTATCATTATCCAAACTTATTTCAACTTGCATTTAAAAAGCAAATAATCCTCATCCCTCATTGATTTTTTCTTATATTTAGGGAAATAACTATCTATATCTTTTCGAAAATCCCTTCCCCTTATAGCCAAAAACACATAATTAGCACTACTCTTAAAAAATTGAGGTACAGAAATATTCACATGTCCCATAACCTTACCAACACCTTTGGTATTCATAAGATTAACATATACATACTCACCTTTCTTATATGACACCAAAATCCTATCACCCATTTTAACCGCATCCAATATGAAATCATACTTATGCTGATTTTGTTGAAATGTTGTAAATTGAGTATATTCCTTACTAGGCATTGGATTAGGAAGTTCCCAATGGTAACTTTTCGCTGCTAATGACTTAGCATTTATATAAGTGTATATGCATTGTGATGCTTGGTCTATATAATTAATTTCATTGCCATCAACCTGCAAAGGAGAGGTTATCATACCACTTACACCAACAGCAAAAGGCAAGGCATCAACCAACTTCTCTTTTAATTTGAAAGAAGAATCATAGATATACATCAACTTATCATTTTTCAATGTTCCAAAGTTGTTGGTAGTCAAGACATACTCGTCCCCGTTCCAAGCCAAATTCCAAAAAGCATTTTCCTTTAAATCTTTAGCAAAAAGGAAATTACCCTCTAGATTGTAAACCAAGACCTTAGACGGTGCCACCAAAATCGCAATTCTGTCATTAGTGGTGTCTATTGCAAAGTCTGAAGCATGAACATACTCACCTGGTCCATGTCCAATGGAACCTATATTTTGCAAAAAGTTACCTTTCGTGTCAAACACATACAATTGTCCTCTATCTACTCCGCCCAATACATAATATCTATCATTGGCATAATCAATTTTGCTTATCCATTTTAATCTTCCACTTACAACAGAATCCAATGTGACACATGATTTTGGCACAAAGATGTCAGACAGCCTTACCATATCCTTAGTATCATTATGCAAAGGCAAAGGCTTGCTATTATCCACCGTTTGCTCAACAACACAAGAATACAAAGAAAACTGAATCAAGCATAATAATATTATTATTTTTTTCATACCAATTTACTTTTTATCATTAATAATCATATATACTTTTTGCTGATTATTCTATACCTATCAGTCAAGTTGACCATTAAGTTTGATTTTTACTAACATAGGATTGTTAGGATAAGCTTTCAATTTATCCTTTAAGCTTGGATAAAACGGAGATTTCTCAGAAAACTCCATAGGATACACCAAAGCCCAAAATCCAGTTTCGTCTACATCCACTAAGGAAATGCCAAGTTCTATATCCAGTGGTCCTGCATAAACTCTTTTCAGGTTCTTATCATAAAAAACCATATAATATTTCTGCTGTGGACCAACAACCGAAGCATAAAGCCACTTGGAATTTTCAAAACACATCTGAACAGATTTGAAATATCTTTTCATATTATCTGTTTTCTCAAAATCATCATACTTGTCAGATATGTACTTTTCCGGTAATGCCTCACTTCCAAAATCCAACAGATATTTAGGATATAGTTTCCCCTTTTTATAGGTATCTATCACAAAACATCCATAGTCGGGCAGAACCAAACTATTATCATCCAAAGAAAAGAAACGCTCACTTTCCATCTGAATGCCATTACGCTTACGTAAATCTTCTATCTTTTTATCTTGAGACATTTTTGAGATAGAGTAATCCTTGTAAGGTGAATATAATAAAGTATCATTCCCCACAACCATAAAGCGACAATAATCAGTACCAGACTTATTGATACTCCTATCCCTTCTTAAAAACTTGCCATTATTCTCATCAAAAATAGTCGTACCACGCTCATCAAGAATCGTAATAAGAGAATGCTCTGTATCCACTGAAAAATCCTGGAAATCGACATGCTCAGATTCAGAATATCCAACTTTTCCTACCTCATATTTAAACTTGCCATTATGCTTGTCAAAAACAAACAAACTCTTCTGCTTAAAATCTTGAAATAGGATTAGATTCCCCTCCACCCTACATTTAGAGGCAACAGTCAACAAGGAAGAATTGGTATTCTCCAAAGGTACCACTTCTTCTATTGATAACAATGAAGCCCAATTTGTAAACTTAGGTTGCTTCACATCTATAACCTCACACTCTGTAACAGAAGGACTCTCTGTACATGCTACCATACATGCACAGAGACTAAACAAAACGAATGGAAGAAAAAACAGAAACTTTTTCATAATTCCTATTATTTTTAATAATTCATTGTATATTTTTTGATGCAAAAGTACAACAAAACAAACATATATTGGGCATATTTGAGTTTACTTGTAATTTCCTTTTTTATTTTTAGAGCTTTAATATACAAAGTAAACAAATAGTAAACTCATGACTAAAACAACAAACACTTATCATTTCTTTGCAATATGTTCCAAAAACTTTTCCTCTTGTACTATTTTAAACAAAAGTAACAGATTTTTCTTTTATATTCCAAACGAAATTTATACTTTTGTATAAAAAGAAAGAAAAAGCAATGAAAAATATCGCTATTTTACTTTTGGTAAGCATGCTAATTTCATGCACCAATCAAGAGAGCAACAAAATATTAGCTAACATTGAACGAATCATGTTAGCTTATCCTGATAGTGCACTTACTCTCCTCCAAAAAGACTCTGCCTCTATATGTGAAATGGGTAAAGATGCACAAATGCACTATCAAATCACTCTGTGCAGAATCAATGATATGCTATATAAGCCACACACAAGCGACAGCATGATGCTAAAGGTTGCAGATTATTTTGAGAAGAGAAACAACAAAGTTTTGCTGAGTCAGGCATACTATTGTCTGGGGGGTATCTATAGAGACCTTAACAATCACCCAAAAGCTATCAACTATTTCTTAAAAGCAGCCACAACTGACAGTATTAATGCTCCTAAAGAAATGTTGGGCAGAAGTTATTACCAATTATCCGATCTTGAGGACAACAGACTCAATAAGCAGCAAGCACTGCTATATTGCAAAAAAGCTTATAGTTACATTAAACAAGCAGAAGATTATGGACTAACAAATGCCTGTCTGATGGATATGGGGCATTATTACTATGACTTAGGGAAAATAAAAGAATACTCCTCATTCACAAAAATTGCCAAAAAGAACATCTTGGAAGACCATGATACTTTGAACTTAAGGCGTTTTATCGTTTCTGAAGGGGAAAAAGCTGTTTATAGCAACAACCAGCAAAAACTGAAAAAGCTCATACTTGAAGCTAAAAAGGAACTTACTCCTGAGCAACAGCAAGACTGGGGTATCAATATGATGCAAGGATATCTGCATAAATTCCTTCACCAGCAGGACTCTGCTTTGTATTTTTTCCAAAAAGGATTGAAAACAGAAGACCCTTGGAGAAAATATGAGGCTAGCATTGCCATGTCCGAAACGAAAGCTAATGGAAATAAATACGAAGAAGCTTGGACCTTGCAAAAAGAAGCAATAAAGCTAAAGAACGAAATAGATTCCATCGACAACAAGTCGGAGGCTGAGAAAATGAAGGCTGCCTATAATTACGAAGAAGAAGTGGCTAAAAGAGAGGAAGCAGAAGAGGCCAGATACCATTTCATGCTTGGTATCATGGTTGCCATCTGCTGCATCCTCGGATTATCATTTTTTGTTCTGTATCTCAAGTATTCCTCTAAGAAAAAGGAACTGTTGCAACTAAGGGTTATTGCTCAGCAAAACAAAGAAATAACCCAACAGAAGACGCACATACAAAGCCAAGATACACTGATACAATGTCAGAAAACACAGATAGAGAATCAAAATGAGAATATCCAAAAGCTGGAAAACAGAAACAACCACTTATCGAAATATGAACTATTGTCAAGTGATGCGAGAAATTGTAAAATTGGTGAGCAAATCCATTTCCATGAAGACAAATGGAATCAATTCAGAATGTCTGAAGCATACACTCATTTACACCACATGATCAATGATGGGCTGATGAATTACAAAGCTTCTGATTACAAGAAAGCCATCTCTGCAATAAAAGAAGAAATCGACAAGTTGTTTAATGACTATGGCAAACGTCTCAAGGCCGCATTCCCTGAAATAAAAGATTCGCAAATCACCTTTGCCTATCTTGTAAAAGCTGATGTCAAATTCAGCAATATTGCTATCCTGTTAAACAAAAGCAAACCTAGCATCACAAAGACTTGCAAGGGATTCTTACAGCTTCTTGAAAAGCCATATACAACCAAAGAACTCATTGAATTCTTGCAGAACTTCTAAAAAAACTTCTGACAAACGGTTACAAATGGTTACAAATGGTACAAACACAACAATGCCACTTCACACACCTTTTTGTGCGCAAAGTGGCATTGATTATATGACGTTGAACGATTACTCCTGCGCAATGATACCGCCCTTAGGCTGCATCTCCACCTTGAGGTTTCCCTTTTTATCCACCTTCACGGTCTTTACATGAGAATCTGGCCAGAGAGCCTTCTTATCCTTGCTGGCTGTCTCATGATAATAGGTGACGGTTTTGCCGGCGAGCATAGGCAACTTCAGGGTGAGTTTCATCAGCTGGTCGGTGCCGTTCAAACCGGCAACATACCATTTATCACCATGACGACGGGCAACAACCGCATATTTTCCTGGATAACCGGCGATGAACTTCGTCTCATCCCAGGTTGTAGGAACGTTCTTCAGGAAATCAATCTCATGCTGAGGAAGCTCGGAGAGATTGTTCGGGTAGATGGCGATGCACTGGATAGCTGCCTGGTTCATGATAGCCGAAGCCATCTCGAAAACATCGGTGGTATAACGGCGATGACGACTCTTGTTATCCTTAGAGAGATACTTGTTCATGATGGTACCACCCCAATCCATCGCAGCCACGGCGTTGCGGCAGAATGGATGCATGGTCAGTTCGAAAGCCTCCTGCTTGGCATGATAATCAGAGAAGAATACATTCTCTGAAGCCAATACAGCCTCGCTGGATACATAGTTTGGATACATGCGCTCCCAACCTCTTGGCAGGGTGCAGCCATGGAAGATAACCTGAATGCCATAATCGTTGGCATCGCTGAGGATGTCTTCATACTGCTGCATGGTATGCTGCTTGTCGCCACCGAAGAAATCTACCTTGATACCCTTGATGCCGATACTCTTCATCCAGGCCATCTCCTTCTTGCGGGCCACGATGTTATCCATGATGCCACGAGGTCCCTGAGGTGCATCGTTGGCCACACCATTGGAATTATACCAGAGCATCAGACTTACATTCTTGCTCTGCGCATACTTGCTCAATTCGGCAATCTTGTCTCTTCCTATCTGAGTATCCCAGAGCGCATCAACCAGCACATATTCATATCCCATGGTAGCAGCCAGGTCGATGAACTGCTTCTGGTCGTTATAGTTGCAGGATTCATCCTGCCAGATAAGCCAGCTCCAGGCATACTTGCCTGTTCCGTATTTCTGGGAAGCCTCGAATCTTGGCTCCACTACATCGTATGGAATAGTGGTCTCTACCAATGGCTTCAAATCAGAGCCCACGGTGATGGTGCGCCATGGAGTGGAACCCGGAAGAATAAAGGTGCCCGATGTAGAACCGATGCCATCTGCCTCTTTCTCCATTGGGAAAGCAATCTGATAACCCTTTGCAGCATCGTAATCGCTAATGTGACAACCCGGATAGTTGCCGTGAGTACCCGTCTCGCTGACCAATACCCAGCCATCGCCGCCTACCTTGAAGAGGCATGGGAAAGTATAGCCATGACCATAGCCGGATTTTGCCGTTAAAGGCTGATCTACCTTGTAATCCTCCTCATAGCTTGGTTTGGTTCGGGCAAAACCGATGAGCGGATCCGACTGTGGACAAAGGTAAGTGGTGGTTACCTTTGGAAGATTGAAAGCTGTTTTCTCTTCATTCACGATGAGATGCTGCGCCTTCAGCTGATCAAAAGTATAACGGAATGCCACATCGTTATTGCTCACATTGAAGGTAACGGTCATCGGCTGCTTCTTGCCGTTGATGTATGTTACATGGAGCTGATTGGCATGATAATCTACATGCGATACCTTGGCGGTGCGAAGGTCATAGCTCTTCTCCACCTTAGTTTCCTTCTTACCCTGATAGGTCAAGCCTTGGCTGAAATCGCCTACATTGGCAACAAGGCCGAGCTGCGATTCCTCCATCATTCGCTTACCTGCATAGTCGATGGAATAATAGAGTTTGCCATCGCGGTCTTCCACCACGACATTCAACTTACCATCAGGAGAAGTGATGGTATTCTTTTCGGCATAGGCGCCGATGCCAGCCATCAATGCCAGCGCTACTGCTAAAACGTTTTTCTTCATTTCCGATTGCGTATAGTTTAGTTATGATTATTTTCTTGATTGCAAAGTTACTCAAAAACATCCACAAAGAGGATAAGAAAACAATAGAAAAATAACACGATTCGTGATTTTGTAACAGCCAACAAACATTTTGCAACAATTTACGCTGCATAAAAAGCCAAAAAACAGGGCAAACTGCCTCATTTCTCAGATTATTATTGTATCTTTGCAGAAAGTTTGCAGTATTTTTAAACGAAAAATAGCATAATCATATAGAACAATGGAAAAAGCAAAACAGATACCTTACCGTGCCATCGCCCTGGATTTGGATGGCACCCTGACCAACCACGAGAAGGTGGTTACCCCTAAGACTCGCAAAGCCTTGCTCAAGGCTGCAAGCGAGGGAGCCGTGATTATACTTGCTTCCGGTCGCCCAACCTACGGCATCGAACCGGTGGCTGAATGTCTCGAACTGAACCAGCGAGGAGGATACATTCTTTCTTATAATGGTGGCAACATCGTGAACGCCAAGACAGGCGAAAAACTCTTCTCGCAGTTTCTGCCGGATGAAGTGATACCAGATTTATATGCCTATGCCAAGGAGAAAGGTCATGCCCTGCTGGGATATGCCGGCAACGAAATTATCACAGAGATGCCAGACGATGAGTATGTGAAAGAGGAGTCGCGCATCAACAAGATGAATATCCGAAAAGTGGATAACCTGTTTGAAGCCCTGGAGCCTCATCCTACCAAGCTCCTCATGACTGGCGACCCTACCCTCATGCTCAAGGCGGAAGAGGATTTGGTGGAAAAATTGGGAGACAGAATGGATATCTTCCGCTCGGCTCCTTTCTTCCTGGAGTTGGTACCTAAGGGTATCGACAAGGCAAAGTCGCTGACTCGCCTCCTGGCGAAAATCAATCTTACTCCTTCCGACATGATAGCCTTCGGCGATGGTTACAACGACCTAAGCATGCTGAAGCTTGCCGGCATGGGGGTGGCGATGGAGAATGCAGCCCCAGAAGTAAGAGCCGAAGCCGACTATGTTACCCTATCAAATGAAGAGGATGGCGTAGCCGCTGCCCTCGAACATTTCAATATGTACTAAAGCTATCAGCAAGAAATACTGGGAGGGCAGGTTTGATACCTGCCCTCCCAGTATTTCTTGCTAAGAGCCAAGCATATTGTTCGAAAACATCTCTTGGGTGTGCATTCGGTTAGGGTCCAGAAAGTAACTGCCAGCCAAAATGCTGAACACGATTGTCACTATAATCAGTACGGTCTTCTTCATGTAACAGATATTTTGGCAACAATATTACACATTATTATTAAATAAACAAAAATTAAAGCGAATTATTTTGTATTGTCTTCGATTTGCAGTAATTTTGCAGCAAAACAATTCAGCAGTTACGTATGTTACAATTAGACAATTTCTATAAGGCTCGCTTCGTGCTGAGCAAAGTGATTCGTAAGACTGAGCTGGTTCACACACCCCGAATCAACCCAGAGAGTGATGTATATCTGAAGCCAGAGTGCCTCCAGAAGAAGGGTTGCCTAATATACTCTGTTTACATTATAATATTTTATGTTTTATTCTTGACACCACTACGCATTAATGCAAAAACAGATAAAGATACTATTTTTTACAAAATAAATGAAGAAATAAAATTTGACACAATACCATATATGATGAAAGACAACCACTTTTTATCTGCATATAAGGATTTAACTGATATGTTGAATGGAAAGAGTAAATACAGCTTTAAAAAAGCAGAATTTCTTGTTGAAAATGCCTATGAAGAAGGATGTATGAACTATAATAGATATTGTCAAGACATAGATAGTGTTGCAAGTATCTTAAGAAGTTTCATCTTTATTAACAATATAAGCAACTACAGAACAGCTCCAAACTATGCTCTTTTTGAATATTTCACAAAGCCTTCACCCTTAAATGAGAATAAAGCATTTACATACGATTTTGAAGATTTTTGTGGAAAAAAAGACTTTAGGAAGATGTTTGCTACAAAAGTTATGAAAACCCATACAGGTCAGTGTACCTCCTTACCTATATATTATAAGATATTATGCGATGAATTAGGAGGTCAGTCTGCCTTAGCAATGGCACCACGTCATATGTATATTAAGCATATTGGAGAAGATGGGAAATGGATTAATATAGAATTAACTAATGGACACTTTGTCAGAAATATTTGGTTGATTCAGACACACGACATCTCCACAGAAGCTATAAGAAATGGAGTATTTTTAACTGCGCTATCGGATAAAGAAAATGTAGCATTTATGCTTTGCCAATTAGCAAAAGCTTATCAACAGAAATATCAATCATGGGATACTTTCTGTTTGAAGTGCGCTGATACCGTCTTAAAAGTCTTACCACATTTCTGCGATGCACTTGTCGTTAAGTTTAATGTACATCAAACTTTTGGAAATGCCTACGTACAACGTTATGGCAGAGTGCCATCACACTTCATCAAAAACAACCATCAAGAATATGAAGATATCATTAACACATTAGATTCATTAGGTTATAGCCAACAATCTGATGAAGAATACGAGCAAAGAGTTGAAGAAGCTTTAAAAGAACAATAAATAAACATAACATTTATGATTAGATTTCTCACATTTTTAGGATTTGCTTTTTTGTGTCACATTACTATGGCACAAAACAACTCTCCTTATGCAATTTTTGGTGATCATTCAAAAATGCTAGACGCAACGAGTTGTAGACAAACATCATTTTCAACTCATGTAGTCTCTGCAGAAGGAGATACCTGCCTTTTAACCTTTGATTTTAGAAAGCAATTGGCTACGTTATACAAGACTAAGAAAAAACAGACAATACAATACTACATTAATAATACAACAAAAGCCAGATTTCTAACAATAGATCCTAATGCTGAAGATTATCCATCAACAAGTCCCTATGTATATTGCCTCAATAACCCCATCAATCTAATAGACCCTGATGGGAGAAGTGTGTACATGCTTCTATATACTGTGGGTAATGGCACAGAAGACGACAATATGTTTAGAGCCGCAGCAGAAACACGAATGAAAGATATCATGAGCAGCAAAGGGTATAATCCAAAACTAGACATTGTTATCATGAAAGGGATTTCGGACTTAGGAAAAATTTCGGACATCGTAAGTAATATCGTATCAACTTATTCAGAACAATACGGAGCCACTGCAGAATTCGGTCTATGGTCGCACTCAGGACTTGATGGTCCTATAGGAACAGTTCCAACAAGCAACAACCCTTTAGAAACAATACAAATGAATATGCAAGGATGGGGAAATATAGATTTTAACTGGGAAAACAATGCTTCTGCTTATTTCTACGGATGTAGGTCTGGAGTAAGTTCAAATGGATATTCTTCATTTACGACAGACTTATCTGCCCTACAAAATTTCCACAACGTAAATGTTTATGGTCAAAGTTCCTACTCATATCCATCTATTTACACAAACAGAAGAGAAACAAATCTCAACATGATACAAGGAACATTCTCCTATCCTACATATATGGTTGGAGGGTACAAAGGGGATGGAGCAAGAGCATTTTTCCAAGGAGTTCCTTCTCCATCAATGAGAAAGAGCAACAATGGGCATGGACATTTAGGCGGCTACTATCAAAGAGGAAGGAGGTATTAATGAAACTAAAAAAGAAAATTTTAATATCCTTTTGTGCTATTATTTTTTTCTTGGGTTTTGCTTTATACTATAATACGCCTTATTACATAAGCAAATATGCATGGAAAAATAATGGTGGAGCAAGAATATCTGATATTCTCATATTTGAAGACAAAGGTAGTTATACTATTGACTGGCCGTTCATTTACAAGAAGAACCAAAAGAAAGGTTTTCTAATGTTCTGCTTTAACAAAAAAATGTGGATCTATTCATATCAACAAAATGAAGATTCACATGTCGGAGAGTATTACAGATTCATTAGCTATAAAGACTTATAACTTAATAGCTATGATCTGACAAGAATCAGATATGCGGACAATCAACAGCAATAAACAAAAATTAAAGCGAATTATTTTGTATTGTCTTCGATTTGCAGTAACTTTGCAGCAAAATAATTCAGCAGTTACGTATGTTACAATTAGACAATTTCTACAAGGCTCGCTTCGTGCTGAGCAAGGTGATTAGAAAAACTGAGCTGGTTCACACACCAAGAATCAACCCAGAGAGTGATGTTTATCTGAAACCGGAATGTCTACAGAAGACAGGTTCGTTCAAGATTCGTGGTGCGTATTATAAGATTTCTCAACTCTCTAAGGAGGAGAAGGAGAAAGGAGTGATTGCTTGTTCGGCAGGCAACCATGCACAGGGTGTGGCGCTCGGAGCCACTGCCATGGGGGTAAAGAGCCTCATCTGCTTGCCTGAAGGTGCACCTATCTCGAAGGTAGAAGCTACCAAGCGACTGGGTGCCGAAGTCTGTCTGGTTCCGGGTGTCTACGACGACGCTTACCAGAAAGCTTTGGAGTTGAAGGATGAATTTGGTTATACCTTCGTGCATCCTTTTGATGATGAGAATGTGATTGCCGGTCAGGGAACCATCGGACTGGAGATTCTCGACCAGTTGCCTGATGTAGAAGCGGTCGTTGTACCAGTAGGCGGTGGCGGTTTGATTTCAGGAGTGGCTTTCGCCATCAAGTCATTGAACCCGAACGTAAAGGTTTATGGTGTTCAGGCTGAGGGAGCGGCGAGCATGGTTCAGAGTCTTCACGACCATAAGCAGGAGAAATTGCCTTCTGTGGCAACCGTTGCCGATGGCATTGCCGTGAAGGAACCGGGAAAACTCACCTTCGAGACCTGCTCCAACTATGTGGATGAAATCGTAACGGTAAGCGAGGACGAGATTTGCGCTGCCATCCTGAAACTTCTTGAAAGCGAGAAGATGGTGGCAGAAGGTGCCGGGGCGGCAAGTGTAGCTGCCGTGATGTACAACAAGGTGCCGGTGAAGGGCAAGAAAACCATCTGCGTGGTTAGTGGCGGCAACATCGATGTAACCATCCTGAACCGTGTCATCAACCGCGGTCTCTCGAAGAGCGGACGCCTCTGCACCATCGAGATGGAACTTGACGACAAGCCGGGCGAGCTGGTGGAAGTGGCATCCGTCATAGCAAGTTTGGGCGGCAACATCACGGGAGTTCATCACGACCGTTCTGCCAACCGCAACAAGGTGAATGCCTGCGTGCTCCGACTCACGATGGAGACCCGCGACGCAGCCCATGTCAAGGAAATCAAGAGTGGCCTGGAACAGAAAGGTTTCCATCTCTGGATTGTATAATAGTATAATAGTATAATAGCAAAGATAAATGCTATAAACTATAAATTGTAAATTATAAATTATATATTAAAGATCATGAACGCAATTCACACAGACAATGCGCCTGCAGCTATCGGACCATATAGCCAGGCTATCGAAGTAAACGGTTTCGTATTTGCATCAGGTCAGATTCCTATCGACCCTGCAACAGGCAATTTCGTAGAAGGCGGCATCAAGGAGCAGACTCGCCAGAGCCTCACCAACGCCCAGAACATCCTGAAGGCAGCAGGTACCGACCTTTCTCACGTGGTTAAGACCACAGTTTATCTGAACAGCATGGACGATTTCGCTGCCATGAACGAGGTTTATGCCGAGTTCTTCAGCCAGCCATATCCAGCTCGCTCTGCCGTAGCCGTAGAGAAGTTACCAAAGGGTGCTCTCGTAGAGGTAGAGGTTTTGGCTGCCAAGTAAATCCTTGTCTTTGCTTCGCAGGTATTATCATTTCGAAGAAAGAAGATTTTGATGGGAGCTACAATCACATTCAAGAATCTAACGATAGGCTATCGCTCAAAGCACCAGCTCAGAGCGATAGCCTCATCTATCTGTGCCTCACTCCAAGCCGATGAACTCACCTGTCTCATCGGAGCCAACGGAGTGGGTAAATCCACCTTACTCAGAACTTTAGCCGGATTCCAGCCGGCATTGGAAGGTGAAATTCTGCTATCCGGAAAATCTCTCTCAGCTTTTTCTGCCCAGGAGCTGGCGAGAATCATTGGAGTGGTTTTAGCCTCGAAACCCGATGTAACCCAACTCACTGTAAAAGAAGTAGTTGGCATCGGTCGTTCCCCCTATACCAATTTCTGGGGAACCTTATCATCATTCGATCATCAGATAGTAGATGATGCCATCCGGCAGGTTGGCATCCCCCACCTGGCATCCCGCTATATCCACGAATTAAGCGATGGAGAGCGCCAGAAGGTGATGATAGCCAAAGCCTTGGCTCAGCAAACCAGCATCATCATCCTGGATGAGCCTACCGCCTTTCTCGATTTTCCGAGCAAGGTAGAAACCCTCCAGATGCTCCGCCGTCTGGCACACGAGCAGCACAAGTCCATCCTGTTATCTACCCATGATGTAGAGCTGGCCCTTCAACTGTCCGACCGTCTCTGGCTGATGGAAGAAAACCATCTCTCCATCGGCACCCCAAGAGAGTTGGCTGCCGATGGGTCGCTATCGAGATTCATCAATCGGGATGGCATCAGATTTAATGAGCAGAAGATGAGGATAGAGTTTGAAACTTTCCACAACTCTTTCCCAAATCCACCTGTACACCCACGTTAAAGCCGAAGAAGCCATTGCTTCCGGAAGAAACCGACATGCCGGTGCCTGCCACACCACCCATAAATTCGCTGGTGATAACCTGGTACGACATATCAGCATAAACGCTCAGACGCTTCTTGAGCTTATAGGTTCCACCCATGCCGACACCCACTGTAGGGGAAGCAGAATGGATGGCGAAGTTACATCCCAAGCCAGCTCTAGGATAGACATAGAAATTCCACTTCTGGTCGGGGTTATAATCCATGAAAATGTTTTTAACGCTGATAGGAACATCCACGCAGAATACGGCATAGCCGCCTTTATCCATATTGCTCTGCGGATTATCAGCCGGTCCCACCCATTCCAGGTGCTTGTTCTTGAAGATAGAGAGTCCGTTCTCCCAATTCACCTTTCCTCGCAGAGCCACATACGGCGTAAACCATTTTCCCAACGCCACATCCACACCGAAAGTCTTTCCTTTTGGGAACACCTCCGAGAAATCGCATCCATAAGGATTCTGCAAAGACATATCCAAACCAGCCTGTACAAACCAATTATCCCAAAGGGTACCAGTAAGCACCTTTTGGTCTTGCGCATTCACCCCCAGGCTACATGCCAGGGTGCATAATATAATCAAGAAATGTTTCATGATGTTTCACCTTATTATATATTGTTCTTTCAATTACAGGATTATTCTTCCACCTTTTTAAAAGTCTTCGTCTTGGAGATATTGAAAGTAACTCCCAGCGAAATATCAAAGAATCCGTTGCTGTTGGAGCCTGTTCCCGTATCCTTCTCCACGCCGACAAATCCACTTGAAACCATATTGTAAGCCACATCAAAGTAAAGTCCCAGCTGGTCATTCAACTTGAATGTGTTGCCAATACCGACTCCTACAAGAGGAGTACCTTTAGAAACACCGAAATTATATGCACCTCCGGCACGAGGATACACCTGCATATTCCACAGTCGGTCTTCCCTGTAGCCCCAAATCAGGTTATGCAGGTCAATCTGGATATCTCCCACCATGGTCAGGTATCCACCCTTATCCATGTTTTTTCCAGGCTGATCAAAAGGAGCGAGCCAGTTGTCGTGCCCGTTTTTCAGCAATTTGATACCATTCTCCCAGTTTACCCGTCCGCGGAGTCCGAGGACAGGAGTAACCCACTTTCCCATGGCCACGTTCAATCCGAACGACTTACCATTAGGAAACACATCCCCCAAGAAGTCATGTCCATAAGGATTCTGGAGCGACATATCGAGTCCTGTCTGCACATACCAGTTGCTCCAAAACGAATTGACATAAAAGACTTCCTGTTTCCCCTGCGCCTTCATTCCTGTGAGGCACAAGCAGAACATCAGCAATAAAGTTAGTCTTCTCATAACAATCATTATCTTATTATGTAATTTTACCGTTCTTAATCCATTCTCTCTTACATCGCCTGCAAAGTTACGCTTTTTATTCCACACGGCAAAACAAAAGAAGAAGTTTTTATGGAGGTTGGGGAGATATATGATAATCCTCTAAAAAATAAAGCGACTTTCGTTTACAGATAAGACCTTCCTTTACCCTATCTCCTATTCAATCCCTGTTTACAAAACTTTTCCTCCTTTTTCCTTGCCAATATCAAAAAAACAATGTATCTTTGCAGCGGAATCAATTAAAATAGGAGGATTAAAGCTATGGTGATAAGAGAAAGAAGAAAGCGAATCTATCGCAAACGCATACCATACGGCATGCAGAATTTTGAGGAAATGAGAGAAAGGGATTGTTACTACGTTGACAAAACTCCTTTTATTGAAGATATAGAAGGATCAAATATGTACTTCTTCTATATACGCCCTCGCCGTTTCGGCAAGAGCCTTACTCTCTCTATGCTCGAAAATTACTACGACATCAATAAAAAAGATGATTTCGAAACCATCTTCGGAGGTCTCTATATCGGCAAGAATCCTACTCCTGAACACAACACCTATCTCGTCATCCACCTCAACTTCGCAGAGGTAGATAGCGGACTTGACGACTACAAGGAAGGCCTCGATACTCATTGCCGACTGGTGTTTGAAGATTTCTGTACCCGATACGCCGCCCTATTGCCACAAGGCACCAAGGAGGAAATGAAATCAGAGCAAGGAGCCATCGCACAGTTAAGATTCCTGTGCCAGAAGTGTGCCGAGGTGAAGCAAAAGATTTACCTCTTTATTGACGAATACGACAACTTCACCAACATGATTCTTTCCAGCGAGGAACACCTCGAAAGATACAAGGGACAGACTCATGGAGAAGGCTATCTGCGCCGGTTCTTCAATACCATCAAGGGGGCTGCAAACACTTCACTGGGCCGTATCTTCGTTACAGGAGTAAGCCCTGTAACGATGGACGACTTAACCAGTGGCTTTAACATCGGCACAAACTATTCCTTAAAACCCCGTTTTAACGAAATGACAGGATTCACTGAGGAAGAGGTAAGGAATATGTTAAGCTATTACGCTGGCGTATTGCCTTTTAATCATACCGTGGATGAGCTTATAGAAATCATGAAGCCTTGGTTTGACAACTATTGCTTCGCTATTAACAGCTACGGCAAGACTACCATGTACAACTCTATCATGGTACTCAATTTCGTAGATAACTACATAGAAAACGACTGCAATATTCCAGACAAAATGGTGGAACCCAACATCCGCATCGACTATAGCAAGATACGTATGCTCATCCGCCACGACAAGGAATTTGCCCATGATGCCAGCATCATCCAAGAGTTAGTTACAAAGGGATATGCTACAGGAAATCTCGTAGAGAATTTCCCTGCCGACCGCATCAATGACCCGGATAACTTCCTGAGTCTGCTCTTCTATTTCGGTCTGGTAACAATAGATGGAGAATACAAGGGTTCTACCAAGTTTATCATCCCTAACGAAGTGGTGCGCGACCAGATATACACTTATCTTCTGGATACTTACAGGGAGAACGATCTTACTTTCGAGCAATACGACAAGAACAAGCTGGAGAGCCGTTTGGCATACGATGGCGATTTCAAACCCTACTTTGACTATATCGCCGACTGCCTGAAACGTTATTCCTCTCAGCGAGACAAGCAAAAGGGAGAAGCTTACGTTCACGGTTTCACCCTGGCGATGACCAGCCAATGCAAGTTCTACCGTCCTATCTCGGAATTAGACAATGATGGCGGCTATGCCGACATCTTCCTCTTACCTCTCTGCGACATCTACAGAAGCATGGAAGATTCTTACATCGTGGAACTGAAATACTGCAAATCGAGTACCACGGACGAACAGGTGAAGCAACTCTTCAAGGAAGCCTCAGCCCAGATTTGCCGATATGCCGACAGCGACATCGTAAGGGAATCTATCAAGACCACCAAGCTGCACAAGCTCGTGGTGATTTATAGAGGAGCCGAAATGGTGGCTTGCGAAGAAGCGGAGGAATAACCCCTACCCCTCCACCAGCCAGTCGAGCACATATATCTGCCTGATTCCATCATGCAGCACTTCAGGGTCATTGTCCATCGTAAGGAGATATTTAGGATAATGATCCTGAATGGCTTGCAGGGGAGCCAGTTCACGATTCATCGTATTCTCATCCCTCACACTCAACGACACCTGATAATACTCCTTGTACTCACCTTTTATCACTACAAAATCTATTTCGGCATCACCCACTTTACCTACATAGATTTCTCCGCCACGACGGGCCAACTCCAGATAAACTACATTCTCCAGGATATGTCCCAAATCGCCACCTTTCGTACCATTGATTACGTTGCGTAAACCGATATCAGCCAGATAAAGTTTCTGTCCTGTCTTCAACAGCTGCTTTCCTTTGGTGTCAAATCGGGAAACGGAATAGAAGATATAGCTATCTATCAATGCTGAAACATAATTCTCTACAGTATGCGAGGTAATCTTGCGCCCCAGAGAAGTCATCGTATCACTGATACGCTTGATAACAGAGATATTGCCGATATTATCCGCCAGGAAACGAACCACACTCTGCAACATCATCACATCCGTAATCTTCCTTCGGCTCACCACATCCTTCAACACAATGGTATTGTACAAGCCCAAAAGGTATTCACGTACCATCTCACGGTCGTGGTTAATCTGCAATATATATGGAAAAGATCCGTCCTCAATGTATCGGCGATATGCCCTTTCCAGATTCATATCATCAGACTGCGCCGTCAGATATTCCCTGAAGGAAAACGGGAACAGTTTGATTTCCACATATCTGCCAGTTAACAATGTTGCTATCTCTCCAGAAAGAAGATAGGCATTAGAACCCGTTACGTAGATATCTACATCATCCAGCAAGAACAAACTGTCTATCACTTTCTGGAAATTATCCACCATCTGGATTTCATCAAAGAAAAGATAGTTCATCCTGCCTTTCACCAGATGTTTCTTGACATAAGCATACAGCACCTTATAATCAAGGTATTGTTCATTATCCAAATCCTCGAAATTGAGCTCCAGCACCTGATTCTCGGACACACCTTCAGCCAGAAGCTTCTCCCGAAACATCCTCAACAAAGAAGATTTGCCACATCGCCTGATGCCAGTAACCACCTTTATCACTTTCTTGTCTCTCCATTTTTCCAGAAGAGCCATATATTCCTTGCGCTCTATCATATTTCCAATCGTATATTAGCCAATAAAAAATGCATTGCGCTGCAAATATACGAAACTTTTCTCAGAAATTTGCAGTGCACTGCAAATTTCTTCCGTTTTTAGGCATTTTTTGCAGTGCGCTGCATTTTCAAACACACATGAATTATCCAGCGGATCCTGATTCTACAGAATCTGATTCATATTTTCAACAAGAAGCAGATCTTTACCCTTTTCTTCCTCATCAAGCATTTCAAAAGGAGTTATATCCGCATGAATATACTTTTTCTTATATTTCTTAAACAACTCTTTATTTACCCTCACGTCAGCAGACTCCTTTAGCTTCATCGGCAAATACCCCATCAACAAACAAGACATCATCCAGCGACGATGCTCCATTTCGCATAACTCTAACATCGTAGCAGTCTTACTACATTTTCTGCGCAAGCCAAGTGCCATAGCACAATAAATGCTAGAGAGCTTATGAGCCTCCGGAATTCTATACCACGCCTCATCCGCATCCTTAGCCGAAGGATTATTATATGCCCTATCATACAAATAATTCACTTTCTTGCCATAATGAGCTCGCTTCAAGAACCAAGCATCCTGCATACTCGCACCTGGTCCCCAAATACCAATATCATGATACAATTGAGTACATTTTGCCCATTGTAAAATATCAGCACACCCCTTCTGGTAAACCGCTACCTTAACATCCTTAAAAGCAGAAGGAAGATGGAGAGTGGTGTGAATAGACTGAGTGTCACTATCCTCACAAACCACGATGCGTTTTACACTATTCTCACAAAATAAACTTTCAAGTTCAATGCTCGTAGAAGTACCATAAACAAAATGCCACTCTATATCCAAATAGTCACCATACTCCCCGACAGGACTATGCAATTCTGTCACACCATTGGCATCAGTCAACATCCAATTCGAAAGACAGAATAATCCTCTATGTGAAGCCATAAACTCCCTAGCCCATTCCTCTATATTTTCAGAGACAATGGTAATCCTACTTCGGTAATTGGCATTCTGAGAGTTTGGATAATGGGCCACATGAGCCAAAGTGCGAGCCACAGCTCGCCCCATGGAATTAGCGCCAAATATCACAACTTCCAAATGCTCCTTATCCTCTTTCTTGATTACTGGCATAAAATCACTCTTATCATCATAAGCAAAAAACTGTTCAGCTTCATAATCATACAAGTTGACATAATCAACACATAGAAGACTCTCCTGATTAGTATTGCTTGCACTTCTAGCCATCACTTCGGTAGTAGCATCATCAGTAAGCATCACATAAGCAGGAATACGGGTTTCCATGCCCAAACACAACTCAAACAACATATTGACACAACGAATAGACAGAGAATCATGATTATCCTCGCCATCTTCTCCTAATACATATATTATATGAGCCAATTGCGGATAAGTATCCACAAGGTCACTTTTATTGATACGTCGCCCACGATAAAGCGTAATTCTATTTAACAAATGCGCAGAAAGCCCCAATTGCCTCATTTCCTTGCGCAATTCTTCCACATCACAATCTGTCAAAATCACAATATCCCTTTCGCCGACAACTGATAAATCATGCAACATATTAAACAAGTGTCTATGAGCACCGATAATAAGAATATGATTACGATGACGGTAACGGACTTCACCATTCGTCCATTTTTCACTTATATTGTCAATGATATTACTGAACACAGACACCAACAAGGCATTGAGGGTAAACATACCTACCAATGCTATAAGAAGGCGGAACAGGTCGTGATGACCTTCATCACCACCAAAACAACCTGCATCCATAAACAAAGCTACCGTCTCCTGCCAGCTCATGTCACCATAAACGGCATAAGCCAAGGCAAAAAGAGCAGAAAACAAGATACTACACAAAAGTGTAAGCAAGTACAATTGTTTGCCAGTACCCTGCGAAATGATTCTATCTAACCATCGTTTCATATAGTCATTCAATTTAAATACACCCAAGTTCTAATATTTTTTAAGTTTAATCAAGTTGCCGAAGCTGTCTTTTTCGTAAAGATTACCACTCCGGTCCTGATAAATGGTTTTACCTGCGCCAGCACCTGCTCCACAGAGGATAGCAAGTCCGAAAAGAACACACAGAATCTGGAATATCAATTGCAGGATAGCCACAACCAAGGCACCTACAGCCACTATAGTGCCCAGGATATAAACCAGAGCAAACAAAGTAATGGCAACCCCTTTCCAAAAGCCCAATTCCCCTATGTTCTGCTTAAGCGTAATGCCTATACCGACGAGTATGATTCCCAAGAACAATAATCCAGCAGTTAATTCACAACCACTTCCTTTCCACTTAAAGCCCATTTGAGCCACCAGATAAAATACGATAACAGCAGGAATACTCACCAAAAAACCAATAACCGCAGGTTTAAGATGAATCTCCTTACTCCTTCCCGGCTCATCATAAAACAAAATGGCCTCATACCACCAAATGCTTGCAATCTGGGCAAAAACAACCAGAATAAAAGGAAGGATACGCAAGGCAGACCTCCAAAAGCCATATCTGTCAACATCACACCACCAAAAGGCATCACCGCCAAAGAGCTGATAAGCCATCACTTCTATTCCGGCTACAGCCAAAAGAAGAAGAGGAACCACTATGATACCAGCCTGGCGCAAAGGTCTGATATCAAACCAAACACTAATGTAACAAATAAGGATAGCCAGAACAATAAATCCAATAACAAGCCAACAAGGCCATAATGTGGTAAGAAAGCGTCCCCAATCTGTATGATAACGCACAACTGTATTATGAAGAGAATTGGTCACATGTTCAGGATTCGTCTCACTCCAAAGCAATGAAGATTGCTGAATTCGATAATGCTTGCCATCATGTGCAAACACAACATAAGTTTCCGAGGAATATCTGCCACAAGAATCAATCAACTCTCCCTTGGCGAGATTCAAAGCACGAGTCTTCTTTTTCTCTACCCAACAGGTATCCTTAAAGGTTACCGGATAACACTTCACACTATCGGCAAAAAGAGGTTCTACTATGAACTGGCGCACATTGGCTCCATTCTTTACATGCCCACAAAGTTTGCTCCCCGGCTTACCCTTGCCATTCTGCAAAGCAATTACATGAGTTATTCCAGAAAAGTAATCAATATAATTACCTTTCAGCAGATGCCCTTCTTCAGCTAGGAAAAGACGATAATTACCATTAAGGGCATCCCCACTGGAGGCCTCCAAGTCTTCCAATAAGACATAACAGCCCTCATTCTTATATGACAGGAATCCTGAAACTTTATGAGACAGCAAACCTTTTTTGCTCTTAACATAAATAGTACCCCTCACAGAATCCTGAGCCATGGTATCTAAGGACAAGGTAGTTGGCATCCCATTCATTTCTCCATTCCAATCACCTTGCACCATTCCTTTATAATCATAAGATTGAGTAAAGAGCGCAGACTGCCAGGCAGCATTGACACCAATGCCGATAAGAACGAGTAGCAACAAACCTATCAAATACCCCAAATAAGGCTTCTCGCACCAATCTTCCCAAAGTTCAGAAAGATTTCTCCTTTTCACTCCATTATTCAAACTGTTCATTCTCATTATTTATCGTATGTTAAGTTGTTATTTTTGGTTGATTCACTCTAAAAAGTTAAATTTTTGGCACAAATATAGCAAAAAAAACGTTCCAAACAATTTTCTTCGAGTTAAAGATTCTTAATCGCTTGTAAACTACAATTTAAAATCATATATTTGCATTTGATAAAGAATCAATGATAGATTAGAAAACTATTTACCTATCTGTCAGCATTCTAAGAATATTAACAAAAACTTTAAGTACCATGGGTCTATTTGGAACTAGCAACTACGAAGAGATTATCGGTTTGAAAAAACGAATCGAGGAGCTAAATGACTCAGTCAAAATGAAATCTCAACTACTCGAAGTCAATGACAAAGAGATAGCAGAGAGCAAGCAAAAGCTCGAAAAAAAAGAACAAGAGCTTGAGGAAGCTACCAAAAAGCTGGAAAAGACTGAAAGCGAAATGGCTCATCTCCAACAATCCCTAGATTCTGTCAATACAGAATTAGAGAAACTTAAAAAAGACTTTACTGAACTTCAGACCAAATGGTCTGAAAAGCAACAACAGGCACCAACGCCTCCAATTATTAACGAGGAAAAAACGCCTGTAACCAAGGACACCGAGCCTTCACCAAACATTGATGCTAAAGAAATTGCAGAATTCAAGAAACAATTGACAAGCACCCGACAGGAAATCAGCAAAATTGCCGAATCCTGCAAAATGATTGAGATGCGAGATGATACCATGAAGAGTATGCACAGCGAACTTGAAAAGTACAAAGGCGAACTCTTCAACAAGATGTTGAAACCATACAAGAATACGATTGTTACATTGTATGACAGCATCTCACGCACCTATAATTATTATCAGGACGAGACGAAGAAAACCGAAGACGGTGCCTACGACAAGCTCTTAGAACAAATTCACCATTTCATGCTGTCAATAACAGACTGCCTGAATGACGAATACGATTTGGTAAACTTCACACCAGAGATTGGAAGCGAGTTCTCTCGCGGACAACATAGAATCAACAAAGTGATTCCAACTGACGAAGAAGCCAAAAACAACACGATAGCCAAAGTATGCCAATGTGGATTCTCTTACATAGCATTCGACCCAGCCAAGGGCATTGAACGAGAAGCTACCTTCCGTCCTGCTATCGTCGACATCTATAAATATCAGAAATAACAAAACAATTGTTTAATTTAAAAATAAATAACCATGGATAAAAGTCGTGCAGTATATGGTATCGATCTTGGTACCACCTATAGTTGTATTTCACAAGTAGACCAGTTTGACCAGGCAGTAGTGCTTCGCAACTTCGAAGGCGATGCCACCACACCATCAGTAGTCTATTTTGAGGACGAGAATACCATCATCGTAGGCAAGGAAGCAAAGACTATGCTTGAGTCTGAGCCAGACAAGACCGTTGCCTTTGTAAAACGAGAAATGGGTAATGATGCAGCATTCGATAAAACCAACAACCAGTATCCTTACCATTTTGACCCTTCAGAAATCTCGGCAGCCATCTTGAAAAAATTGGTAAAAGATGCTAATGATGCCAATGGCTACCCTGAACCAGTGAAGGATGTGGTTATCACCTGCCCTGCTTATTTTGGCAACAAAGAGCGCATGCAGACCAAGCAGGCTGGTATCATTGCCGGTCTTAACGTATTGGCCATCATCAACGAGCCTACTGCCGCTGCCATAGCGTATGGCTTAAAAGTTGACGAGCGCAAGACTATCCTGGTATACGACCTGGGTGGTGGTACATTCGACGTGACTATCATTCTTGTCAATAAAGGAGCCATCAAAGTTATTGCCACAGGTGGAGACCACCATCTTGGCGGTGTAGATTGGGATACAGAATTGGCATCATATATGCTGGATTCCTTCAACAGTCAAAATGGCACAAGCTATAAGCTTGATGACGACATGATGTTGAAAAATACATTACTGAACTTGGCCGAGACCAAGAAGAAATTGCTCACTGCAAAATCGAAGGTAAACGTCAACATCAACTGGGAAGGTCAGTCGGCACGTTTCGAAATCACACGTGAACTGTTCGACAGTTTGACAGCCAGCAAGCTGAACGAGACAATTGATGCAACCAAGGCAAGTTTAGAGATTGCACACCAGAAAGGTTTTGAGAAGATTGACGAATTCCTCCTGGTAGGTGGAAGTAGCCGCATGCCACAAATTAAGGCACGCATTGACCAGGAATTCGGTGTAGATGCCAAGATTGGCGAAGTAGACGAAGTGGTTGCCAAGGGAGCCGCCATCTATGCCATGAACGAGGCATACGCTCAAGCCATGAAGGACGTAGAAGAAGGCGTTTCAGATACTCGTCCAAAGCCACTTCGCTGTGGCCGCACCAACGTCATGAATGTTACAAGTAAGACTTATGGTTTAGGACTTATCAACAATGAAGTAGGTAACATGATTTTCGCCAATTCCAGCTTGCCGATTTCATTCAGCCGCACATTTGCAACGAGTTATGACAACCAGAAGATTCTCAGTCTTCCTATCTTTGAGAGCGATTTCACCAATCCTGAAACAGATGAAACCGTACAGGACAAGTTCTGCCGTCTGGTTACCACCGAACCTTCAGAGCTGAACATCACCAAGGACTGGCCAGAAGGAACCCCTGTAGAAGTAACTTTCAACATCGACAACGAAGGTATGCTCTCCGTTCATGCTTCTGTAGAACATGACAACATTGATTTCCAGCTGAAAGTAACGGGTGTCAAGAATGAAGAGGAGCTGAAACAGGCTCAGACCTTGTTGAGTAAGGTAAACATTGAGTAAGTGAATCTCTACTGATAAACATAAAAGAGGGCTATGACGCAGATAGCCCTCTTTATCATTTTTCCAACAGATAAAAAATATCTTGAAAATATTCATTGAATGGATCAAATAATACTGAATAGAAATGCAGAGAAATGGATTGAGGCATGCCAGTTTTTGAAAAGTGCCGAAATCAAGCCGCAACTCGATGCCAGCGAATGGACTGCCGTTGAGGGGCTGAGCGAACTGTGGAGCAAGCCGTATGAAAGGGGAAGAGTGAAAGAGAACGCTGAAGATTTGATATCTATATTAAAGGAATGCGAAAACCTGCATACCAACAACCTGGACATCAAGACTTACAGCAAACAGCTCTCAGGAGTGGCACGCGATATGTTCTTGACCGACAAGCAGACCTTTGAGAGTTTCCAAGACATCATGTATAAGAAAACAGGAAAGAAGCGTCCTGACACCAAAAAGAAGGAGACGCCTATTCCACAGAAAGATTCCGGGCACAAGCCTACCATCGATCTTATCATGATCAACCGACATGTACAAAACTTCATCAATGCATATGCCTTTCTGAACAGCAACGAAATCAAGGCTGCATTATCAGATGAAGAGCAGCAGGCTATTGACTGTATCGGCCGTATCCTGATGGCAACTCAAAGAAGCAGCAGCGACATACGCACTTTGGAGAATGCCATTGAGATTCTGAAAAGATATGAGAACTTTCACCCTAACAATCTAAACATAAAGACACAGAGCAAGCAACTCTCAGGGGTGGCACGCGAAGTGGGATTGGGGCACATCGAAATCTTCATGGCTTTCGCCAAGGCTTTTAATTCAAAGAAAGCAGAGTTAAACAAAAAGCTGGAAAGCAATAAGCCACACCTCTCCATTACTAAAGTGGAATTTGGACAGACATCTGAGAAGAATGAGATTCTGAATGCGTTTGGAACGCAAATAGAAGCAGGATTATATTATCTTGATACCCGCCTGACCATTGATACGAACATATACCAAACCAAGGTAGATTTTCATTTCATCATCCAAAACAGGACAGGCAAAGTGATTACGGAATATGATTTAGACACAATTGTCAATGGTTCCGGTACATATATTCTGCCAGGATATGGAAATACAAATGGTAATTTCTTACCAGAGCCAGGTAATTATACGGTCATCATTTCCTACAACAGGCAAATTCTGACAAAAGCTCCATTGAAGCTGATTCCTTCTAAAAGAGCCAGCGCACCCATAAAGATTGTGAAGATCGATTTTGCCAATCAAGACTTAAAAGGAAATATCATCAATGATTACGATGAACCACTTCCTATTAATACACAGTATTTAGGAACCAGACTGACTTTGGAGACGGAATTCAGAGGAGAGCAGGAAATCAATGTTTCCATCATTTCTTCCAAGGGAACTGTTCACAGCTTTTCCGACACCATATACATTGATGGTTCAGGCCAGTATACGATATCAGGATACGGAAACGAAAAGGGTACAGCCTACAATGAAGGTGGATTTTGGAGAATTGAATTCTCTGGAAAGAACATCATCAAAAAATCTACCAGAATTCGCATTGGAAAGAAGTCGAAAAACTGGAAAAAATGGTTGTTGATTGCCTTTGGCATCTATATGGCATTCAAATTGATACCGATGATACCTCTCATTTTTGCCATGTTCGATTCTTCAGAGAGCCGCTACACGATAGCCGAATCATCCAAATTCAGAAGTGCTCCTCTCATCAACAAGAACAACGAGATCGGCACCTTCGATTATGGCCAAGAGGTAACATTCAAAAAGCAGAAGAATGAAATGTGGGCATCCATCAGCAACTCGAAACAAGATGGCTACATCTCGTCTATCCTCTTAATGACGAAGAAAGAATTCATGCTGTTCAACAGTATCTTCGGAGGTCAGGAGATGAACGATACGATGGCCGTTGCCCGTCAAATGATTCCTGAAATCGGACTCAGAAGAGCATTGATTCAATTCTATATCTCCCAGAAATATTTGGGAAGAATGAGTCAGGAAACTGCCAAGGAAGCAGGCTTTGATTTTGAACCAAATAACCAGAATCAATGGATGATTCTTAGGACAACCGGTAATTCAAAACGAGAAAACGTGCTCCATTCTGCCAATGACATCGTGGGAATCATTGTTCAAAGCCCAATTACCGGAGAGCGGAAAACATTGGTATTCGGCAAGTCAGACAGCGGACAATATGAATGTCTCTACACAGAGAATGCTCCAAAAGATGGAGGCTTGACTTCTATCCATAAAATCTCCAGCTCAAGCTTCGAGATATCATACGGCGGAAAGACTGCTACAAAATCAACCAGCAAGCGTTCTTCCTCAAAAAAGAAAACAAAGGAAAAGAACAAAAATATAAATAAGGAAAAGCAGCCAGAGAGCAAACCGGCAAAACAAGACGTAAAAGAAGAAAAAATTGATCCATCGAAGGGTGGTTTCAAGTTTGAAGTACTCCATTAAAGAACGCCACATCCCTGTTTGCTGAAGCCAGGAGATGCTCCATAAAAAGAGGATGTATCATCTATTACGAAAGTAAGTGACGATGCATCCTCTTTATTTTCATACCACGCTTTCAGATTCCCTGCGGATAGAAATAGGCAGAAGGCGCCAAGCGCTTTCCCAGAACCTCAGTCGCCAATGACTGATACAGCAGGTCCATGCTCTTGGCTAAATCTGCATGCCCATTATCAGCCAACATAGAAATCGTGGCTCGCATTATCTCAGCATTGGCAATTCTCCAATCCCGGCAAGAGAAGATAACCTCTTTCACCAAATCGAATGTCTGCTTAGAATGGCGCTCTATATAATCGCAGTCATCCCGCAACGCAGAAACATAAAGAGCCATAACTTCACCCACCGCCAGTTGCTTATAGGCAAAGGCATCGCCAGGATTCTTATCAATGGCAACATGGCAGAATTTCAGATAAAGGAGTATCTCCATTTGCGGAATCATGCCAGAATAGAATCCGTATCTCACCTGCTTCTCCAAATTGATAACCAAACTGTGGAGTCTCTGCGCGTCATCAGGTTCATTCTCATAATCCCTGGCGAAATATGAATATGCACTCTTGATGGTCTCCAGGGCACGGTCTATATCATGCTTCAAGGCATAAGCCTCAGCCTTGTAATCAAGGGCAATGGCATAGAACCTCACCAAGTTCGGATCATCATCTACTCCTTGCAGATATTTCTCTATGATATCATCACTCTTCTGGATGACTTCATCATATTTATGCTGCATTCTAGACACCACCATACCCCGCTCTAAAGCCATAAACAAATCCTCGATGGCACATTCCTTATCCTTATAAAGTAAATCAAACAACTGGATTGCCTTCTGATTTCTAAACTCCATCAAACTAGGACAGAACATCGTGGTATCATCCATAGCTATTGCAAGCCGACGGGTTATGGAATGACTGAACGGACAAGCATTCCACATACTACGATAGATGCGCTCTATCTTTGCCAGACACACCTGACTCAGTTCATCATTCTTATATAGCATCCTTGCCAGATATTCCTTGGCAGACAAATACAAAGCCTCACCTTCATAACTGACCAGATTTCGAGATGTCAGGCCGCAAATTCTGACGGTAGCGCTTGACAACATATTGACCATACTCTCCAAGACATCCATCTGGTTCTTATCAGCCCCATGCATATCCATATGATGCTTTAAGTATTCCACTTGGCTACACCACAGATAATATCCAACTTCCAGACACATTTTATTATCCCAAGAAGGCTCAGACCTGTAAGCATCAAGCAATTTAACAAATGTTTCCGGGAAATTCTGATTACGATCCAAAGAAAGTCCCGAAAGATGAGGAACAAGATTTTCATCTCCGCCCAGCAACTCTTCCACTTCCTCAAACTTAAAACATGAAATAGCCAGCTGCGCTTCGTGAAAACAAAGCGACGCTGCATCATCTTCATGATGCCCTTCCAAGATGAGCGATGCCTGCATCAGGCGATTTCCCATATCAAGAATCTGAGCAAATGATCGTTCAAACGGAACTTGCGACAAAGTTATAGGCTCAACCTGTTCTGCGAACAGATACGGATAATTCATGAGCAACCTGTCTGTAAAGACATCGACATAAAACAATGGCGAGAATTCCTTAAGAACAGAACGCAAAGTCAATTCACCGTAGGCTGACTTTTCGGAAAGTTTCTTTTGCAATTGATGAATATCCATGCCTTCTTCTGCTGCCAGGATTACTTCATGGGCTGCATTATATTGACCCTCTGGAGCAAACTGATAGTCTAACCAATAAACAAATCTCTGCACTTCAGCAGGAATGGCACGTACCCTATCCATAAAGAATCGGGTTATCTTATCGCCTTCATCGCAAGCATCCCCATTACGCATCTCCTCATAATCCTCCACATCAATATTAATTAAATGATGAAGTAGCAGAATGCTCCATAGAGGATTCGTCATGGCAGAATTGCCATTGATATCAGTTTTTGCAGCAATAGCCTCCATTACCTTGCTAGGCAAAGACTTATTGTAATAATTCGTATATTTATCTATCAGTTCCAGAGACTCTTCCTGCTTCAACAAAGGCAAGCCAAAGAGTTTTCCTTTCGCGCAGAAGTTCTTCAGGTTGATTTCCCTGTCAGAAGTCATAACCAAGCATACATGCTCAAATATTTCCGGATAGGAAAGAATCTCATCCAAGCCTTTCAGATATTGGATATTATCCATAATCAGTACGATCTTTTTCCCTTCAAAAAGATGAAGACTCTGAATAAAGTTACCCAACAAACAGGTCAGGTTGGCCTCCATATTCATGTGGCGTTTGCCTTCTGGCACCCCTTCCGTCTTCCATAACCACTTTTTGAGCATAATCTCTGCAAAAGCCATCGGACCGGTATATTCCGTAAGATGGATAAATGGCACATATTCATCCCCATATTGTGACAAGACTGCATATAAGGCAGAAGCTATGGATGTTTTTCCATAACCTTCAGGGGCAACGATGAGAATAGGTTCTCCATCATGGTCTATATGATAAAGAAGTCCTTGCAGATAATCTTGCCTGCCAGCAAAACGTGGAATCAATTCATCAACCTTTCTCATTTCAAGCGAAACCAACTGATCTAACTCTGTCTCCATCGAATGCTCTTGTTTTTCTGTAAAGAGTATAGAATGAACGATAGTATCTGCAACTTTTTTCATTGCAGTTTCATCCACATGCATGCGCTGTCCATCCCACTTACAATCATACTGCATGATATTCTTCTCATATCCAGTAGATTGAAAAGCTTTGTAGATTTTCTTTTTCAACAATCCTAATTTACTACGCAACACAGGGTCTGAATCACAGAACCTACTGCGATCCGTAAAATCCATAGAGGCATAAGCATCTGTATTTCTTAACAGAAAGAAGCTGTTAGGCAACGACTTCCGATCTTTCAAAGCTCCAAAAAGAATTTCCAATTCAGTTACACTCTTTACTTCGTTGATTTCATCACCTAACATTTCAAGTTCATCGTCAGATAATTCATCCATCACTTTTTGCCATCTGTTCTTTGGAGGAATCCAACCATATCTGTCGCCAATGAATGCAATAAAATAAGGTCTTGAAGAACGGATATTGTCAACACACTGCCTCAAAACCTTGTTCTCACGCTCGTCCTCAGGAAGGTCTTGGGTATTGACCCCCCAACGCAAATCAACAATTTCTATTGACTTAAATATGCTATAACGAGCCAGTTCTTTTTCTATTCTTTGCTTAACGAAATGATTCACCATATCTCGTTCTGCATCCATGTCCTTAAAAGTACTACTGATAAATATCTGAATTTTTTCCATATTTCTTTAGCTGTTATTATGATAACTAATAAGTTTTGCAAATATAACAAGAAAAAGACCACATCAAGTAAAAATTTCAGAAAATCATCACCATTTAAAGCTATTTAACTATCAATATCCACAACTATACTTATTAAAGTCGTATATTTGCCCCAAAATTACAACAATTATATGATCTTAGAAATATGGCAATAAAAATCAACACCCAAAAAACGGCTGAATTACTAGTAGGAAAAAGTCATTGGTGGGGAGCTCCTGACCTGCCAAAAGGAACCCCATACCCGTATGTTACAATCCAAGACCCAGAAGGAGATTTTGACGAACCGCTCACATTCATTTGTCAGATCAACTGCGAGGACATTGCAGAATTCGATGCCGAAGGACTTATTCCGCATAAAGGAATGCTATATTTTTTCGCACCACTAGATTACTTCCTTGGCGAATATGATAGTCCGCTAGACTACCATATTCCCCCAAAGATAATTTATGCGGAAGACTGCAGCAATTTAGAACCCTATAAAATATGCTGGGAAGGAACCAACGAGAGCATCTTTCGCCCTGCTGAAAAAATAAACTTCTCCCTGGCAGAACATTCCCAAGGAGATGGCATCATCATGTTAGGAAAACCATACCAGGATGAAGTGCTGGAATCTCATGGCGGTGATATCTGTCTTTTACAGATAGACGAGAGCGATGATTGGGGACTCCGCTTCTACGATTGCGGCATGTACTACATCTTCATGCACCCTATCTACATTAAAAACGGAGAATGGAATCAGGCTTCGAGTGAATTATTCTATTATTAATCTGTTAAACATCAATAATTAAACTGCGTTTATAACCAGGGTATTTATATTTTTCATCTGCCCCGCATACGTAGAACAAAGTTTTCAACCCATCTATCACCCATCACGATTTATAGTTGAAATCCATATTAACTTACTCATATACAGATACTTTAATAGCGTGACTGATACTCCGAAAATGGAAATATCAGTCACGCTATCACTCACGATTTGGCTCTATCCCTCACGATTTTCGCACCACCAGGTATCGCATGCCGTCATTAAAACGCTTGCGATGAATGGATGGCATCTGAGAAAGCTTGCGACCGAAGCTGATGAGATTACTCAACTTCACCGAAGATCCGATGTGACTCTTCAACTCCTGGAATATCTCGGCTGCCGTAAGATACTCGCCCAGTTTGACATCATCGGTCAGGTCGAAATAGAGATTGAAATACTGGTCTACCGGAGAAATCACCTCAAACTTTCTGTTGCTCGCCATAATCAGCTTGGTCTGCTCCGCATCAAAATAGGTCTTCTCGCCAGCCTGCAATGCCGCCAATGCCTGCGCATAGAGTTGTTCATAATTCGGAAGCTGGCTTACGTCGATAGGACCCGTCAGTTCCACACCCAGGAATCGGCGATTGCCGGATGGATCGGAGAGGATATCCTCCATGTTGCTCGTGGCGATGAAGGATGCCATTCTCGGAAACTCCTGCACATGACTGCCATACGGCGGCTTCATCTTCACACTCGGCAACTGGATGATGTTTTTCAGAAATCCCTGCTGCACCTGAGGAGATATCTGATTGAACTCATCCAGGTTGAGAAGCAGCGCCTGGCACATCGCCTGAAGCACATGCCTTTTTTCTGACAACACAAGGTTATCATTATACCCCCACTGCAACTCGGGCGGAACCAGAGATCTGCAGAAAGTACTCTTGTTGTAACCCTGCTTGGAGATGAGAAGCGGCGCCACGGAATTGCCATATTTGCGATGACTATAGGAACGCCACTGGTTAACCATCGCCAGGAACCAGGTGTAGAACCAATCCTCCCAATAAGGATTATCGGTAGGCACCGTACGCGCCAGGGCACGGATATAATCCTTGCCATCCCACTTGCCTGCGCACTTGAAAAGGAAGTCTTCCACAGGATTATAGGTAGAGAGAAGGTCTGACTCCAGATAATTGCGTACATCCTTGATACTCACACGAATATTGGCAAGCTGCACCTCCAGCGTCATGCGCTTCTGCACACGGGCATCCACCGGTTGATATCCCCAATAATCCTTATCTTTCGGTCGATATTCTGTGAATTTCATCACCGAATTATATCGGAAATCATACTTTTTACACAGAAATCCTATCATACGCATAATATTATCACTCAACTCCTTACCATCTTTATCCACATCCTCTTCCGAGTTATCCACAATGGCATCTTTCAAGTTATCCACAGGATTTTCAACGGTGTGGATAACCTCATTCAGCACCAAAGGCAACGCATCCTCGCGATAATAGGGCGAAGCATCTTGGGTGAACAGGAAATCAGAGTAGATGGAAGGCTCGGGCATCTGCATCGTAGCCTTTACCAGAATCTGATAAAGCGGAGCGAAAGTCTGGAATGCCTGCCTATAAATTCTGTCAGCCTCCACCTCATCATCTGGCAGGCTTCCCTTAGCCAAAGCATATTTCACCAAGACATTCAGACTGATGCCGTCGGCTCCCATAAAGGCTGCGAGAGTTGAAGGCAGACTGGCCACCTTCTGCTTGACGGCACCCACCCCTCCATCTTCCTCTATATTAACAAACGTAAGTAGCAGAACACCGTTATTCTGCTTCATCTTCAGGAGTCCGTTTTCCGATTTCTGAAATTCGGCAGCAGGGTGAACATGCATCCAGGTTGCCATGTTCTTGTACCCGTCATAGCCATTGGTGAGCCAAGGCACATATTCACGGAAGTTGGCTACGGTATTCTTGGCATCATCGTTCACGATGCGCTCCAGGAATCGTTCCAGACTCTTGGTGCTGACCAGGAGCTGGTTCTTATTATTTCTATGTGTGATTGTAATTTTCATTGTCAATTATTTAAAGTTTATTCAAAAACTGTTTCAACTGTTCCAAGCGTTGGAACAGTTTGTTTCCTTAAGGGAAACATTTCGTCCCCTTAAGTGAAACGCGTTGTGCCTCCGAGAGGAACAAATTCATATCCTTTACGTGTAAACGGGATATTACTCGTAAACGAATCCTATTTCCTGGGCATAGTGGTCGTAGGTAGGTTCCTCGTAACCATATTTGGCAAAGAGCTGCTTCACCTGTTCCTGCTGCTCAGGGGTAAGATGTCTCTCGCCACGATGCACACGATAATAGGTGGTGCGGTTGCCCACAATATCCATCACTGCGAACTTGAGGGTATGCACATCGCTATGTCTCACCTGGTCGTAGAGATGGGTGAGTCCCCAAGCCGCCTTGAACTGTCGCACACGCTTGAAATGGGTGCAAGGTCCGTGGAGGTTGGCATCAGGAAAGACGGCATTGCCGGCGGTAACATCGTCGGGTTTGAACTTTGCCGAAATGAATCGGATGCACTCGTGGGTGCGAGGGCAATCGGCATTGAAACAGTACATCCAGCTGTAGTTTACCAGACTGTTGATGAACTTTGGATCATTAAGATTTAACTTCATGAAAAAAATAAATTTTAAATTTAATAAAATAGGTTTCGCAGTGGTAATTGGCCATTGTGGAATCTGTATTAACTAATTCTCCATGCAAAGATACAAAATTTTAAGCCCGAATGCAAGCTTTTACCCAATTATTTTTTCATGTGTAACTACTTTTGTGCATTAAAGTTTATTTTTGGGAAGAGAGGAAGCCGGAAATCGTGAGGTATGAGGGAAAATCGTGACTGATAGCGTGATGGATATTGTAAACATTTCGTCTATCTATCACGCCAGGCTAAAGAGGTAAGTGTTTCATTTTCAAAGAATTAAAATTTTAAAAATAGGAATCGTGAGGGATCTGAGGGATAAAAAGAGAAAAAAGATTAGCATAGCCTTACGCCTACAACATGCTAGTCAAACAAAAATCCTGAGCAACAAAAAGTTGCCCAGGAGCTTATAAACACATTTAATTATCGTGTTTTGAAATCTGGAGAATACACTCTCCTTGAAAACGATCTTTAATTAGTTACAGGTCGAACCATACATCGAAAATTTCGTGGACAACGAACTAGATTATACAGTCCATTTACTTCTAAGTAATAAACATAATATCTATTGTCCCTATCAGACAGCTCACATTCTCCGGTCCAATAATACCCCGATTTTCCTGCATCTGTAACAGCGGTATTGGTACCGAGCCAACAACCTCCTAGCGGAAGAATGATATAATTACCATTTGGTCCTATAGCCTTACAGCATTTAACGCCATTAATTTCATCATTTTCCCATTTACATTCAGTCCTAAGCTCATACTGCATTTCTTTTGTCGGCAAACTCCATTCCTTTCCCCATTGTACGTGGGCAATATCATAATCAGAGTTGCAAATAGAAACAGGAGGATTTGCAGATGGCAACGTATTCGCATCTTTATACACATTTTCTCCAGTAGGATCAGCCCAATTGCAATAACTTCCATAATTCTCCACAGAAGCCGTTTCCTTATTAGGACGGCTCATATCAAGATTATGAGTTGCCCATTTGGTACCAGAAGGCAATCCTAAATCAACATACTCATGCTTCGATTCTGTAATTTCAGGCTTATTTTTTCCAATAACAACATTAAAGGAATACTGCTGTCCCATTTCGAAATTAGAGATAGGAAGCTTGATTTCCTGTGAGAAACCATCCAGTTTGACGGTAATATTCTCTTGTGCTGCTGGCAAAACCAGGAAATCGGCAGTTATAACTTTTGAGGAATCATCCAGGACATAATCATCAATCTTTATAGGAAGATTGAAATTTTGGCTATTATTCACTCCATAAATAACAGGCTGACCTCCTTCGACATCCATGTATGCATCAGCTGCAAGATTATTAATCGTTACCTCAGGAATCTTATAGCTATTGGTATTATCCTTTGCGCGTTTGATGTTCAAAGTTACACGACTCATTACATGAGTAAATGCCAAATTTGCCTTTGGATTGGTCTTATTCACCTTGTTTGTGTTAACACCCACCAGATAATCCTCTTGGGCTTTTTCAGATAATTTAATCTTGTTCACCCGAAGGTCGTCATAAGATCCAGTAATACCACCATAGAGAGCTACTACCTGCACATCACTACCATCTTCGGGCAGATAAATCGGATTGTCATCTATTCGGCTCACACCTTTTTGATATTGAACCGTGGAACCACTCTGATTATTCAATGCCTCATAATTGGTTTCACTATTTCTACTATAAGCATAAATGCGATAACTACAATCATCAGGCAAAGTAGTACCCGTAATAATGCCTCTTGTTGCAGCATCTTCCACACTTACCTGCAACGGTACTCTGTCTTGGGCTGATGGCAAGAGACTGCCAGCATCCTCGTTGCTGCATGAAGCCAGAGTCAGCAATGCCATTGCCGACACGGCTATTCCCTTCAATATATTCATTCGTTTCATATTGTTCCAGTTTATTCGTAAATATTAATATCACCACTCTCGTTCTTGTTCCATTCCTTTACTGTGACATCAGAAAGGGTCAGACCGGTTCTACTATATACAATATTATAATCATAGGTCTTGCCACTCTGCCAACTGTCTGCCTTCAAGGTGATAGGCACAGAATAGGTAGAACCATTGGAAAGTTGTATCCTTGCCTGAACAGTACCCGAAGAACGGGTTTCGCCAGAAAGAATGGTAACATCTGATTGAGTTTTCTTGGTCATAACAAAGCTCTCTCCAGAATCAATATCCATAAATTCCCCTACAGATGTAATCTTTCCATAAAGACTGTAAAAGAATATAGAAGGAATGATCTTTGAACTTGCCTCCTGATCTATGATGAAACTTTGTACCTCAAGATTATCTTCATTACAATCCTCTGCTATTGTAAAGTGGAAACGAACACGAGCCAGAGCATGCGATAAGCGAAGCGATACGGATTTGTCATCCTTTAAATATGCATAGCCGGTAAGGACATCGTCCACAGAATTCTTACCATTTTTATAGGTGCAAAGCCTTAACCATCCCAAGGCATCTTCATTCATGAAATCCGACTCTTTCTTATAAGGCGTATAAATTCCACACTCCCGTATGTCTTTACCCAATATCTCATCAGGAACTCTCCATTCGCCATTTTGATAAGTTACCATCAGATTACGAGTGCTCCATCCATCTGTATCCACAACCGAAAGACCTAATGGAGACATGCTCTCATCTACTTCCTTTACCTCTCCATCCCAATCGGTATAAGTTAACTTAGCAATGGAGAAGCCTTTTAAAGTAGTAAAGCTTCTTACTTCACTATTTACCTTGATACTTCCATCGGTTCCCACCAATTTATAAAAATAGGTGGTATTAGGTCTTAAACCGTAAATGGTTGTAAAACTGTTTAATTCGGCACTATACACCAAAGAGTCACGGAAATTCTCATTCGTTGAAAACAAGTAATAGAACTCACCTATAGATGAATCACTATCGTAACTATAATTTCCTACGTATGCTGTTGTTGCCGTTACATCTTGAGCCTCTTTCAACTCCAAAACCGGTGCCAATGGACTTGGTTCATCAGATTCCTGACAACTTGTAAATCCCAAGCATAATAAGCAAGCTGCCACTATCCATAATATATTTCTCTTCATAATAGTCAACTTTTAAAAAACATAACCAATACCAAAATTGCCAATCGCCTTACGACCACTCATCATGTGATCAATGAAGTCGTTACCAGCTTCCGTATCATAGATGAAATTAACACCCGCATTCAACAAAATATGCTTAATTCGCAGCTGCATACCAACTTCCCAAGTTATAGCATCGTAACAATCCTCTGCATGACGGCACTCCTCGCCGCCAGAACCGACCCAGGAAACGCGTCTCCATCCATAACCTACACCCGTATAAAACTGTAGAGGGCAAAACAAACGGCGGATAACACCCAGAGAAGCCATCGCATAGCCCTTTTTCACTTCTCCAGTAAACCAGTGGTTGTAATTATCGGAATACATGTCATAACCAGGCAGCGGAGAATAAATACCCTTGGCATACCAGCCCCAGTTCTTGACACGTCCTACCATTATACCAAAATTAGGGTCATCAGGCTCAACGAAAGCTACCTGAGGACTTACAAACCAGCTATATTTATCCGGCTTCTGCTTCCACCAGTTGATGCCTCCCATCTTAACCAGCATGTCGGGCTTGGCTTTCTTATGCGCCGTCTGCATACCCATGTAATACACGTTCACCTTCTTCACATTCCCCTCAGTCTCCAGAGAGAACTGACCGTTCATGTCGGTAGTGGTCTGCTCGGAACCCTTGGCGTTCTCCACCTTGGCACCCGAAATCGGATTGCCCTGATGGTCAACCACCCTGCCCCTCAACACATTCTGGGCAGAAGCAAGCTGGATGCCCAAACAAAGCAAGCAGCTCATCAGTAACACTTTTTTCACCATAATCTAAAAATTTAAAAGTTATCTCAATAATTAATTTACTTCAACTTGATGTCTCTCCACGCTGACGCCATAGAAGCTGACGGAATAGTGGAAGGAGTCTGAACCTTGCGATTGATGACCACCGACTGGCGCTTTACATTATCCGCAAGATACTCGCTCAATTCTCCCAAGCTCACATTGCCCTTGGTATCCTGCAACTTCTTCAAGAGATAGTAGGTGAACAAGCCGTGCTCCTTCTTCTTGTATGGAAAGGCCGTCTCGTCGCCACTTGCCGCACTAAACACCACCATGTTGCCACGAGGATCCTCCTTCTTCACTTTCAAAGCTACACCACGGGCAGAAGCCAGCATGCCGCCATCGCGCTGTGCACCGCTGAAGCAGGCATCCAGGAAAACCACTATCGACTTGGCCTGGGTAGAGCCCAACTCATTATAAAGCTTGTTCAGGGAATAGCAGCCCTCCGTTTGAGTGCCATCGGCATCCACCGGCAACAGGAAAGCATCTTTTGTTGATTCATTCGGAATACCATGACCTGCATAATAGAACACGATGTTCAAATCACCCTTGAAGGCATCGGCTATCTCCTTGATGTCGCGCACGGCTCTCAGCATCGTTCCATACGAAGCATCTCCATAATAGCGCACGTTATCATGCGGCATACCCAAGGTCTTCTCGCAATACTTGGCGAAAGTAGAACCATCGTTCAGAGCCATCGGCACACCAGCCACATTCATATAATGCTCATTAGAGATAATCACGGCAAAGGTCTTGCTGTTGTTTGCCTTCACCTCAGGAATGTTCATATCCACATCCGAGTTGCCCACCGTGATATTCTGCGTACTCACCTTCTGCTTGCTTCCCTTGCTCTCATTCAAGGCAAGCATATTCTTGTCTATGGCAGCAAACTGCACATCCACATGAGTCTCGGTATAATGAAGCGCTGCTTCATTGTCATACTGATACTGCTTGCCTGTAGGAGTAACAAAAGTAAGGTTTGCCAAAGCCAGATGGTCGTTATCAATGAAATATTTAGGGTTCTTGAACTGCATGCCTACCCAGCTCGACTCAAAGATTCTCGCCTCGTTATTGGTTCTTGGTACAGGCACAATCAACTGTCCCAACGACTTGGAGGTAATCAGGAACACCCCATTCTCTGCATCGTAGGGCTTCAGCTCCAATTCTCTCAAATCGGCCAATCCCTGATACGTACTGATGTATTCCTGCTCAGCCTGTCGCTGCACCTCCTTGATCTTCGCCTCACGATTTTGCTCCGTTACACGAGTCTGATACTCGCTCACGGTTTCGTAAGCATCCTTCTGCTGCCATTTGTTGATGCGACTTTCGATGAAATTCTTGGCAAAGCTTGAATAAGAAGGAATCTCCTTTTCATCTGCTGCCGATGGGGCGTAAGCAGCCGATGCTACTGAAGTCTGTGGGGTAGACTGCGGATAAGAGCCTCCACCTACAGATGAAGTCTGAGCCAAAGCTGGCGCATCTGCATTCTGGGCGAAACTGATTAATGAAGGGATGTAATCGGCACCCACCTTGCCGCCACCGAGCGAAGCCAACTTGTTGTTGACAGCTTCGAGCTGCCCCTTATCACCCAGACAGTTATAAGCCACAGCCAAAGCCTGTGTATATTTCAAGGAGGTAGGTTCCGACATGACCACGTCCTTCAACTGTGTCACAGCCTGAGCGAAATACTCCATATAGAGTTTCTTTTGCTTCTTTGCTTCGCCCTTATCATTCTCCGCCAACGACTTATTGAAGTTCAGCACACCTATATTATAATTATTGATAGCCAGGTGCTTGATAACATCAAGCGCACGAGGATGCGTTTTCTGCAAAGTGGTATAGACACCAAGCGCTTTCTCGTAATCCCTGCCGTCTTCGAAGAGCTTTCCCTGAATATTCAGCAAGGTTTCATCGTTAGGGCGAACGGCCAAAGCCTTTGCCACATAACGCTGCAGATTCACATTGTCCTGATTGTCGATGCAGAAATTCACAGCAGACGACAAGATATTGTAATCGGAAGGATAATTGGCTATCGCCTCGTCAAGCACCTCTATTCCGTTTGTATAGTCTCTAGATTGCGCACAGGCTTTTATCAGATTCACGAACACCGTCTTGCGATACTTGTCCTCACCCGAATGGATGTAAGCCTTGAGATAAGGAATAGCCTCCTGATAACGGTGTGCATTCACCAGATTAGCCGCTGCAAAATAAGCCAACTGCGCAAAGGATGGAGAAGTAGAGTATCCACCACCCGAGAAATCGGGCATAGAAGCCACATCCACATAAGCCTTGGCAAACAGGATGGCATTTGCCTGTCGCCTCTGACTACTGCTATAGGCAGCCGCATTAGGAAGATAAGGGATTATGTTCCTCATGTTGTTAAGAGCCTGTCCGTAAGCAGCGTTTGTCTTTGCCGATTTTTTCAGCACAGCATAATTTGCTGTATAGCAACGGTAAAGAGCATCATACATTCCAGCTTTGTCACCACCCTGATTGGCAAGGCGGACGAATTCCTTGTATAAGGCATTCGACTCCTCTATCGTCTGGGCAGTAGCACTACCACCCAGAAACGACAAGAGCATGGAAACAATCAAAAAATACTTTTTCATTTTTCCTGATTATTTAATCTGATTATTAAACCTGATTATTTAAAAAGCATCCATAAAAGTAAACTGAACGCCAATTCTGCGGTATTGACTACCCGACTTCTTCGATACATCGATACTAGTATCGAAGGAAGTTTTCATGTTAGAGAGCGAAGGAATATTCTTCACGATAAAATCTTTCACACCCATGGCACGCAAGAAAGCCAACTGGTCGTTGTCTGACATTCCCGTAGCCTTCGTTACGGTGATGTTCGACAAGGCTCCATCCTTATACACCGGTTCACGCTCAAAATCGCCATAGCATCCATCGTAAGCCACCGTTCTGCTAAAAGGAGTAGCATCAGCCATACCCGTTACCATCACCGTCACCTGCTTGCCGGCAACCATGTATTTCGACAAGTCGTTCTCCAGAGCCTGCTTCACCACAGCCAGCATAGCCTGTGCAGCCTTTGAATCCTCGCACTTGAACTTACCTGCAGCGAAATCATCCTTTGAAGAGAACGCCTCATCCACGGTATAAGAAACGGCTACTTCATAATTTGTAATCTTCTTGCCTGCAGCATCCGTAGCATTGGCCACCTTTGTGCGTACATCAATACTTGTATGGTCGGAGATGATGTTCTTATCCTTGGCATTCTTCAAGATGTTGTTCTTGATTTCCTCCAGTTTGAGTTCCTCCATCTGGGAGGTCTGCAGCTGGGCAAATGGAACAAAATTCTCATCAGACTCCAAGAAAGCCAGAGACTTACGTTCTCTATTATCGAACACATACTTATTACCCGTCTTCGGATTGGTAACCTCTGTATAGACAAGCTCAAACTCATCCTTATCGTTCACACAGTATTTCGTGTTAGAGAACTGCAATGCTCCAGGATCCATGAAGTCATCCAACTGAGCAGCAGGCACAGAGAGGTAAATACTTGGCATGGTATTGAAATCGAGAGTCAGCATTCCCATTTCCTGGTTATAATTACCTACCTTCACCTCGGAAGTGGTGAGCAGGTTCTCAGCCATTCTTGTAGCAATCTCCGTCTCGAAGAGTCGCATCTGCGTCATGCGCGTCTCGTCGTTGACACGAGCGTTAAAGTCTTCCAGACTCTCGCCATCCATGCGCTTCATCCACTCAGCCATTCTTGATTCCAACTCGTTCTTCAAAATTTCCTGTCGGTTTGGCGAAAGGAAGAACACAGGATTGAACACGATGGAGTTCTTGGTATTATACACCAGATAAACACCCTTGTCTGCATTTCTCACAAAGTTAACATAAGTAACACCTGGATTCTGTGCATCCACATAGTGGCGGTCTTTCTCGTTAAGAAGATTGATGATGGCAACACGCTGGTCGCCCGTTACCACAGCCAGATACTTGTTTTCCGGATGGAAGAAACAACTCTCAGCCGCACCCAAGGCCTCATAATGATAGGTTACCTGGAAAGTACGGGTATCATACACGTTGCATTGTCCGTCGGCAGTCAATACAGCCATCCACTTGCTATTGGCAGAAAAAGCCACATCCTTCACTTCTGCATTCTGCTGCAGCAAGGCTCTTCTGCTTCTTGCCTCAACGTTCATCACCTCCACATCATTGTCCTTCGCCAATGCTACATAGTAATTGTTGGTGCTGGCCGCCATTCTATTGGCCTGCACGGAAGCATCGAAGGCTGCCACTTCAACATTCGACTTGGCATCAAACACGTGCACCTTGCCATCACTTCCCATCAGGAACAGATCCTTGGCATCAGCAGAATAGCAAATCGCCAGCGGCTGATATTTGCCATTGGCAATCTTAGCCAATTCATTCTTCGCCTTCCACAAATCGTAGATAAAGACCGTGTTCTTACCTTTTTTGCTATCCAGGATGGCATAAGAGGAACCAGACGGATTTACCTTCAAGGAAAGGATATTTGCAGCAGAGGCCACATTGAAACTACGCATCGTATAAACCTTGCCACCATTATAATAATAAAATCCCGACTGATAATTATCTAAGCCTATCGGCACATATTTCTGGTTATACACTACTGGTTGAGCATCACCATCAGCAACTTGCGCATACAGCGGGCAACCACCCATCATCAACCAAAACAATGATAAATAAAGCTTTCTCATAAACATTTGCCCTAAATCCGTGTCGGGCACAACTTCTATGTTTTTTCTATAAAGGCACTAGGAATATAAGCCGTGCTTACCAGGCAAACCCCTTTTATCTCGACTACAACCCGCTGCTGGCCAGACACTCTTGCCACCTTTCCTATCACTCCCTTGAAGTCGCCATCTATCACCCTCACCATGTCGCCACTCTTGTAATGGCACAATCTTTCAGGAATCACCATCACGTGCTCATTATCCACACTCGTCACCTTGATGAAATTCATCATGGCAGCATCATCCACGACGAGCGGCGGGTTCTTGCCGTAAGAATCCGTCTCGAAATGATTATAATAATGATTGAGGAAATGCAAATCCTTGGTGTCCTTAGCAAAAGTATGAATGATTTCTGGAGTAGTATAGACAAAAAGCAAGCCAGGTATTAAAGATTCCATCATAGGAATCCGTCTTCCGTTGACGATTTTCATCGTTCGCCGCCGAGGAAGATAACATTCTATGCCAGCGGCAATCAAGTAATCGTATGCTTTCTTTTCCCGTTGATAGGTGGCACGCATCACATACCACTTCTTTGTTGGGTCTTGGATATAATTTACCGACCCCCCATCTGGTGAATTTCCGGGGGAGACATTGGCGGTAAAACCAACGTGGAGAGGCGGGGTTCCACCTCCTGAAAATGCCACATTAGACAATGTACACATATTGATATAAGAGAATGCGATTAGGCGCAATTCATGGTACAAAGGTAATAAAAAAAAATGAATCCAGCAAATCCTATTATCCCATTGGTATACCATTCATCACCACACTGTGCTTAAACGTCCGAAAATCGTGCTTGTTGAGCTAAAAAAAAATTGAGAGGTAAGGGCACATGATAATCAATTTAACGCATTCATTTGTGTTGCCAACCACCTGAGATTAACGTAAAAAACATTAAAAACGGCATAATTCTCAAGGAAAAACATGGCGTTATCCTAGGAAATGTGTATTTTTGCACCATCTGAAAGCTAGGAAACGTGTAAAATACAGGATTACGAAACCTAGGAAACGTGTAAAATCTAGCATACTAAAAGCTAGGAAACGTGTAACGATAAGAACATCAAGAAGTTATGAAGCGGAAAATATATAGTGAATTATTAAAATGGAAATCAGACGACAATGGGCAGAATGCATTGCTCATTGATGGGGCACGACGCGTCGGTAAAAGCTATATCGTAGAGGAATTTGCCAAGAACGAATACGAATCGTACATCTTGATAGACTTCAACAATACGATGCAGCAAGTATTAGATCTGTTTAGGAACTACCTATACGATCTTGATACTTTCTTTATGTACTTGCAACTCTACTTCAATGTAAAGTTAACAGTGCGCAAGTCGCTGATTATCTTCGATGAAGTACAGGCATTTCCAGAAGCAAGAGCCGCCATCAAGTATCTTGTAAAAGATGGGCGATACGACTATATTGAGACAGGTTCACTTGTTTCCATCAACAAGAATGTAAAAAACATCATGATTCCATCCGAAGAGATTAGAATCAACATGTATCCGATGGATTTTGAAGAATTCCTTTGGGCAATGGACGAAGAGGCAATCATACAACTCATCAACACCCAATATGCCAAACTCAAGCCTCTTGGCCCCGACATGCACCGCAAGACTATGACCTTATTCCGCCAATATATGATAGTAGGCGGCATGCCTAAGGCAGTAGAAACCTATGTAAAGACTCGTGATTTTACAAAAGTTGATACAATAAAGCGTGCAATAATAAGCCTTTACAGAAACGACATTCAAAAATACGCAGAAGGCAACGAGGTAAGAGTGACGAGCATCTTTGATCTGATTCCAAGCCAACTTCAGAAACACGAGAAGAAATTCCGCCTGTCTGAAATAAAGGCTGGTGCCAGAATGCGTGAATACGAGGGCGCTTTCTTTTGGCTGCACGAAGCTATGGTTGCAAATATCTGCTACGGAGCAACGGAGCCAAACATCGGACTTAATCTCAAGTTGGAAAACTCCAGTTTGAAATGTTACATGGCAGATACAGGTTTGCTAATCAGTATGGCTTTCGATGAGAATCGGATCATGCAGGAATCACTTTACAAGAAACTGATGATGGACAAGCTGGAAGTAAACGAAGGGATGCTTGTAGAGAATATCGTAGCACAGATGTTGAAGGCAAAGGGGCACAAGCTGTTTTTCTATTCCAACTATTCACGTGAGGCAGAAGACAGAATGGAAATCGACTTTCTGATAGCGAAGCCTTCGATTACGAGCAAGCACAACATCTCGCCAATAGAGGTAAAATCAACCAATCGTTATACCATCTCTTCTTTGGAAAAGTGTATCAGGAAGTACAAGAATTACCTATCGACTCCTTATGTTATTCATACATCAGACTTAGCGGAAAAGGATGGGATAGTATATCTGCCACTCTATATGACACCCCTGTTATAAGCCTCTTCTCTTTTTCACCATCAATGATCAATTGAAAGCCTTTCAACCATAGCGATTTGCCAGATTTCCTATTTCCGTTTTTGCTGTTCCCGTATTATCCTGAACGCCAAATCGGCAAACTTTTTCATGGCCGCCTGAACCTGTCCTCGTCCGAAAGCCCAGAAAATGAGGGCGGCAGAGGCTGGTGCAGCATGTGTTCCTACATACTGGCGCATTTTAGGAACCGTACAGTTTTCAATGCCAAGTTCTTGCATGGCATTGAAAACTTGTACAGCCGGCACTTCAAAATCAGCCTTGGTGCGCTGATCTCTAAGTACCAACGTGGTCTTGTTAGCCTTAACCACCTGGTATTCCTTATTGGCATTACTGCGATATGTCTTGATAGTCTTTATCTTTTGAATAAAGCTATCGTATGTCAATGTATTAATATCTTCTATCATAACTAATGGGATTAAAATGATGTGGTGATGAGCAAATCATTCCACATCGTTTATTATAATTCTCCTTTATTTTGTGCAAAAGTAAGTTTTTTCCGTGGATAAACCAAGAAAGCCACCTCCATGCTGCCGAAGTTTGTTGACAACATGGAATTGCGATTACGCAATTTTGAACATTGTCCGATTTTACGCAAGACTCTTGAGAGTTCTGATGTAATAAATGGTGGTGCCGAGCTCTTCCTCTATCAGACGGGATACCTTACCATCAAAAGCAGCGATGAATTTGGCTATTTCTTAGGTTTTCCAAACCAGGAAGTAAGACAGGCGCTTTACGAGGTTGTGCTGCCAACCAGCAGATACTAGATAACAGATATCTGGAACTAACTTTTAGTAAAATATGTAAAATAAGGCATTCTGAACACCCCAAAACTTGTAAAATAAGGTATTCTGAGTTTTTTAGTAGTAAATTGGTAGCGAATAAAAAATGCTATTTGAAAGAATATTGGAGTAAAGATTTTCTTGGATAAAGAAAACGACGAAACGCATTATCTGCATTTCGTCGCTTCCTTTTTATAAGTCTATCAGATTCCTGAAGAATCTAAAACATTAAAAATCACCAGGTTCTTTTTCCCTTTATTCCCCCACCATTATCCTCACTTCATAAAAGCTGGAACCATAGCCTTGCCAATAGCCCAGGGCACCATGCACATTCGACTTCAGATTGGTATTCACTGGCATCAGGGGGATTCTGGATAATGCCAGCATATCCTCGAAACTGCGCCAGAAGGCATACCCCTCATCGGTTAAGGTGGATAACTTTACCCTTACAACCTCATCCTTCTTGAAAAAAGGGGTAAAATCCTTCTGCAGATTATCCCTGCCACGCTTCACGGACAACTTGCCATCCTCTCCTATCATCCCATCATCAAAAAGGCCCAACTCTGCTGACGACATTTCCCTTTGCTTACCAACCACCTGCGTAAAAAGCTTGCACTTTCCACGATAAGAAGTATAAGCATAAAGCTGGAAAAGACTGTCTACATCCGTAGGCTCTACACGAAATGAATCTATCTTTGCCGACACAGGTATGCGGGTTCTGGCTTCAGCCACCTTGCCATCCGAAGCCTCAATTCGCAAGCTGTACTCCCTGCCCTCCTCGCCACGCATATCATAAGTGGTATATATAAAAGGTGGGAAATACTTTTTATCATATCGCCCCGCCAATACCTCTGTTCTCTCGCCATCAGAAATGGTGACCTTTGCCCAACGGTCCATATAACGGGAAAGACTATCCAGCGACAACGCATCATCGCCCAACGGTATCGTGCGGGTCAACTTGACCACAGGGAAGCCACCTGCATCTATCCAACCCTCAACCACCAGTTGCGACTGGCTGGAAGTGGAAACATCCTGACTGCATCCTCCCAACAGAAAAGATAAAGACAAGACTATCAAGGCGATGTAACTGCGACTGATTTTCATAACCGAATTGATTAAAATTTATAATAATAATTGATGGATGGCATAATGGGCATCAGGAACTTGAAAGAACCATATCTCACGTGATTATCATATACCTTGATACGGTAGAACAAATCGTTTCCATGCAGGGTTGCATTGTAAAGAGAGAAATTAATGCCACTGCGACGGGTGCCCCTGGCAATGAAATCATAACTCAACGACAAATCGAGTCGCATATAAGGACTTACCCTGTTTCCATTGTGAGGTCCATACTCCGTAACGATATTACCCGACATCAGATAGGCGTAATTCACTTTTGTATAAGGAGTTCCGGATGCCAGAACATAAGTTGCCCCTAAATTGAGACGGCGGTTAATGCGATAAGTAGCCACGGCATTCAGTTCATAAATACGTTCATGCCCGGCAGGATACCATCCCTGATATTGTGCGCCATCAAACTTTCGCATGGCTCTTCCCAGGGAAGCACTCAACCATCCCGTGAGTTTTCCCCTCCTCTTTTCAAAAAGAAGATTCAAGCCATAGTTGTAGCCCTTGCCATGCAACAGGGATCCATCAAAGGAATAAGATGAGAAGAGTATGTCAAACATGTTGCTGCTATTCTCCATCTGGTGCTTCAGCCATTTATAGTAAGCTTCAACACTCAAGCGATATTCCTTCTCGGCAAACCAGAACTCTCCCTGCAGGGCTACGTGATAGGCATACTGCGGACGATGGTTCGCATCGGCAGCAAACCAGAATTCCGTAGGAAGTCCGGCTGAAGAAAAGCCCGTCTGGAAAAGATATTGATTCCGGATACCCAGATTGAGGTTCAGCTTTGCCGATGGCGACAGATTGTAATGAACTCCGAGATGGGGCATCATCCGATAATAAGATTTCTGACAATGATAACCCGATGCCCTTGTTCCCAGTTCCATCAGGAGCTTTTCACCCAAAGGTTGGAAATACTGCAGATAAGCACTGGTTTCCATCGCATTCTGGTGCTGTGTATCAGACTGATAATTAGCCAGATTACCCGATATTCCGACATTTTGCGGCAACAGTTGATGCCGAATCACTTCAGCCCCCATCTTCCATCTTCCCCAGAAAAGATTTCCCTTATATCCCAAATCGAAGATATAGGAACTCCTACCTGGAAGGAATATTCATCGATGTTCAGGCGATTGGCATAGCGGGAATAATATACCGTCTGCTCCATCGCCCAATCACTCTTTCCTTCATCCGAAGTTTCCTTCGAACGCGAATACCAATGGAGTGCTGCCATCGTATTATCCCATTTCAGTTTGCCCAGCAAGCCATGACTTGCCTGCCCCAATTTCATGTTATCAAATCCCCAGTAGCCCTCCAGTTTCAACACATTGGCATCATCAATCTGGGTGATATAAGAGAGATTATAATCGGAGAAATCATACTTCACTTCATCGCCATCTACCTCAAGCCACTTGGAATAGAGCAGATTGAGATAGGCGGCACGAGCTGAAAGCAAAAGCAGGGAGCGTCTGCCAAGAGGCAAGCGAAGAGTACCCTGCGAAGACATCGGACCTACCGACAGTTCGCCATGTGTACCACCCGCCGAAAGACTATCTTCTGCCCCAAGCCAAGTAGGGGTCAACATATCCACGCTACCCCCCAACCTATTGGGAAAAGAAGCGGAAGCAGGAGATTTCAGCAGACTCATCTCGTTGAAATGCCCGGCATTGAAGATGGAGAAGAAACCCAGCAGATGTGCCGCATTATAAATAGGTGCACCTCCGAGGGAAACAAAATTATGGGAATTATCGCATCCCTGGATATGCAGACCGGCATCATATTCAGAATTGGTCTGTACCCCAGACAAGAGTTGGGCATAATGCATAGGGTCGGCATTGCCCAGAATATGAGGCATATCATCCATGAGCTGCATGTTGATGATGCTGGCACCCTCTATCTCCCTCAACTGAGAGCGAAGGCGCTTGCCCCGAATCTCCACATCCTGAAGTCCATAATGATTGAGCGTGTCGGTCAATTCAGCCGACACGCCCTTGAATATGCAGAATGCTACATAAATAAATATGCAGAAAACTCTTTTCACTATCAAATAATTCCCTGATAATTCAACAATAGAAATAATGAATTCTCTTAATTATACATTCTGATGAAATCGTCCACGATGCTCTGCAACTTATCCACGACACTCTTGAACGACTTCTCGTTGAAGTAATCGTAGTAAGAATACTTAGAACCGTCAGAGAATTCCAACCATGGCTCAGCATACCAATAGTGGTAGTTGCCATAGCCATCGTCTACAGGTGCGAGATAAACCTTAGAGCAGCTCTTTGAGCTGTTGTTGAGGTATAACTTGGCATCAATCAACTTGTTGGCATTCTCAAGATACTGCTTAAACTGCGCCTCGTTTTCATCATTATTGCCCGCCTTATCAAGGTTTTGAATCAGCAGATCAACATCCGAAAGCGTAGCAATCACCTTAGCCTTGCCTAAGATGTCAACCGACACAGAAACCTTGCCGTAAGATCCCTGCAAATCATTGCCGATAGAACCCGTGGCACTGGCAGCAACCATAATCAGCGTTTCGTTGCCCTTAGAGACAGTTGCCTTAGCCTCAGCTGACTTTCCTGCCTTGAAAGCCGCCTTGTTAACCACTACCTTATAAGCACCAACCTGAGTTGTGGAAGTAATCTCTACCTCATCCTTGGTCAGGTCAATCTCACCACTGGTCTTCACCTGGGTTTCAACCGTGGTCATGGCTCTTACCTCGCCATTTCTAGTTAGAGTAAGTTCCATCTTCTTAGGCAAGAAAAGGCGATATTCGTCTTTATACTCCTGCCACTTGTAGCCATCCCAATAGCCATCCTCGTCGTCGAAGCAATCGTGATGAATTTCTGTCCCCTCTTTGCTGGCCTTCAAGGTAAGCACGCATTTGTTGCCCTGCTTGTCGTTGAAGATGAAAGAAAGATGATCGCCACCCTTCTGAGTCTGTTTCCACACTCCGTTCTGAAGCGTAAACTCTCCTACGAAGTTAGATGCAATGATCAGGTATTTGGTTCCATAGTCGCTGCTTGAAACCACAGAAGCATCGCCACATGCCTCGAACCAACGAGACACGGCATCGTCATCTTCGTAATCAACGCCATCAATCATGTTCTTGAACTCCTGCAGATCACTCACGTTCATCTTGCCCAGCAATTCCTGGGCTGTAGCTTCCAGACTCTGCTTGGCCTGTGCGGCGGTCATATCTGCCGTTCCGCTACCACCGCCAGGATTATCACTTCCTCCGCCAGGGTTCTCTGTGCCACCACCCGGATTCTCTGTACCTGGGACATCAGGATCATCACTGCTACTGCAAGACACCATGGAAAAGGTCATTGCCATAGCCAAAAAAGATACCAATAAGAAATTATTCTTTTTCATACCAGTTAGTTCCATGCTTGTCTATCCTCAAGAACAAGCGGTTAAATGAACATAGGTGGTGAGGACATCATTCCACCTCTTTACAATTCTCCTTTATTATTTTATTTTTTCTTTATTCTTTTCTTCACGATTCTCCCCTGGTTTTCTTGTCTGTCACATACATTCCCAGCAGGATGCAGGTGGCGCCCACCAGGAAATAGGGGGTGATTTTCTCGTCGAGCACCCACGAAGCAAATATCATGGTGGTGATGGGGTTGAAGTACACCCAGTTGGTAGCCTTCACCGTTCCCAGTTTCGAGATGCACCAGTTCCAAGTGAGGAAGCAGATCATGGAAGCGAGACAGCCCAGGAAGATGAGGTTGCCGAATACCTGCGGACGGCAGAAGACTTCCATCGGCGGGAATCCCGGAATGAAGAGATAATACGGCAGGATGGTCAGCACACCATAGAAGAACACCTTCCGGGTGATGAATGCCGCCCCATAATGATTGCTCACCGACTTCATCAGCAGCGAATAAATCGCCCAGCACATGCAAGCCGTAAACGCCAGGGCATCGCCCACCGGAGAGAGATGGAGCACGAATCTGCCGTTCAGCACCACGATGATCATTCCCACAAATGCCAGCAGCGAACCTAGCAGCTGCACGATGTGGATGCGGGAGGAATCCTTATAGACCATACGCACCAGCAGGGTGGCGAAGAGCGGACAGGAGCACACAATGAGCGAAGTATTCGTGGTGGTGGTGAAGTTCATCGCCTCGTTCTCGCTGTAGAAATAGAGCGAACCGCCCGTAATGCCCAGCAGCGCCATCTTGGCCTCATCCTTCCACGAATCGGCAAAGATGCGGCAATGGTTGAAGCAGAGCATCAGCACGTAGGCGATGGAAAAGCGCAAGGTGAAGATTTGGGCTGGCGAAAGCCCATTGAGCATCAACACCTTGGTAGCTACAAAGGTGGTACCCCAAATCGCCACCGTGAGGAAGGCGACGAGGTGATAGAATATATTGCTATTTCTTGTCATTCATTACTAATTTTTCGTTTTATTATGCAAAAGTAAGATTTTTCCGTGGATAAACCAAGACTTCTGCACTTTTTTTTGTAACTTTGCAGTATGATTTTGCATTCCATAGACCAAGCCCTGTTATCAGGCATCGACATTCCCGAGCGCATGAACAATCCGCTCGATTATCAGCCTCATCCTCTTTGCATCACCGTATGCAAGGAGCTGCAAACCTATCTATCTGAGCGTGAAGACTGGCGAGAGGAGATAGATAAAGGAAAAATGTTTGGCATACTCATCGTTGAGAATGCCAAACCGGAACCTGGTGCCTCAAAAATAAGCTACCTTGCTGCCTATAGCGGACAGATAGGCGGAAGAAGCGACTGGGATGACTTTGTGCCAGCCGTATTCGACTATCTGCAGCCCGACGGACATTTCAAGACCCATGAGGCTGAAATATCCGATATCAACCAGAGAATCAAGCAATTGGAGGGCAATGAGCATATAAAGGAGGCCAAGAGCCTCATCCTGCAACTGCAGGAAGAGCGGAAGCGTACCATCGCTGCCTATCAGGAAAAGATGAAGGAGGCGAAGGCAAAGCGTGATGCCCGGAGAAAGACAGGAAATCTTACCCCGGAGGAAGAGGCTGAGATGGTGAAGGAAAGCCAGTTTATGAAGGCTGAACTGCGCCGACTCAAGAAATCGCTTTCAGAAAAGACCACCCTGGAAACGGAATATGAAGTCTTTCAAGCGGATATTCTTCGCCTGAAGCAACTGCGCAAGACATTATCTGATGCCTTACAGCAATGGTTGTTCTCGCAGTTCCGCATGCAGAATCATGAAGGCAAGATGAAGGACCTGCTGGAGATTTTCAGGGATGCAGCCCTCAGAGATTATCCACAAGCCACCCTTGCAACGAGCAGAATAGCTGCCCTGAAGATGGTGCCGCCAGCCGGAAGTGGCGAGTGCTGCGAACCGAAACTGCTGCAATATGCTTACCTGCATGGTTACAGGCCTTTGCAGATGGCGATGTTCTGGTGGGGCGAAAGTCCGAAGGAGGAGATTCGCCACCATCTGCAGTTCTATCCTGCCTGCAATGGCAAATGCAAGCCGATATTGCATTGGATGCTGCCGGATAGGGTCTTTGATTCTAAAATTGCTGAAAAGCAGGCTTTGGAAACCTTATATGAAGACGACCTGCTGGCTGTCATCTACAAGCCTTCGGGATTGCTGTCTGTGCCGGGCAAGGATTCATCCCAGCCATCCGTCTATTCCATCATGCGGAAGAAATATCCGGCAGCAAGCAGTCCGCTGATTGTTCATCGTCTCGACATGGCAACGAGCGGTCTGATGATTATTGCCAAGACGGATTTCGCCTACCATCGTCTGCAGAAGGAGTTTCTGCACCATCGGGTTCAGAAGAAATACATCGCCATCATTGGATGTAAGGATCAGGAAGCCTGCGATAAAATCTGGGAAAAAGCGAAGAAGAAAGAGATGAAGGAAGAAGGAAAATCTTCTATTTCCACAGAAAAGCAGAAGATTTCCCTTCCGTTGATGCCCGATTATCTGGATCGTCCCCGCCAGATTGTGAATCATGAACAGGGCAAGGAGGCGATTACGGAGTATGAGGTTCTGGATCGCATCGATGCCACCCATCTCCGTCTGGCGCTCTATCCCAAGACGGGCAGGACCCACCAGCTCCGTGTGCATTGTGCCCACCACGAAGGCTTGAATGCTCCCATCCTTGGCGACCCGCTCTATGGCAACGAGAAGGCAAGCCGCCTTCATCTTCATGCCGAGGAGATTACCTTCGAGCATCCTCTTACGGGGAAGGAAATCAACATCAAGCGAGAGGCTGATTTTATTTACCCTTAAGGCAAAAAATATTTTCCCTTAAGGGTAATAATATTTAGCCTTAAGGGAAAATTTTGTGCTATAAAAAAGTCTACTATACAAAGTCTATTATACAAAGAACATGACAATAACCTGGGCGATGATGACTCGGATAAACATTCCCAGCGGATACACCGTGGCGTAGCTGATGCTAGGGGTGTCGCCATCCAGCGTCTCGTTGGCATAGGTGAGTGCCATCGGATTCGCCATGCTTCCACAGAGGATTCCACAGATGCTTCCGAAATCATACTTCTTGGTCTTCAGGATGATGAAGCCCACGATGACTACAGGAACCACCGTGATGAGGAAACCGATGCCTACCCACATCAAACCCTCGGGACGAATCACCGTCTCGAAAAACTGTCCACCAGCCGACAAGCCCAAGCAGCCCAGATAGAGAGCAAGACCCAGTTCGCGCAGCATCAAACCCGCACTTCGCGTCATATAAGAGATGAACTGCACACGAGGACCAAGGGCACCGATGAGAATACCCATCACGATAGGACCGCCGGCAATGCCCAGACGCACAGGCGCCGTCATGCCCGGAATATGAAGCGGAATGGTTCCTACGGCAAGACCGAGGATGATTCCCAGGAAGATGGCACCCAGATTAGGCTCGTTGAGCGTCTTCACGGCATTACCCAGGAACTGCTCCACGTGGTCGATGCTCGTTGGGTCGCCCACCACGGTAAGGCGGTCGCCGTATTGCAGACGGAGGTCGTCGGTGGCAAGCAGTCGGATATCACCACGCAGCACTCGGCTCACGTTCACACCATAGGTGTTGCGCATCTGGAGGCTTCCCAGTCGCTTTCCGTTGAGTCCCGGACGGGTCATCACAATGATTCGGCTTTCCAGTTTGGCATCGATGGCATTCCAGTCTACCTTATCATTATTCCACTCCTTATCCACCTTCTTTCCAAAGAGAATCTGCATGGCAGCTGCCTCATCCTTGTTGGTAACCACGAGCACATTGTCGTTGGTATGGAGCACGGTATCAGCTTCCGGCACGATGACCTGTTCGCCTCTCCATACTCTTGAGATGATGAACTTGCGATGGGTCATCATCGAGATTTCGGAGATGGTATTGCCATTGAGTGCCGGGTTCACGATGACGTACTGTCCGATGGCAGTATGGTCGTCTTCATCGGCACGTCGGATTTCCAGGTCAGCCGGCTTGACGAAGAGCTTGCGCAGGAACATCATCGCCAGGATGACGCCCACCACACCCAGCGGATAGGTGACGGCACAGCCCAAGGCAGCCCCGCCGCTAGGCAAGCCCAACTGCTGCAATGCCTGCTGGGCAGCACCCAGGGCAGGCGTATTGGTGGTGGCACCGCAGAGGATGCCCACCATATCAGGCAGACTTACGGGCAGCACCAGGCAGAGGAGGAGGGAAAACAGAGTTCCCACCACGATGACCGCCAGACTCCAGAGATTGAGCGCGATGCCTTCGTGGCGCATGGAGCCGAAGAAGTTAGGGCCCACATAGAGTCCCAGCACGTATACAAACATGGTAAGTCCGAAACTCTCGGCAAACTCCAGCATGTCAGGGTCGATGGAGAGTCCGAGATGGCCCGCCACGATTCCCACGAAGAAGACGAAGGCGATGCCGAGGGAGATACCTTTCACATGGAGCTTGCCGAGGGCAAGTCCCAAAGTACAGATCAATGAAAGAATGACGATGCCTTGCACCGCCGAATGCACGTTGATTAAATTATCAAACCACATAGTGTTGTTTAAATTTCTATTCCCGAAATAATGTTCGTTTATTCTATTTCGGCTGCAAAGGTACATTAAAATAAGTATTCCACAAAAGAAAAATGTTCTTTTCTTCCCAATAATTCCAACAAAAGTAGAAATAAAAGAAGAGACGTTGCCCTGAATCGAAGATTTTTTGTAACTTTGCAGGCGTTTTAAAATAAAAATGATGAAAGATATTTGTTGTATTGGACACGTAACGAAGGATAAGATTGTTACTCCCCACCGCACGGTTTACATGGCAGGCGGCACTTCTTTTTATTTTGCCTACGCCATCAACCAGTTGCCCAAGGACGTAAGTTTCTCGCTGGTTACGGCAATGGATCCTACAGAAACTGAACCGATAGAGAAGATGCGCCAGGCTGGCATCGAAGTCACCCTGAACCCATCCCGCAACACGGTGTTCTTCGAGAACATCTACGAGGAAGACCAGAACAAGCGCAAGCAGCGCGTGCTTGCCAAGGCAGACCCATTCACCATCCAGCAGCTGGAGAAGGTGGAGGCGAAGGTTTACCACCTGGGCAGTTTGCTGAGCGATGATTTCTCGCCAGAGGTGGTGGAGTTTCTCTCCCGCAGCGGTAGGGTTTCCATCGACGTGCAGGGTTATCTGCGCGAGGTGAGAGACGAGAAGGTTTATCCCATCGACTGGAAGGAGAAGCTCGATGTGCTGAAGCACACCTATTATTTAAAGGTGAACGAGACGGAGATGGAGACCATCACGGGCTTGAAGGAACCCCGGGAGGCAGCCAAGCTCATCCATTCGTGGGGCGTTACCGAGGTAATCATCACCCTGGGCAGCGAGGGTTCTCTGATTTATGTAGATGACACCTTCTATGAGATTCCCGCCTATCCTCCTCACGAGGTGGTGGATGCCACAGGATGCGGCGACACGTATTCGGCAGGTTATCTCTACAAGCGACTGCAGGGTGCTACCCCTACCGAAGCTGGCAAGTTTGCTGCCGCCATGTGCACCATCAAGCTGGAGCACAATGGTCCGTTCAACCGCAGCATCGAGGATGTAGAGCAGATTATGAAATAAATCTCCCCAACCATCCGGTTTTGGGAAGATACATCTTATAATAGAATCTAAAACATGTTATTTCAGAACCCCAAATAGGAATATAAAGCCTGTTTGGGGTTCTGTTTTGTTCTATTTTCCGCTTATTTGTATCAAATTGAGGTTCATCATGAAAGAAAAATCAGAAATGAACCATTATGAACTTGTATAGTTTCCCATTTTTCATTATCTTTGCAAGCAAAAATCATAAACTAATAATTTTAAACTACGAACAAATGATAGCAATGAAGCAATTCGGAATCCTAGCATGTAGCCTACTCGCTCTTGCAGCATGCTCATCGGGAAGCAGCAGCGACCCTCCTTCATCAACAGGACAAGAGAGCAAGAAGTTGCCAATCCATATCAATACCTCTATTGATACACGAGTCATCAACAACTCCTTCGAGGAAGGAGACAACATCGGTTTGTTTGTAGTCAACTACAATGCAGACGGTTCTGCAGCCACCCTCAAGGCAACAGGCAATCATGTGGACAACATGAAGTTTACCTATAACGGCACATGGACTCCAGCCTCTCCTACCTATTGGAAAGACGACACCACCCCTGCCGACTTCTATCTGTATTATCCATACACCGCCACTATCGGCGATGTAACTGCCCTGGCATGGAGCGTGAATGCAGACCAGAGCACAACCGAGAAATACAAGGCAGGCGATCTGCTGATAGGCAAGACCACCCATGTGGCTCCTACCGAGAATGCCGTGAAGATTGATGCGAAGCACGTGATGAGCCAGATGGCCATTTCCCTGAAGCCAGGCAATGGCTTTACAGAGGAATCGCTGGGCAAGGCAAAGATCAGCGTAAAGATTAACCAGCTGAAGACCCAGGCTACCGCCAATCTAGTAACTGGCGAATTGACAGCCAAGGGCGATGCTGCCGACCTCACTCCGCTGAAGGAAGAAGGCAACAATTATAAGGCTCTCATCATTCCGCAAACTGCAGGCGAAGGCGTACTCATCACCGTGAACGTGGATGGCAGAGACTACCAACTGAAGAAGGCTGCCAACTTCACCGCCTTCGAAGCAGGAAAGAAGCATAAGTTTACCGTAACCCTGAGCAAGACAAGCAATGGTGTGAATGTGAACATCACCAAGTGGGAAGACGACGGAATCGACTACGGAGGTACAGCAGAATAAAAAGATTCACTCTTAAACAAAGACGATATGAGAACAATTCATATTTCCAAGCACACCTTATTATATTATATGGTGGCTTTGGTAGCCATGCTCTTCACAGGCTGTAGCGATGATTTCTTCGGCAGCAGCGAACAGCATGACAGCAACCGCATCCAGCTATCGGGCGACATCGACCAGATTGCCGTGACCCGCGTCAACGACAACGGTTTCTGCAATGGCGACGTGATGGGTGTTTACATCGTAGATTACGATGGCAATACTCCTGGAACCCTGAAGGTTAGCGGCAACCGTGGCGATAATGTGCGCCACACCTTTGATGAGCCTAACTATAAATGGAGTTCGGCCTACGATCTTTTTTGGAAAGACAAGCATACTCATATTGATGTGTATGGCTACTATCCTTTTGCCAACCCTGAGAGCATCGAGGACTATCAGTTTGAAGTGCAGAAGGACCAGAGCACCACAACGTCAGAGGGTGAGATGGGTGGTTACGAAGCGAGTGATTTCCTTTGGGGGAAGGTGTCCGATGTGGCTCCTACCACCAGCGTTATCCGTTTGCCTCTGGCTCATCGCATGTCTAATGCCCGTGTTACCCTGATTCAGGGTTCCGGTTTTGCCGAGGGCGAATGGGCGAATACCAAGAAGATTGTCTTGACAGCCAATGTGGCTCGCAAGGCAAGCATCAACCTTTCTACCGGCGAAATCAAGACAGCCGGAAGTGCAGAGAGCACCATGACCATCCCATCTCGTGTAAACGACGAGTGGCGTACCATCGTGGTTCCTCAAACCGTGGCAGCCGGCACTACCCTCTTCAGCATCACCATTGGTGGTGTGCCTTATAAGTTCACTAAGAACGAGGCACTTACCTACGTGGCAGGCAAGATGATGAACTTCGGTATCAAGGTGGATAAGCAGGCTGGAAGCGGCGCTTACAAGCTTACTTTAGTAAGCGAAAGCATCACTCCTTGGGAGAATGATCTGGTAAGTCATGATGCAACAGCGAAGGAATATATTGTCATCAACTCTACGCCTGGAGGTTTGAAGAATGCCATTACTGCGGCTAATAAAGACTATACTCAGGTTCGAAATCTCAAGATTACAGGACAGATTGATGCTCGTGACTTTTACTTTATGAGAGACTCGATGACACGTTTGTCAGCATTGAATCTAAAAGAAGTGCGCATCAAAGCTTGGGGAAGACAACAAATTGAAAACAATCCCAATGAAGATGACCAAATACCTGGCAGTTCCTTTTACTGGAATTCATCTGTTTCAGGTAGCCAATCCTTAACACGTATTGTCTTACCAGACACATTAAGGTCTATTGGACCAAATGCTTTTTATGGCTGTAAATATCTATCAGGCTCTCTACTTATCCCTGAAGGTGTTGTCGAAATCCAAAGAGGTGCCTTCAATGGTTGTACTGGTCTAAACGGAACCCTTTCACTCCCATCTACCCTCCGAAAACTAGGCAATGAAGGAGAAGATGATAACCAAGATGAAGGAACAGATTATTATGGAGGTGTTTTCCAAGGTTGTAAGAACCTAACAGGAAACCTTATTTTGCCAGATAATCTTGAGATGATTAGAGGTTATTGTTTCTCTGGATGTAGTGGATTATATGGAGAACTAAGATTACCAGCAAAACTTAAAAGAATGGGAGTATGTGCATTTAGCTATTGTTCTGGATTCACAGGCTCATTATCAATACCACAAGGTATTACAGCACTTCCATCTGAAGCATTTCATAACTGTGGTTTTAACGGAACACTAACTTTACATGATGGTATAACAAATATTGCAAACGATGCTTTTGCTAACTGCCATTTCAAAGGCGAATTACACTTGCCAAAAAGTCTACAAGTCATTTCAGAAAACGCCTTCTGTAACAATGATTTTTCAGGAACGTTAACATTACCATCTACCCTTACCCATATCGGTAGCAATGCTTTTGCCTATAATTGGCGATTGATGGGAATTCTTGACATTCCACAAGAAGTAGAGAGCATTGGAGAAAACGCATTTAGCAATTGCAAAATGCTGGAAGGCATCATCTTTCCAGAATCTATGGAGACTATTCGCCAAGGCGCATTCAATGAATGCTATGGTATAAATTCCATTATATGTAAAGGAACGATGCCTGCCCATATTGAGAGCGGAGCTTTTGACGGCGTAGCCAAGGATAACTTCACTCTCGAAGTACCAGAGTCTGCCATTTCCCAATATCAGGCAGCACCAGGCTGGTGCGACTTCAAGCGCATCGCTGCCCACCACGAGCTCGTTTGCCGTCCATCTGTAGCCTGCGCCCTAAGCACGGAGCATAAGCAGAAACTGGTGATTAACGCCGAAGGCGAATGGGAAGTAGCCAGCAAGCCAGACTGGTGCGAGGTTTCTCCTGCCAGCGGCAACAAGAAAACTGAAGTTACTTTGACCATCAAGGGAATGGCTAAGAATGCTGATAGTCGTGATGGAAAGGTGGTATTCCGCCTGAAAGACAAAGACTATACCCACGAATGTAGCGTTTCGCAGTATGGTTATGAATATGGCGAGGACGAATGGATTACCCTGCAGAAGGCTACCAAGGGCAACAATGGTGGAATCAACATCGTTCTGCTCGGCGACGGCTTTAACGCAAAGGATATTGCCAGCGACAAATATCTGAATGATATCAAGCAGGAAGTGGAGTATTTCTTCGGTATCGAGCCTTACAAGACTTACCGTGATTACTTCAACGTTTATACCGCCATTCCGCTTTCTACGGAATCGGGCGTAGGAACCGTGAACACCATCCGCTACAACCGATTCAATACCACCTTTACCGGTGGCGTAGGATTGAAGGCAGATTATGACGAAGTATTCGATTATGCTCTGGGCGCTCCAACAGTCAACAAGGGCAATCTGAATCAGACCTTGATCATCATGGTTCCTAATTCTACCGATTACGGCGGCATCTGCCAGATGTGGGAAGATGGTTCGGCTATTGCCTTCTGTCCGCAGAGTACCTACGGTTATCCGCTCGATACCCGTGGCGTCATCCAGCATGAGGCAGGCGGACACGGATTCGGAAAGTTGGGCGATGAGTACATTTATCACAACGCCTTCATCGATTTCTGCGACTGCACCTGCTGCGGACACGTTCTTGAATTCAACGGAGCCAAGTCACTTGGTTGGTTTGATAACCTGGAACTTACCGGCAAGATGCATAGCGTAGGTTGGAGCCATCTGATTTTCGACGACCGATATAGCGACATCGTAGACATCTACGAGGGAGGCTACATGCACAACCGAGGCGTATTCCGTTCGGAGCCGAACTCCTGCATGAACAACGATATTCCTTACTACAGCACCATCAGCCGTGAGAGTATCGTGAAGCGCATCAAGGCGTATGCAGGAGAAACCTACAGTTTCGAAGACTTCGTGAAGAACGACAAACGAGATGCAGGAATCGTAGAGAGCCGTACCTTCGGCGGCAATGGCGACCAGCGCACCGCAGGAACCTATCAGCATGCTCCTATGATTCACAAGGGCAGTCCGCTGAAGATGGCAAAGGTGAGAAGGCATCGCTAATGGCGATAGCCAGGTTCATCATAGTATAGACCATTAAAATATAGAAAAATATGAAGAAACATATAATAAGATACGCAAGTTTTGCGTTCGCTATATTAGGAATGGTATCTTGCAGCGAAGAGCAGGAAACGGCTCTTCGCCCGCAGGATGCGAAATCCACACCGATGACTTTCCTGGTAAGCCATCCGGGACAAGCAACCCGTGCCACAGAGACCAGCTTTGAGCAAAACGACAAGATTGGTCTCTACGTGGCAGACGCAAAGGCACAGCTGGAAATAGGAGGCAACCTGGTGAACAACGAGGCGCTTACCTACGACGGAAGCAAATGGGCGGCAGCCCGAACCCTCTACTGGGACAAGGGCACCTATACTGCCTATGCTTACTATCCCTACATGGAAGATGTAAGCAGCATTACAGACCAGCCCTTCAGCGTAGTCCTGGATCAAAGCACCGCCAAGAGCAAAGAAGCCCTGGGCGGCTATGAGGCAAGCGACCTACTCTTTGCCAGCAGCAAGAACATTTCGGCATCAGCCTCACCCATCCCTCTCAACTTCAAGCACATCATGAGCAAGCTCAAGATAAGACTGGTAAAAGGAGAGGATTTCGAGGGCGACATGCCTACCACGGCACAGGTAACCATCCACAACACGGTGCCTACTGCCACCATCGACCTGCAGGCAGGAGTGGCAACCCGTTATGTAAAGGGAACCCGAAAGAGCATCATCGCCCATCAGGACGATGCAACCAGCTATTCCGCCATCATCGTGCCTCAGCGCATCGAAAACCGAATGCCGCTCATCGAGGTGGTGATGAAAGGCGTGAGCTATCTCTTCGAGAGCAAGTTCCAGTTTAAGCCGGGAACCGAGCATCTCGTCAACCTCATCATCTCCGACAATCCGGACCAGGTGAAGATTGACATCGGTGGAGAAATAACAGATTGGCAATAAGAATAAAAAATAATGAAGAAGACGGTAAGTATTTTATCCCTTCTGGTTCTCCTTCTTGGAGTTTGGGCGGCAGCATTATGGCTGTCGCCCTTCAATGCTTATAATGGGAGCAGCAAGGAAACCCGATACGGAGTGAACGAAGGATTGGAACTAGTAGAACAGGAAAACGCCCAAGAGGGCAAGCGATACGTGGTGGAAGATGAAGACGGCAAAGAGCTGTTTGTCATCCCCTTACGTGGCTGTCTGCTCGACACCCGCTATCGCAACGGACAGCTCCGATTCCGGGAGAAGAACACGAAAAGAGAAGGATACATTGACCGTCAAGGCAGGATTTTCCTGAATGAAAATGCCGGAGAATACAAACCGGCAGAAGACCGGAAAGACTTCGCAAATCTGACGGGGGAAAAGAAGGGCTTGGCAGATAGACCATCCACAGGAGGCACAGAATCTACTGGAGGCACAGGCTCAACAGGAGCCGCAGGATTTGCTGCATCCGCCCAACCAGGCAGGAAGTCAAGTGCCCTCTCGCAGGTAAATCTCAAGACGATGGCGCAGAGCAATCCCTTTTATAAGGAAGCCTCGAAAATCATGCAGGGAAAACTGGCAGAAACCGATGCCCGGCGCCGCCGCACCATCCTGAACTACTGCGAGCATTTCCGCACAGCCTACACCACCAAGGACATTGATTTCCTGCGACAGGTGTTCAGCGACAAGGCGCTCATCATCGTGGGAAATGTGGTGAAACCTATCGCCAACGACGATAAATGCCAGGCAGAAAGCCGGGTTACCTTCGCCATCCATTCCAAGCGCGATTATCTTGCAAGGCTTTCCAAGGTGTTTGCTGCCAATCAGAAAATCGACGTCAGATTTTCGGGGTTCCGCATCCTGCGCCACCCTACGATGGACGGAATCTACGGCGTAACGCTCAGGCAGCAATACAAAAGCGACCGGTATAGTGATGACGGCTACCTCTTCCTACTCTGGGATTTCAGAGACAAGTCGATGCCGCTCATCCATGTGCGCACCTGGCAGCCAGCTGCAACCGTACACTCAGGCGATGATGTGATTAATATTCAAGACTTTAATTTAGAATAAAAGAAAAATATGATGGGAGAAGTTAAAACCCGATGCCTGCTACTAGCCATGATTCTCTGGCTAGCCATTCCTTCTGCCCTTAGGGCACAGGACTTTTCGGTGGCTAGTTTCCGCCAGCTGCCTAACGATGTGAGCGCCTTTATCAACAATGTGCGTGACCTGAACGATGAAGCCTGCGCCCTGATCAAGGTGGTGGCTCCATCCGACTTTGCCTTCTCCTCCCCTCTCGGCATCGTGAAGCGAAAGGACGAAGTGGGCGAAATCTGGCTCTATCTGCCGAAAGGCACCAAGACCCTCACCCTGAAACATCCCGAATGGGGCGTGCTGCGCGATTACCGGCTGGGCAAACCGCTGGAGAGCCGAATGACCTACGAGATGAAGCTCAACCTGCCCAAGCCTCCCATCACGGAACTCCACGATACGATAGTAGAGATAAAAACCATCACCGACACCATCGCCATCGAGAAAGTGCGCCCCAAAATGCCACTCGCCTTCTACAGTCTGGCAACCCTTGCCCTGCACAAAGACGGCCCCTCTTACGGCATCTTCCTTGCCCTGATGCGCCGCCATGGTTTCTTTCTCCATGCCAACAGCAATCTGAAAAGCCTGGGAAGCACGGAGGGCAACTGCGACAAGGATGGCTTCATCGGCGGAAGCAACATCAAGCCCTACTATTCGGGCGAAACCCGCCACACCAACTATACCATGACGGCAGGACTCATCCACTACATCACGCATGGCGTCTGCCTTTTCGAAGGCGTAGGATACGGCAAGTCGGCCACAGCCTGGCAACTGAGCGAGAGCGAAGGAAAAGGTTATCTGATCAACGACGGACTTTCTGATAAAGGAGTAACCGCAGAACTGGGAGCCCTGGCTTCCTTCGGAAAACTCAGTATTTCAGCCTCAGCCATCACCATCGCCGGAAAGCAATGGCAGGGCAGCATCGGAATAGGAATCAAACTGGGAAAATCAAAAACCGGGAAATCAAGCCGAGAAAAATAATCCAGGAAAATAAGAATGAACATCAAGATGAAAAATAAACTGATTATATATTTAGGAATGATACTGGCTATTCTCACGGCATGCAGCAGCGAGAAACCCACCAATCTGGAGCCGCATCTTGCCACTCTCCCTGCTTCCGGCATTACACGAAACGAGGCCACTCTGCACGGTTCTGTTTCGCTGGAGGGAGAGACCACCCTGCCTACCCTTTCCTTCAGGTATGGAGAGACAAATGAAATGGCGCTCACTTCAAATCCTATCAGCCTTTCAGATGAAGACAGCACCCCTTCGGGGGATGGCCATTCCACCAAGGAAGTGGCACTCTGCATGATGGGGCTGAAGGCAGGTACCACCTATTATTATATGCTGCAGGGAAGCAACGGCAGAATCATGCTCAGCAGTAACCCGATGAGCTTCACCACCCTGCCCAACGAAAAGCCAGCCCTTAACGATCCGCAGGTTCTGAGCTATGGTCCCTGTAGCATCATCGTAGGCTTCGACATCGCGGCAAATGGCGGTGAAGAGATTACGGAAGCAGGATGTTATTATGCAGAGGATGTAGAGGATGCAGAAGAAGGCGATGCAACCCCTACGCAGCAAAAGGCGAAGATAGAAAACTACCAGGGAGCCATCGGAGCGCAGCAGGTGAAACTCAACGACCTGAAATTCAACACCACCTACAGAATCTGGGCTTACGCCCAAAACCGGGTAGGCGAAACCAAGAGCCAAGCCATCACCTTCAGGACTTCAGACGCCGTAAAGCTGCAGGAAGCAGGAAAACTGAGCGAACTGATGGGCAATCATCTCTACGAATACACCCAGCTCACGATAACCGGCGACCTAAATGGAGACGACCTGAGATGCCTGAGAACGATGGCAGGAAGAGACATCAACAATGAAACCACGGAAGGAAAACTTGCCGACATCAACCTGGCTGATGCGCACATCGTAGCAGGAGGAGGCGACTTCGGACCTTATCATCGTCACACCGAAAATCAGGTGGTGGGTCAGGGATTCCTTGCCCAATGCAATCAGCTCAGCCACATCCTCCTTCCATCGGATGTCACCAAGATAGAGAAAGATGCGTTTGCCGGCTGCACATCGCTGAAGGAAATAGAGATTCCAGCCTCTGTAAGCCAGCTGCTTCCATCAGCCGGTTGCACGGCGCTGGAAAGCATCCAGGTTTCGAAAGCCAACACCCACTACAGCAGTCTGGATGGAGTACTGTTTAATGCAGCCGGAACCGAAATTCTCTGGTTCCCGATGGGTAAGCAGGGCGACTACACCCTGCCTTCCACTCTTTCAGGCATCGGCGATTATGCTTTCAAGGAATGCAGCATCACCCGCTTCATCTTTCCGGATAGTTTTTCAGAAATAGGACAGGGAATGCTGATGAACAGTCAGGTGGAAGAGGTTTCTCTGCCAGCCCAACTCAAGCTGATTCCTACGGGCACCTTCCAGGGATGCACCCGCCTGAAGGTGGTAAGATTGGGAGAGAAGACAGAGCTCGTTTCTGATTACGTGTTCGACGGCTGTCCGCTCACCGACCTCTACGTCGATGCCCCCTATCCACCCGTATGCAATACGAATGCCTTCACCACCAAGGGCACCCCATTTCTCTCTACCTGCGTGCTTCACGTACCGGCAGGCAAGAAGAAGCTCTATCAGAACAACAGAAGCTGGAGCAAGTTTGAACACATTGTTGAGCAATAAAAACAAAAAAACACTTAGAATATGACAACACCTGAAATAGAAGAATTAAAGTCTCTCGTGGAGCAGGAATACGGCAAGATACTAGCCACCACCACCGACTTTGAGGAATTCTCGTTCTTCCTCGAAAAGCATACAGGCGGCAAGGTTTCACCCTCAACCCTGAAGCGACTCTACGGTTATGTGAGCGACAACCACAAGCCACGCATGGTGACGCTCGATATTCTTGCGCAATATATTGGGCACAAGAACTACATGGAGTTCAAGCAATGGCTGAAGACCAGTACCCGCTACAACTCCTCGTTCTTCAAGGCAAGCCAGCTGGTAAGCAGCGACCTGAAGAAGGGTACGGAGATAGCCATCGGATGGAGCCCCAACCGCATTCTGCGCCTACGCTATTTGGGCAAGAGTACCTACGAAATACTTGCCTCAGAAAACAGCAAGCTTGAAGCAGGCGATCATTTCGTTACCGGATGCTTCATCAAGGAGCAGCCACTCTATCTGCCTTACATCGAGCGAAACGGCGAGCGTACCGCATCGTTCGTGGCAGGAAGAAACGGAGGTCTCACCCTTATCAGCATCATCAGCCAATGAAAACAGCATCAGATAAGTCAATAAACACAACATCAGATAAGCCGATGAAGACAACATCAGGATTCACGGAAGATATCAACAAGGAGATGAACGTTGCCGACCCCCAGCCGGTGGAGTCTAAGTTCAGCAACCTCAGCCAATGCTACGTCTCCATCTCTGGGCACACCCGCATCTTCACAGCCACAAGATACGGCAAGCGCTACATGCTGAAATGCCTGAAGAACGACTTCCTCTATACGCCCATCTACCGACAGGCATTGACCAAGGAATTCGAGATAGGTCTGCAGTTGGAGCACCCCAACATCTGCCATACCATAGGCATGGAAGAAGTGGAGAACCTGGGCACCACCATCGTGATGGAATACATAGATGGCGACACGCTGCAATATCTGATAGACCAGCAACTGCTCACGGCGGAAATGGCGCACAAGATAGCCCACGAACTGATGGACGCCCTGGAATACATGCACAACAAGCAGATGATTCATCGCGACCTGAAACCCGCCAACATCATGGTAACCCACAATGGCAAGAACGTGAAGCTCATCGATTTCGGACTTTCCGACAGCGATTCCTTCACCATTCTTAAACTGCCGGCAGGAACCTCGGGCTACATCGCCCCGGAACAACTCCTGCAGGGAGCCAAATCAGACCCTCAGGCAGACATTTATTCGCTGGGCATGGTGCTTCTCGACATGGCGAAGGCCACCCACGACAGGCACCTCAGGCAGACGGCAGAAGTATGCATAAGCCGCGACCTGAGCATCCGTCCCAAGAGCATCCGCGAGGTAAGAGAACACAAGCATGAATCGCCCCTGCTGAAGGCAGGCGGCATCGTTCTCGGCATCATCGCCCTGCTGCTCATCAGCCTCATCGCCTTCACCTATTATCATAGGGCACAATCAAAAGAGAAGCAGAATGTGCCGACAGAAACCGGCAAGAATGCTTCGCCGGATGATAACGCCAACGAGATTCAGGACTATCAACTCTGGCAGAGATGATGGGAAAAGTGATAGTTTTTAAACATAATTATCCTATTATCTTCTTATTTTTGCCTGAATTGGTGTAACTTTGCAACCAATTATGGAACAGATTTCACCAATTCAGGCATTGTTGCAGCAACGCACTCTGCTCCAGCTGGAGTATTACACCGAGAAGGAAGCCTTCCGCAAGCTCACCGAACAGATGGGCATGCAGCGAAAGGTGAAACGAGGTGATGCCTGGTTCCCGCTACAGGTGGGAAAGAGCTTTTATAATTCGCTGAACCAAACAGCCATCGAGGTATTCCGTACCTCGGATCAGGATATCGAGCACAATTTTGAGTTCGGTCGCCCCGTCATGTTCTTCAGAGGTGAAGAACAGATCAAATACTTTTCCTTTACGGGAACCGTGAGCTATGTGGATGGTGACAGAATGGTGATTACCGTTCCCGATTCTGCCCCGCTGCTCGATTTGCAGCAGTCTACGGAGCCTATCGGCGTACAGTTGTCCTTCGACGAAACCAGCTACAAGCTGATGTTCGAGGCCTTGGATAGAGTGATGAAGGCGAAGAACAACCGTCTGGCTTATCTCCGCGACTTGTTCTATTCGCATCAGAAGGCGGGCAGATTCTCGTTTGCCCCGATGAAGTTTCCTTGGCTCAATCCTACCCAGGAAAGAGCTGTGAATGAGGTGCTTTGGGCAAAGGACGTGGCAATTGTTCACGGACCTCCGGGAACCGGAAAGACCACCACCCTGGTAGAAGCCATCAACGAAACCCTGATGCGGGAGAGCCAGGTGCTGGTGTGTGCACAGAGCAACATGGCGGTGGATTGGATTTCAGAAAAACTGGTGGATAGAGGCATCAACGTGCTCCGCATCGGAAACCCTACCCGTGTGAACGACAAGATGCTGGGCTTCACCTACGAGCGCCGTTTCGAGAGTCATCCCGACTATCCGCAGCTCTGGGCTATCCGCAAGGCAATCAGAGAATTAAGAAAAAACAGGAAGAAAGGCAGCGAGAACTATCATCAGAAGATGGATAGGCTGAAGAGCCGTGCCGCCGAGATAGAAATCCGCATCAATTCTGAACTCTTTGGCGAGGCGCGTGTCATCGCCTGCACCCTGGTGGGTTCTGCCCACCGGTTGCTGGAAGGCATGAAGTTCGGCACCCTGTTTATCGACGAGGCAGCCCAGGCACTGGAAGCTGCCTGCTGGATTCCGATGAAGAGAGCCAGCCGGGTGATTCTGGCAGGCGACCATTGTCAGCTGCCGCCTACCGTAAAGAGTATTGCGGCATTAAGAGCCGGACTGGGCAAGACCCTGATGGAGCGCATCGCCGAAAACAAGCCGGAGGTAGTAACCCTGCTGAAAATCCAATACCGCATGAACGACGAAATCATGCGATTCTCCAGCGACTGGTTCTACGGGGGCAAGGTGGAGAGTGCGCCACAGATCAAATACCGCAGCGTATTGGATTACGACCATCCGATAACGTGGATTGACACTTCCGACAAGGAACCGGCAGATACGATAGAAGAAGGCGAAGATCTGAACTTCAAGGAGCAGTTTGTAGGCGAGAGTTTCGGGCGTATCAACAAGGCAGAAGCTGAGCTCACCCTGCTCACCTTGGCGGAATACTTCACCAAGATAGGCAAGCAGCGGGTATTGAGCGAGAGCATCGACGTAGGCATCATTTCGCCTTACCGTGCCCAGGTGCAGTATCTGAAGAAGCTCATCAAGAAGTATGAGTTCTTCAAGCCTTACCGCCGCCTCATCAGCGTAAACACGGTGGATGGTTTCCAGGGTCAGGAAAGAGACGTGATTCTCATCTCCCTGGTACGTTCCAACGATGAAGGCCAGATCGGTTTCCTGAAAGACCTCCGCCGCATGAACGTGGCGATGACGAGAGCCCGCATGAAGCTCATCATCCTGGGCAACAAGGACACGATGACGAAGCATCCTTTCTACAAGAAACTGTGGGAGTATGTGGAGGCAATCAATAACAACGAATAAAATAAAGACTATTTTATGCTACAACGAGACTACATACAGCGACTGATTCGCGAGTTTATGGCGGCACTCGAAAGAATGCTCGAAAAGAAAGAGGTGGAGGTGAGACGTGAGAAGATCAGAGAGCTTTACGACCAATACGTAGGCCCTTATGCCTTCTACAGCATCGCCACCATCGAGGATGTGATGAAGGCGATGGCAGGAATTGCCGATGAGGAGAAGCGACTCTCCAAGATGGACATGCTTGCCGAACTCTATTATCACGAGGCAGATATGGTGGGACAGCCCACAAGAGACGAACTCCTGAACAAGGCGTTCATGCTCTTCGATTATGTGGAAGCCCACGGAGATACGTTCTCCATCGAGCGCCGCAATAAAATGGCAGAAATCAAACAGAAAGTGGGAGATGCACTCAAATAAAGAGTGCATCCTCCTTCTTTTTATATTTTAGGATAACAAAAACTAATCATAAAGTTCAATGTTCAAAGCTCAAAGTTCAAAGTCAACAAACGACATGACTGTAGGTTCGCCTTTGCGAGCCATCATCAAATTTGCGATTCCAC
>ERZ1031897.7-NODE-7-length-73493-cov-10.172295_pt1 | contig 73493 bp, 67 predicted proteins | sample MGYA00517881_ERZ1031897 | MGnify/ENA primary metagenome ERZ1031897 (study PRJEB33719, sample SAMN04261280) | wastewater metagenome | biome: rural village; feature: human; material: feces | host: Homo sapiens | place: El Salvador | collected 2013-01-07 ... | reverse complement strand
TACAATATTGATGACTTTTCATATCTGTTTGAGTGAATTTTGAAACGAACGTAAAAGTGATGAATCAAAATAAAAAGCCCATGAGAATTTTTCTCATAGGCTGAACAAAGATAATGATAAATGATTTTTTACGAAAAAAGCGGCTATCTCAAAGGATAGCCGCTTCAACTGTAGACAGAAGTATTTCTATAACTTAATTTTTCAAAAACAGAAACCTAAAAAAAAGCAGTATTATTAAAATGATAGAAACATATTTTTCTGTTTTACTGTCTGTTTGCATAGGAAAGTATTTCTCTCTACATAAAGAGTAAATCATGCTACAAGCAAGTGAAATAGAAAAAAATATTTTAAAATTCATAGTATCTATGTGCTCAGGGAAAAACATCATAATAAACCAAAGAATCACGAGCAAAAGAACTATTATATAGTGGAAAATTTTTTGAATCTTATTATTATCCATATCAATCACTCCTTTATATTTCTTTAAAAGTGAAATAGACAGATGTCTTACTTGTTTCAATAACCAAAGGAATCAAGTTTTTCTTAAATAGGTTTACATTAGTTTTGTGTCAACAGGCAAAAACTATGACTACAAAAGTCACCAATAAGTAATATTAAATCATTAAAATGATAACACAAATCCTTTCTCTAAGTCAAATATTCAGAGGTATAATCGCTTCACAGCATCCATCGCAAGCACCGAGCGCTCACATTCTTCCGCCGAGAGTGTAATCTGCCAGCAAAGCGGACTGTCTATCATATGCTTTGCCGCATAGCTTAGACCATAATTCCCCTCACCTGATTAGGAGTCATGTTCTGCGCTTCTTCTATTATAAGGTTATCTAAAAAAATTTAAAAAAATTTCAAAATAACTGTTGACAGATGCTCCTCTATCGTGTATTATATAACACGTGCTCGACACAAGAGAGCACACAACTTAATACATGCGATAGTGGCGTAGTTGGTAACGCGCGACCTTGCCAAGGTCGAGACCGCGGGTTCGAGCCCCGTCTATCGCTCTCAACAGAAAGCCTTGTAAACCCAGTGTTTACAAGGCTTTTTCTTTGCCTAGCCTTGGCACGGTTTGGTTAATTAACCACTTATTTGGTTAAGAAAATTTGCGTTTGTTTAAACACTCTAAGGCATCCTGCATATCAATTCCTGTAAAATAATTTTTCTTTGCTACTTCTGGTGAATTTCCGAATAATTTTGATGCAAGAATTATGTTACCTCCAGAGGCATTTACCACATCCGTAATTGCATTACGTCTAAAACTATGTGTTCCTTTTCGAAAGTGATAAACTTTCTCATTAAGTCCGGGAGGGCGCATGGCATGGGGATTTGAGGGCATAGATTAGCGCTGACTGCATGAGATTAGGCTTGAATAACAGTATTTCCGGGAAATATAATGTTTTTTGTAAGTAAACTTTAACTAGATTTTTTGTAAATATATAGGAGGAAAACATTATGTCATTTAATTGGAAAGCTTCAGGATTATTCGCAGCAGGTGTTGCTTTTGGTACAGCAGGTATCAAGATTTTATCAAGCAAGGATGCTAAGCATGCTTATACACAGTGTACTGCAGCTGCGCTTCGTGCTAAGGATTGTGTTATGAAGACTGTTAATACTGTTCAGGAGAATGCAGAGGATATTCTTGCTGAGGCTAAGAGCATCAACGAGGAGCGTGAGGCTAAGGCAGAGGCTGCTAAAGTTGCCGATGCAGCTGAGGATGTCTGCGAGTGTGCTGAGGCTGATGAGCAGGAAGCAGAGCAGGCTGAGGTTACAGCAGAGACTGCTGAGGCATAGAAGATAAGAGGCGGTCATATGAAATTTACAATTAAGCATGAGTCAAGAGGCCGTATGCGTGTTCATATGGAGCAGTACCGCATGACATATGAGCAGGCAGACACTCTGCTTTATGTGATTCACAATCACAGGAATGTTACCTTTGTAAAGGTTTATGACAGGACTGCTGATGCTGTGATTGAGTATGTAGGAGACAGAGAGCAGATTATAGAGCTGCTACGCCACTTTCATTATGAGAGCGCCAATGTGCCACAGACTGTTATCAAGACATCAGGAAGAGAGCTTAATAATTCATATCAGGAAAAACTTATCGGAAGTGTTGTCTGGCATTACAGTAAAAAGCTCCTGCTGCCTTTGCCAATCAGGATAGCGCTTACTATTGGACGATCTGTAAAGTATATTGGAATTGGGCTTAAGTGTCTGCTGCAGAGAAAAATTGAGGTGCCGGTGCTTGATGCGACTGCCATCACGGTTTCTCTTATTACTAAGGATTTTTCTACCGCAAGCTCTATTATGTTTCTGCTTGGAATAGGTGAGCTTTTGGAGGAATGGACGCACAAGAAGTCTGTTGATGATTTAGCCAGAAGCATGTCACTTAATGTGAGCAAGGTATGGCTCAAGACACCTGAGAATCAGGAGATACTAGTTGAGTCTTCAAAGATTGAAAAGGGCGACAAGGTTGTTGTCCACATGGGAAATGTCATACCGTTCGACGGAGAGGTCTTGGATGGCGATGCGATGGTCAATCAGGCTTCCCTGACAGGTGAGTCGGTTCCGGTTCAAAGAACTGTCGGCAATACTGTGTTTGCAGGCACTGTTGTCGAGGAGGGCGAGATTACTATCAGGGTCAAGGAGGTTGAAGGAAACAATCGTTTTGACCAGATTGTTACTATGATAGAGGAGTCAGAAAAGCTTAAATCTGAGCTGGAGGGAAAGGCTGAGCACTATGCTGACAAGCTTGTGCCGTGGACGCTTGGAGCTACAGGGCTTACATATCTTCTGACAAGAAATGTGACAAAGGCTATGTCAATTCTCATGGTGGATTTCTGCTGTGCACTCAAGCTTGCTATGCCAATCTCAGTGCTTTCTGCTATCAGAGAGGCAAGCCTTTATAATGTAACAGTAAAGGGAGGAAAGTTCCTTGAGGCTGTTGCGGAGGCTGATACCATCGTCTTTGACAAGACCGGTACACTCACAAAGGCACATCCGACTGTGGTTGATGTGGTGAACTTCAATGATGAGTATTCATCTGATGACATGCTTCGTGTTGCAGCCTGTCTGGAGGAGCATTTTCCTCATTCCATGGCAAAGGCAGTGGTAGACGCTGCTTCTAAGAAGGGGCTTTCCCACGAGGAAATGCATACAAAGGTGGAGTATATTGTGGCTCATGGAATTGCAACCTCCATCAATGGCAAGCGTACTGTTATCGGAAGCTATCATTTCGTCTTTGAGGATGAAAAATGTGTTGTTCCTGCAGGAAAGGAGCCACTGTTTGAGTCGCTTCCGCTGTATTATTCTCACCTGTATCTGGCTATTGAGGGTAAGCTTTCGGCAGTTATCTGTATAGAGGATCCTCTGCGTGATGAGGCAGCGGCGGTTGTTACTTCATTAAAGAAGGCGGGCATATCAAAGGTTGTCATGATGACAGGCGATAGTGAGCGTACAGCTTCTGTCATTGCGAAAAAAGTAGGTGTAGATGAATACTACGCCGAGGTTTTACCTGAGGACAAGGCTGCCTTTGTGGAGAGAGAAAAGGCTAAGGGCAGAAAAGTCATTATGATTGGTGACGGCATAAATGATTCACCGGCTCTTTCAGCGGCAAATGTCGGTATTGCAATCAGTGACGGTGCTGAAATTGCACGCGAGATTGCTGATATTACGGTGGGCTCTGACGATCTCTACCAGATTGTAACTCTTAAATATATAAGTAATGCTCTTATGAAACGTATAAAGAGCAACTATCGAAAGATTGTTGGTTTTAACTCAGGGCTCATTGCTCTTGGTGTGGCAGGTGTGCTTCCGCCGACTACGACAGCACTTTTGCACAATGGATCGACAATTCTTATCAGTGTGAACAGTATGAAGAATCTGCTTGAGTAGATTTTGGATGTCAATGTTTATTGATGTAGTACGGGGCGCTGCCGCGGGTACCGTGGTGGCACACGTACTATCCCGCGTGCTACGCTTCGTGGGTAAGATACTGTACGAAATTATGCTTAAAAGGTTTCTATGCTTGACGAAACCGTCGAAACGCGCCGTCCGTGGCGCGATTCTCCTCGCCCCTGCGTCCTTGCAGGGGCGTTTCTGCGCTTCATGGCATAATTTCTACAGTTTCTAACCCACTGCGCTATTCGCTTGCGGGATAGCACGTGTGCCACCGCGGTGCCCGCGGCAGCGCCCCTTACGCTGTGAAAGTGTGTGCATATTTCGTGGCAGCGCCCTTTACGTTGTGGTGGAAATAATGTAGGAATTGTGATAAACTAACTGATAAGTAGTGCAGATTATTTTTTATATGAGGTTAGATTAGTGAAGGTTGAAGAGGTTATAAGCAGGGTTGCAGAGCTTTGCAGACAGTATGATGCCCAAAAGGTAATTTTATATGGTTCAAGAGCTAAAGGTACTGCATTAGAACGCAGTGATATTGATATAGCGGTATCGGGAGTGAAGGAATTTGATATGCTTTCTGATGAAGTGGAGGACTTACCTACCTTGTACAGTGTTGATTTACTGAATTTGGATACATGCAGGAATGACTTATTATTGGAGGATATCAGACAGTATGGACGCAAAATTTGAGAGACGTTTTAAATCTTTTTGTAATTCACTAGATGCGTTAGCTGAGGCAAGGCAGAGAGACCTTTCCGATTCGTTTGTTTTAAGTGGGACAAGTGCTAAATTTAGCATTACTTTTGATTTATCGTGGAAAGTAATGAAAGATATTCTGGTACAATATTATTCGATAACCGGGTTTGTTACAGGTTCACCGCGAGAAGTGTTACGCGAATCCTTTAAGGCAAAGCTAATTTCTGATGATGCGTGGATGGATATGCTTAAGGTCAGAAATGAACTTGCACATGACTATGATTGTGAGGTTGTAAGGACATATTGTAATACAATTGTTGAAAAATATATTGATTTGTTTTATGATTTTAAGAATACAATAGATGAATTATTGAGACTTGGATAAGGCTTGCAGCTGTGTGAATTTTTTAAGAGTTTAAGAATAAAATGACAGATTTAAAGATTACAAATAATAACAATTATATATGTGTATATGAGAGGCTTAATGACGATTGCATTAGGCTTCTTCATATGTATGGGAAAAATCCGGTGTGTGTGGTGCCGGATATGCTTGATGGCATGAGAGTGACAGCGCTTTCGGAGTATTGCTTTTCCTTCAAGAGCATGCCTGAAAAATTGAAAACAGAGCTTGGGATTGAGGATATTCTGCGTCCTGATATGACGGAGCTGTGTGATGATTATATTGAAAAAGTTGTTCTTCCTGACACTATGAAAAAGATTGGCAGGCTATGCTTTTACAATTGTTCAAGGCTGTCTGTGCTTGAAATGCCATCCGACATATGTGATGTGGATGGTGACGCTTTTATGAACTGCACAAAGCTTTCTATGCTTGTGATGAGAGGCTTACCTAGTGATAAGTCGTGTCTTAAGCAGATTCTTTCGCAGATAAGCACTCTTGTGAGGGTTAGATGGACTGACGGCGGTGACAATGTGGTTGCGCAGGCATGTTTTTTTGAGTATGACCAGACCTATGATGAGATTGGTCCTGCACATATTTTTAAGCTGAATATGAACGGAGAGGGCTTTCGCGCCAGACAGGCCTTTATGGACCGCGTGTTTGTGTGGAAGCAGTATGATGAAATATTTTCAGAGGCGATTGCGCAGGAGAGTGAGGATGACCTTTTAGATATGGCTTTTTACAGGCTTATTTATGCGTATGAGCTTTCAAAAGAAGCGAGGCGGCAGTTTGTGGAGTATATTGTGAAGCATAAAAAAAGGCTGTCTGAGCTTATCATGAGAAAAAGAGATTCGCGCCTGCTGCAGAGTTTTCTGGAGCTTAAAGACACAGAGGAGAGTTTTATCGCTGATGTCATGACAGTTACTGATATGATTGCGCTTGCCGCACAGGATGAATGGAGTGAGGGCAGTGTGATTTTGCACAGATTTAAGAAAGAAAATCTGGCGGGGTCTAGGAAAAAGAGGTTTGAATTTTAAATCTGAGTGTAAATGCAAAGGCGATATGGAGAAGTGTATGGGAAAGGAGGCTCCTTCATGAAAAAACATGTCCAGACAGATTCTGAGTGGCAGGAGGAAATGTCACAGAAAATAATAGATGAAATACAGTGTGAGCTCTATCTCGACATGCCCTTTATGAAGCTTGCGCTCTCGGCTCTTTCGCCGAAAGCCAATGAGCAGCTTTACTCCATGGCAACTGACGGCACATATATTTATTATAATCCCATCAGGCTGATTGATATATTTAAGAAAAACGGCATGTATCTGAACCGTGCGTATCTGCACAGTGTGCTGCACTGTCTGTTTTTTCACCTGTGGACAAGGGGTGAGCGGGATGAATTCCTGTGGAATATGGCATGTGATATAATGGTTGAGTATACGATTGATACAATGGAAAAGAAAAGCACAAAGCGTATCCTAAGCTATATAAGAAAAACCACGTATGAGAGGCTTAAAAAAGAGCATATCGTGATTGCACCGGGAGCCTTGTACGCGTGGCTATGCAAGCAGTATGCAGAAATAGAGGCTGAAGAAATCACTGATACAGATGAGATTGCAAACACAAAGGATAAAAACGAGCTTGCACTTCTGGCACGGGAATTTTACACAGATGACCATGCCTTGTGGCCGCAGGAGAAAAACGACAATGCTATGCCACTAAGCTCATCCGAGGCACAAAAGCAGTGGCAGAAAATATCCAGACAGACACGCATGGAGAAAAGCCATTCAAAGGACAGCGAATCCGAGGGTGAGCAGGTAATGATGAGGGAGCTGTCCGCGAAAAGAAGCAGACGAAGCTACAAGGAGTTTTTGCGCAGGTTTGCGGTGCTTCGTGAGGAAGTGCACGCAGATTACGATTCCTTTGATATGGGCTATTACGCGTATGGACTTTCGCTCTATGGCAATATGCCGCTCATTGAGCCGCTTGAGACGAGGGAGACATACAAGATAAGGGATTTTGTCATAGTGCTTGATACGAGCTATTCAGTGAGCGGAGAGCTGGTGGAGCACTTTTTACAGGAGACCTTTACGATTCTCACGGAGTCGGACAGCTTTTTTGTCAGGAATAAAATACGCATCATACAGTGTGATGACAGCGTAAAGACGGACGAGGAAATTACAGATGCAAAGCAGATAGAGCCGCTTTTAAACAAGTTTACGCTCGTCGGAGGCGGAGGCACGGATTTCAGACCGGCATTTTCGTATGTGAGAGAGCTTCTGGACAAAGGAGAGCTTAAGAACATGTGCGGACTTATATATTTTACTGATGGCAAGGGGATTTTCCCGGCAAAGTGTCCACCGTACAAGTGCGCATTTGTGTCGGTTGGTGCATATGAGGGCAATGAGGTGCCGCCATGGGCAATGCAGGTGGAGCTGGAGGAAACATTATGAATATAAAACAGGCAAAAAACGAAGTGAAAAATACAGTGAAAGCATACCTGTCAAAGGATGCACACGGAGATTATGCGATACCGCAGATCAGGCAGAGGCCGATGCTCTTAATCGGACCGCCCGGTGTAGGCAAGACACAGATTATGGAGCAGATTGCAAGAGAGTGCAAAATAGGTCTTGTGGCGTATACCATCACGCATCACACGCGCCAGTCGGCGGTAGGACTGCCGTTTATAAAGGAGCGTGAGTATGACGGAAAGAGCTATTCCGTCACGGAATACACGATGAGCGAGATTATAGCCAGCGTTTATGAAAAGATGGAAGCAACAGGGCTTAAGGAGGGCATACTTTTTATTGATGAGATAAACTGCGTGTCCGAGACACTTGCGCCTACGATGCTGCAGTTTTTGCAGTGCAAGACATTTGGTAATCAGGCTGTTCCCAAGGGCTGGGTGATTGTTGCGGCTGGAAATCCGCCTGAGTACAATAAATCAGTGCGCGATTTTGATATGGTTACGCTCGACCGTGTCAGATATATATCGATAGAAGCGGACTATCAGGTGTGGAAGGAATATGCCAGAGATGTGCATATCCATGATGCACTTTTAAGCTATCTTGAGCTTCACCCAAACAATTTTTACCGGGTGGAAACTGACGTGGACGGTATGAATTTCGTCACGGCAAGAGGCTGGGAGGATTTAAGCAGCCTGCTTAAGGTGTATGAGGCGGGAGAGCTTGCAGTCACGGAGGACGTAATAGGTGAGTTTATCCATCATCCTGATATAGCAGAGGATGTGTACGCATATCTGGAAATTTACAGGAAATACAATGAGGATTACGGTATAAGCGATATACTTTCCGGAAACGTGAAAAAGTCAGTGTATAAGCGTGTATTTGATGCCGATTTCGATGAGAGAATTACTGTGGTCAATCTGCTTTTAAGCGGACTGACGGTTGTTTTTTCGGATGTGGCGAAAGAGCGGAAAATGGTGCAGCTATGGTATGAGTTTTTGAAGGAATACAGAAAGTCACAAAGCAGCCTTGAAGAGCAGCAGGCGCTGTACAACAGTGCTGTGGAGCAGTTTTCAAGAAATATGGAGATATTGAAGGAGAGCTCTCTTATTTTGCCAAGGGAGTATTACATCAGACAGGACGTCTTAAAGCATATCAAGGGTGATTTTGATACGGTGATGGATGACTTTACCAACGAATCTGAGAAGCTTTCAACGATGGAGGATGCGGCAGGAGAGAAGCTAAACCACGCATTTGATTTTGTGGAGGATGTATTCTCAGACGGACAGGAGATGCTGGTCTTTGTGACAGAGCTGACCATCACACCGGAAATCAGCAGCTTTTTAGCTGAGAATGAATGTGAAAAATACGATATCTACAATGAAAAGCTCATGGTTTCAAGCAATAGGACAAGGCTTTTAAAGGAGCTCGAGAGATAAAGCCTGTTGATGTAGGCAGGAAATATTTGAAGGAATTATCTATGATTTATATATTTAGCGCTTTTTACGCTGAGGCAAAAAATATAATAGACCACTACGGCTTAAAAAAGGAAAAAAGCCCTGAAACGGTCAGATTTGACGTTTTTGCAAATGATAGTATCAGGCTTGTGATAACAGGTGTAGGAGAAATCAATGCGGCGACAGCGGTTTCAAATATCGGAGGAGCCTATGGGATTTCACCTGATGATGAGATTTTGAATGTGGGGTGTGGCGCCGGTTTTAGCAATGAGACCTGTTTAGGCAGTATATTCCTTGGAAACAAGCTCACTGAGCAGATGACAGGGCGTACATTTTACCCCGATATGCTGATGAAAGCAAATTTCAGGGAGTGTGAAATAGTAACGGTCGCAAGGGTGTTCAGTGAAGGGTGCGATTCGGTTGTATATGATATGGAGGCAGCCGCCGTATATCAGGCAGCAGCGTTTTTCGTGGGACCGCACCGTATGCATTTTATAAAGCTTGTTTCAGATGCTGGAGAGAGAATAGACCGGTCGAAAATCACAGAGCTTTTTGCTTTGCAGGAAGAAAAAATATGCGGCTATATTGATACGCTTTTAAGTGCATGCGCTGATAAGGCTTCAATAGATGAGAAGACTAAAGGCAAAAATATTGCAGACAGCAATGCGACAGATGATACTAAATCCGCTTGGAATATGGACCGGCTGATTAGCGATATGCGCTGTTCCAAGGTAATGGGAGATCAGCTGGCACAGCTAATAAAGTATTGCAGACTAAGTGGTATAGATTATAAAGCTGTTTTGGATGAGTACTATACAAAGGGCATGCTGCCGTGTGAGAGCAAGCGTGAAGGAAAGAAATGTCTGTTTGAATTGAAACAGAGATTGTTGTAAGAAGGAAATGTCAAATGTGCCAATACAATAAAATGTTTTCACATGTATATGTGGAAAAAGGCGTGGCCGAGCATCCACGTACAAAGCAGATTTTAGAAAAGCTGAATAATACAACAGTCATAGAAATTGACCACTACAAGGATGTTTTCTGCCGCAAAAAGCAGAGTATTTCTGCTCAAAGCAATGCCAAGGCGCTCATTCTGGCAGAGAATACAAGCGGCTGTATATATGAAGGGGCACCGGTGTGTCAGAGCTTTGGAAATGAGAATTTCTACTATTGCTCATGCATGATGAACTGCATATTTGACTGCGAATACTGCTATTTAAAGGGCATGTATCCGTCTGGTAATCTTGTGGTGTTTGTAAATCTGGAGGATATTTTTGCGGAGCTTGAAGCACTTCTGGCGCAAAAAAGCATATATCTTTGCGTGTCATATGATGCAGACCTCGTGGCCATAGAGTCGCTTACCGGCTTTGTGAGGGAATGGATTGCTTTTACAAAAAAGCATGAGAATCTTACAATTGAAATCCGCACCAAGAGTGGCAGGTGTGATTTGTGGAGCAATTACGAAGCCTGTGACAGGGGAATTATTGCCTATACAGTTTCGCCTCAAAGGGTTGCAGCAGAGTATGAGCATTTTGCGTCCGCACCTATGGAGCGGATTCAGGCAGCAAAATGTGCTATGGATAGTGGATTTCCAGTGCGACTGTGCTTTGATCCGATGATATACTGCAAGGACTGGAGAGGTGAATACAGCAGGCTGGTTGATGACGTATTTTCACAGATAGACGGTTCTAAGCTGTGGGATGTGAGTATCGGAAGCTTCCGCATATCGCAGGATTATCTGAAGAAAATGCGAAAGGACATGCCTTGTAGTGCTGTGGTGAATTTTCCATACGACAATGTGAATGGGTATTACCAGTATCCGGAAAACATACGAAGTGATATGGAAGAGTTTATGATACAGGCTGTATCCGAATATGTGGATAAAGACAGGATATTTATGTGGAAGTGATATTATTGCAATACATTTTCAATATATATATCACATAGTATGATTAAAGGGGTAAAGTATAAAGGAGCAATCAGATGAACAAAGCAATTGTAACCGGGGCGTCTTCCGGCATCGGAAAAGCTATATGCAGGCAGCTCGCAGTGAATGGCTGGCTGGTTTACGGAATAGGAAGAAGCTTCAATCAAAGTGATGATGTTGCAGGGATAGAGAGTATAGTATGCGATATTACCGATACCGCAAAGCTCATCAAGACAATAAAAGAAATTAATAAAAATCATGACATATCACTTCTCATAAACAATGCAGGCGTCGGCTTTTACGCTCTTCATGAGGAACTTAATCCTGTAAAAATATCACAGATGGTGAGGACAAATCTTGAGGCACCGATGATTATCACAAATCTGCTGCTTCGCGATTTAAAGAAAAACAAAGGAACAATAATAAATATCTCATCAATCACTGCTGAAAAGACGAATCCGCACGGCTGTGCCTATGGTGCCACAAAGGCGGGGCTTACGAGCTTTTCCCACAGCCTGTTTGAGGAGGCGAGAAAGTACGGTGTGCGTGTGGTAAATTTAGAGCCTGATATGACCGATACCAATCTGTACAGGAATGCTGATTTTACAGTGGATGAAAATGAAGCTGCAAGAATACAGCCAAATGAGGTTGCAGACGCAGTGCTTTATGTTTTGGGGCAAAGAGAAGGCCTTGTGATGACAGATATCACCATAAGGCCACAGCTTCACAGAATTGCAAGAAAGTAAAGTGTTTATATTTTAAAAAGTATCAAATGCCATTCGAACGATTGACTTATAGTCATTAAGCGTCTGGCATTTTTTTATTTTCTTCCAGAGCTTTTCAGAGTCAGAAAACAGCCCATGCATATATGCCCAGATTTCCTTCATGCGGAAAATGGCATCCTTTTCACCGGAAAAGATAGACAGATAACCGGATAAAATCTCATCATGCCAGTTTTTTAAGCGCTCGAGGCGCTCAGCTTTATCCATGCTTATACCCTTAAGCTCTGCGATAAGAGCAGGATTTGCAAACAGTCCGCGGCCTACCATGATTTCATCAATATCAGGGAAGCGGTCGGTTAGTGCTTTAAAACTATTAGTATCAGTGATATCTCCGTTGTAGCAGAGTATGGTTTTATCAGGATTTATCTTCTGCACGGCGAGCGCAAAGTCATCCATACGCGGCGTATTTTTATAAAAATCTTTCTGGACTCTCGGATGCACTGTAAGCTCACTTATCGGATATTTACTGTATATTTCGATAAGCTCGGGCCAGAGCTCATCATCGTTAAAGCCCACGCGGGTTTTTATCGAAACAGGAAAATCGGCCTTTGTATACAGCTCATCGAGAAAGCTACCCAGCATATCAGGATATGCGAGTATGCCGGAGCCGCGTTTCTTGGATACGACGGTGCCTGACGGACAGCCGAGATTTACGTTTATCTCATCATATCCGTAAGGAACAAGCTGCCTGTGCAGGTCAATGACCTCGTCTGCCACTATAGACATGGCCTGCGGTATGAGAGTGATTCCCTCATTGTTTACCGGGTCTATGTCTCGTTTTATCTTGGCATTCATGCGCTTTGCGGCAGGGATGAATGGTGTGTAGTATTTGTCTATGTAGTCAAAATGGTGGTGGAAGGCGTTTCTTACTATATATCCGGTCAGCCCCTGCATCGGTGCGAGAAAAAATTTCATGTGATTGTGAATCTCCTCATTTTATTATGCGTAATCATAAATGAGGGACAAAACATCTTTGACCCTCATATCATAATATAATATGGGAAAAAGCTTGAAATGTAAACCCCATAACGTGAAAAGAAGCCGAGGGAAGCGGCTTCTTTTCGAGGAGTTTAGTTTATGAAAAAATGTTTAAAAAAGGGAATTTGTAAAGGTGTATCTCCTTTACAGGTATTACTATACTAAATAAATTTGTCCAAATTGTGTCCTTAATCGAAAAGAATAATAAAAAACTTAAATAATTTATGAAGAAAAAAGCTAAAAAAATCATTTGAATTTGCACATTGAATATATTGAAAAAAAATTGATAATTAGATACAATAGACAGTAAACGGGTAATTGTATCGGTTGAATACTTATGGTTAGGGAGCAGATAATATGAGTTATGCAGATAAAGTTTTTGTAGCGATGTGTCAGGATATTCTGGAAAATGGCACAAGCACTGAGGGAGAGCTGGTGCGTCCCCATTGGGAGGATGGCACAAGCGCCTATACAATAAAGAAGTTTGGTGTCGTCAACAGATATGATTTGTCAAAGGAGTTTCCGGCTATCACTTTAAGAAAGACATATATCAAGAGTGCAACGGATGAGCTTCTTTGGATATGGCAGAAGAAATCCAACAATATCCATGATTTAAAAAGCCATGTGTGGGATGAGTGGGCAGATGAGGATGGCTCAATCGGCAAGGCATACGGCTATCAGCTCGGTGTAAAGCATCAGTATAAGGAAGGCATGATGGATCAGGTGGACAGAGTCATTTATGATTTGAAGCATACACCTTTTTCAAGAAGAATACTTACCAATATATATGTGCATCAGGATCTGCATGAGATGAATCTGTATCCGTGCGCATACAGCATGACATTTAACGTGACACAGAAAAAGGGTGATGACAGGCTCACATTAAATGGTATCTTAAACCAGCGCTCACAGGATGTGCTTGCGGCGAACAATTGGAATGTATGCCAGTATGCGGTGCTTATGCATATGCTGGCGCAGGTGTGTGATATGAGAGTCGGAGAGCTGGTACACGTGATTGCAGATGCACACATTTACGACAGGCATGTGCCAATTGTGAAGGAGCTGATTGAGAGACCACAGTACGATGCTCCAAAGTTCTGGCTCAATCCTGACATAAAGGATTTCTATCAGTTTACGACGGATGATATCAAGATAACAGACTATGTGACAGGTGAGCAGATTAAGGATATACCTATTGCGGTTTAAAGAATGTGGATATGAAGCAGTTATAAGAAGGTTATTGTTCACTACTTTGTGTGAACAGCAACGATTACAACAGGGAGAAAATCATGAATTTAATAGCAGCAGTTGACAATAACTGGGCAATTGGAAAAAACAACCAGTTGCTCGTTCGGATACCTATGGACCAGAAGTTTTTCCGCGAGATGACTACAGGAAAGGTTGTAGTCATGGGCAGAAAGACACTTGAGAGCTTTCCAAACAGCAGACCTCTTAAGAACAGAACCAACATAGTGCTCACACATAACCCATCCTATGAGGTGGAGGGCGCTGTCGTGGTTCACTCACTTGATGAGCTTCACAAGGAGCTTGAAAAATACAATTCTGAGGATATTTATATCATTGGTGGACAGAAAATTTATGAGCAGCTCGTGGATGAATGCGATGTAGCCCACATCACAAAGGTGGACTTCGAGTATGATGCGGATGCATATTTTCCAAATCTTGACGAGAAGCCTGAGTGGCAGATTACGGGAGACAGCGAAGAGCAGACATACTTTGATTTGGAGTTTTATTTCCTTCGATATGAGAAAGTAAAATAAACTATTAAATAGAAACGAGGATGACAGCAGTATGGACATCACAGGAAGAAAATTATTTGTAAAAGCATTGGAGGAGGAAGGCGTAGATACTATTTTTGCCTATCCGGGAGGAACAGTTACAGATTTATTCGATGAGTTATACAAGACTAATTCAATCAATCTGGTTCTGCCGAGACATGAGCAGGGCCTGATTCATGAGGCTGAGGGCTATGCCAAGTCTACAGGCAAGGTGGGTGTCTGCCTTGTGACAAGCGGTCCCGGTGCTACCAACACAGTTACAGGTCTTGCAGATGCGCATTATGACAATGTGCCACTTGTGTGCTTTACAGGACAGGTACCGCTTCCACTTATCGGAAATGATGCCTTTCAGGAAGTGGATATAGTCGGAATCACCAGAAATATCACAAAGTATTCTGTTACAGTCCGTGACAGAAAGGACCTTGGAAAAATCATAAAGATGGCATTTCATATTGCAAGGACCGGAAAGCCGGGCCCTGTACTGATTGATTTGCCAAAGAATATCCAGACCGCGTCAGGTCCGGCAGAGTATCCGGACAAGGTGGAAATCAGAGGCTACCGTGTAAATGATACAGTGCATGTCGGACAGCTTAAGCGTGCCTACAAGATGTTAAAGAGTGCCAAAAAGCCGCTTATCCTTGCCGGAGGCGGTATAAATGTTGCCAGAGCCAATGAAAACCTGCGCCGTTTTGCGGAGGCAGAGAATGTGCCTGTTGTCACTACAATAATGGGTAAGGGAGCTATACCTACCACTCATCCGCTTTATGTGGGAAACTGTGGTATGCATGGCAAATATGCGGCAAACAAGGCAGTCAGTGAGTGTGATTTACTTTTTTCAATAGGTACACGATTTAATGACAGAATAACCGGTGACTTAAATGAGTTCGCTCCAAAGGCAAAGATTGTACATATTGATGTGGATACTGCATCTATTTCACGAAATGTAGTGGTTGATGTTCCTATCGTTGCAGATGCCAATGTGGCGCTCGACAAGTTAAACGAGTGGGCTGAGCCGAAAAAGACTGCTGAGTGGCAGAAGCAGATTAAGGCATGGGATGAGGAAAATCCTCTTGGCATGAGAAGAGACAAGGGTATGACACCTCAGATGATTATGGAGCATATCAATAAGAACTATAAGGATGCAATCTACGTTACAGATGTAGGTCAGCATCAGATGTGGGCTACACAGTACTTAGAGCTTGACAGCAACAGCCAGCTTCTTACATCGGGAGGTCTTGGAACCATGGGCTTTGGTCTTCCGGCAGCAATAGGTGCAAAGATTGCAAATCCTGACAAGGATGTTGTATGTATAAGCGGTGACGGTGGACTTCAGATGAATATACAGGAGCTTGCCACCTCAGTTGTACAGGGAGCAGGAGTGACCATATGCGTGCTCAACAACTACTATCTGGGCATGGTGCGCCAGATGCAGCAGCTTTTTTATGGCAAGCGTTATTCTGCAACCTGCCTTCGAAGAAGAAAGGGCTGCCCGGATGAGTGCAAGGGACCAAACGAGGCATGTCCGCCATACACACCGGATTTTCTCAAGCTTGTTGAAAGCTATGGTGGACACGGAATCCGCGTGGAAAAGGAAGAGGATATCGATGCAGCCTTTGCAGAGGCCAAGAAATATAAGGATGTACCTGTAATTATTGAGTTTATGATAGCTACGGATGAGATTGTTCTTCCAATGGTCAAGAGCGGAAATCCTATGAGCGAAATGATTTTAAAGTAGGAGGTGCAGAAGATGAATAATAATGAAATGAAAAACAGATGGATTGCACTTTATGTGGAGAATGAGGTCGGTGTTTTAGCAAAGGTTTCAGGACTTTTCTCTGCAAAATCCTACAATTTACAGTCTCTTACGGTTGGAACCACAGAGGATGAGACTATTTCCAGAATGACTATTTGCGTTACAAGCGATGATATTACCTTTGAGCAGATAAAAAAGCAGCTCAACAGAATGGTCGAGGTCATCAAGGTTATTGACCTGACTGATGTGCCTCTGCATATGAAGGAAATACTCTATGTCAGGGTATCAAAGCTCACACGTGAGGAAATCACCGATATCTTCCAGACAGCGCAGGTTTTTAATATTGACGTGGTGGACAAGAATGCCGACAGCGTGATCTTAGAGAGCAAGCTCACAGAGCACCGCAATGATGATCTTATAGCCCTGCTCAAATCACAGTACAAGCATATCTCGGTTGTGCGCGGTGGTGCCGTGGCCATTGAAGCTATGAGTACCGGCTGCCGCTAGATTATGGTATTAATAAGGGGGCAATATCTGTTGGCAGATATTGCCCCTTACGCGGTCATACTTTATAAAGAACCGGTTTATCCTATATATTACCATAGAGTAAGGGACGAGAAGAACCCTAATATGTATTTATAAGCGATTACGAAGTGATTTAGATATTGTTAGAATTATGCCATGAAACACAGAAATGCCCTGCCATGGAAGGCAGGGCAAGGCGTTATGCGCCATGGACGGCGCATAAAAGCCGGTTTCGTCAAGCATAGAAAATCTTAAAGCATAATTCTTACAATTATCTTAGCCACGTAGTTTTAAGCGCATAAATACATATTAGGGTTCTTCTCGTCCCGTAGTATTGTCATAAAATTAGCGAGCCGCAACCTCAATAATTTCACCAACATACATAGTGTGCATATCGTGATCGCCGTACCATTGATGCATAATGGCTTTGTCTGTAAATGAAGCCTCTTCAATAGGCACAGCAGCCATCTTGCGACAGAGGAATACGAGATTTGCCTCATCCGGATATGGTATGCCATGGCGTGTAGCAGGAGTCAGACCAGCCTTTGACCATTTGTCTTCGCCGCGTCCTGAGTGAGCACCGCAGTATTTTAAGGCATCGCGGTATTTCTCGCTAAGGAAAGAAAGTGAGAAAAACTCACCATTGTCTATGAAATCCTTAGTATATCTTGATTCCCTGATAAAAATAAATACGACATTTTTGCCCCAGAGAACACCGGTTCCACCCCATGAAACGGTCATGGTGTTTGATTTTTCCTTGTCGCCGGCTGTCACGAGAGCCCACTCCTTACTGAGCTTGGTGAATGGATTGATATCGAGCATGTCGATTGGATATGGTTGAAATGTATGCATAATTTTCCTCCTTAATATTAATAAAATTGACAAATGCTGCTAAGTGACATATAATACACTTAGTAAGGCAGTCGGTAGGTGAGTGCACTTCACCTGATCCGGCAAATTAAGTTAATAAGTTATCGTAAGAGATAGCCGTTCCCAGACTTTACCAGAGGCAGGACGGCTATTTCTTATGTTTTCTGTGAGTATCTATGTATGTCAGAATCGCTACCAGCATGATAACGAAAGTAAATAAGTCGTTCCAAGAAACCATAATAATCATCCTTTCCGTAAGACTCGGATCAGATGAGAGCACGTCCCCCAACCACCTTAGTAAGTGTATTGTATGCAGTGCCAGTCAGAAAAATCTGAGATTTTCCTGACTGTACGGGCAGTCGCCCTATCAAATTAAAAATATATAAAAAGTGCTCAGCAAGCTGGCATTTTTATATATTTTCAATTTGGCACTGCTCATTGCCTACGCTCATTATATCATATGCGTTGCACTTTGTGCATATTATTGTAAAAAGATATTAAGGTAATAATATTCATGAAAAATCTGCACATTTTACAACAGGAGTCAATTGATGAGGGACGGCTTCAGGTGAGAGTACGACAGAAAAACATGGGGACGCCGGTTGCGGATGCAAGGGTGTCAGTCAGCTATTCCGGGGATCCGCAAGGGAAGATAGAGGAAACTGATACCAACGAATCGGGAAGCATAGAGGCAGTTGAGATTGCCACTCCGCCACTTGAGTATTCTATGTCGCCCAGTGAGTCACAGCCGTATTCGGAGGTGACGGTAACCGTTTCAGCTAACGGATACAGAAATATCACGGTTTCGGGCGTTGAGGTGATGCCCGACAGACTTTCCATACAGGATATTGAGCTGGAAGTACTTGATGCACCGGGAAATGATGTGGACAATATTGTTATTCCGGCACATACACTCTACGGTGATTATCCTGCCAAGATACCTGAGCCGGAGATTATGCCGGTTGCTGAGACCGGTGAGATTGTACTTAATCGTGTTGTGATTCCGGAATATGTTATTGTGCATGATGGGGCACCATCGGATTCCACAGCGGCAAATTATTATGTCAGATATAAGGATTACATCAAAAATGTAGCTTCCAGTGAGATATATGCGACCTGGCCTGATGCCACTATAAGGGCAAATGTGCTTGCGATTATGTCATTTACGTTAAACAGGATATACACGGAGTTCTATCGGGGAAAGGGCTATAATTTTAATATCACTTCGTCCACGGCATATGACCACAAATTCATCTATGGCAGAAATATATATGACAATATCTCGCTGATAGTAAATGAAATGTTTGAAAACTATCTGTCGAGACCTAATGTGAAGCAGCCGATTCTGACGCAGTACTGTGACGGACAGAAGGTTTCCTGTCCGAGCTGGATGACACAGTGGGGCTCTAAAAGTCTCGGTGACCAGGGCTACAGTGCAATTGAGATACTCAGATACTTTTACGGTAGCAACATGTATATCAATACCGCGGAGGCTGTATCAGGAATACCGGCGTCATGGCCGGGCTACAATATAGGCATAGGCTCGTCAGGACAGAATGTATACCAGATACAAAAGCAGCTCGCCCGCATCGCAAAGGCATATCCGGCCATTCCGGCTATTGTGCCGGATGGAATATACGGACCAAAGACAAAGGCTGCCGTGGAAAAATTTCAGGCTGTATTCGGACTTCCGGTTTCAGGTGTGGTGGACTACAATACATGGTATGAGATATCAAATATATATGTCGCTGTGACACGTATTGCGGAGCTTGCTTAATTGGATTAAAGGAGCTAAAATAAAAGTAACTATTCACAACCCTATTTTTTTAGATAAAGAAAGACAATTTTATGAATACAGAAACCCAAAATTACAAGATAATTGTGGCATACGACGGTACACGCTACAAAGGCTGGCAGGTGCAGAAATCCACAGATGATACAATACAGGGAAAGCTTCAGCATGTGCTTTCCACGCTGGCAGGAAAGCCGGTTGAGGTCATAGGCTCAGGGCGCACGGATGCTGGAGTGCATGCGGTGGGGCAGGTGGCAAGTTTTCACATGCGGAAGCATTTTTCCAAGGATGAGATATTTATATGGCTGAATGAGCATCTGCCGGCAGATATTGCGGTGACAGATATTTCAAATGTGCCTGACAGATTTCATGCCAGGTACAATGCTGTGTCAAAGACATATGTGTATACAATACACACCGGTATTGTGTCAGATGTGTTCAGGAGAAAATATGTATACGACTATGATAAGCCGCTTGACACAGACCGGATGAAAAAAGCAGCAGCGTATCTTCTCGGAGAGCATGATTTTAAAGCTTTTTGTGGCAACAAACATATGAAAAAGTCAACGGTCAGGACGATTTTTTCTATTGATATAGAAAAAATAGGTGCTGATATTGTTATCAGCTACACCGGAGATGGATTTTTACAGAATATGATAAGAATCATCACAGGAACGCTTATCGAGGTGGGCGATGGAAGGAAAAATCCGGATGCTGTGATGGGAATTTTAGCTTCAAAGGATAGGGCACAGGCAGGCTACACAGCACCGGCGTGTGGGCTGAGCCTGGAAAGGGTAGATTATGGCAAAGTGGTATGTTAGTGCGAAGAAGGCTGATTTTGTGGCAATCGGAGCAAAGTTTGGAATAGATCAGGTGACGGCGCGGATAATCAGAAACAGAGGTGTTATAGGAGATGACGCGGTAAATGAATTTTTAAACGGCAAAATCTCAGACATTGCAGACCCGGCTCTTTTAAAGGATGGTCAGAGGCTGGTTGACATTCTTGCCCAAAAGATAGCTGACAAGGCCAAAATCAGGATAATCGGTGACTATGATATAGACGGAGTGATGTCTACATATATTCTTGTGAAGGCACTTAAAAGAGCCGGTGCATGTGTGGATTATATGATTCCCGACAGAGTGAAGGATGGCTATGGTTTGAATGTGCATCTGATTGACAAGGCATATGAGGACGGGATAGACACTGTGGTCACCTGTGACAACGGAATTGCGGCGATTGAGGAAATCGCCCATGCAAAGGAGCTTGGTATGACGGTTCTCGTAACAGACCACCATGCAGTGCCTTTTGAAGATATAAAGGGTATAAAGATTTACAAGGAGAGCAAAGCAGATGCCATTGTAAATCCGCATCAGATAGAGTGCAGCTATCCGTACAAGGAGCTTTGCGGAGCAGCTGTTGCCTGGAAAATCGTCATATTACTATATAGAAAAATCGGCATAGATGAGAAAGAGGCCATGGATTTTATAGAGAATGTGGCATTTGCAACAGTCGGTGATGTCATGCCGCTGACGGGTGAAAACCGTATACTCGTAAAGGCCGGCTTAAAGAGTATTCATCATACGACAAATATCGGCATGAAAGCCCTGCTTGAATGTTGTAATATAGAGGCTGAAAATGTAGATGCATATCATTTTGGATTTGTTCTTGGACCATGTGTCAATGCGACAGGCCGTCTGGATACAGCCAAAAGAGCACTTGAGCTGTATTTATGTGACAGGCAGGAGGAGGCCATGCGCATCGCATCAGAGCTTGTAGCGCTCAATGATGACAGGAAGGAAATGACTGCAAAGGGTGTGGAAACCGCAGTTGAGATATATGAGAGGGACAATTACGAAAAAGACAGGGTGCTTGTCATATATCTGCCGGATGTGCATGAGAGCATAGCTGGAATCATAGCAGGCCGTATCAGGGAGAAATACAATAAACCAACCTTTATACTCACAAAGAGTGAGGACGGAGTAAAGGGCTCAGGGCGCTCGATAGAGGAGTACTCCATGTATGAGGAAATGTGCAAATGCAGTGAGCTGTTCACGAAGTTTGGTGGCCATCCGATGGCTGCAGGACTTTCACTGCCACAAGAAAACGTTGAGCCATTCCGTCAGAAAATAAATGAGTATGCATCGCTTACTGACGATGACCTCGTGCCTAAAATACATATAGATGTGCCGATGCCGGTGGATTATGTATCAATGAGACTGGTGTCTGAGTTTTCAGTATTGGCACCGTTTGGAAAGGACAATCCAAAGCCTGTTTTTGCAGACAAAAATCTACGTGTGAGCCGCATGTGGGTAGTTGGTAAAAACAACAATGTGCTTAGGCTTTCTTTGATATCCTCATATGGCACGCCAATCAATGCAATTTATTTTGGTGATATAGAAAGCTTTTTTGACTATATCAGGCAAAGGTTTGGTTCGGACGCGCTTGAATCTGCACAAAGAGGAAGGTTCAATAATATAGTGCTGTCCGTAGTATATTCACCAAAGATAAATGTATTCAGGGAAAATGAGTCACTGCAGTTTGAAATACAGTATTATAAGTGATATTATATTCTAAAAAGGTAACCGGTAAAGGAGAATAGATCAGTGTTTGGGAACAGAGCAAAAATATCCGCTGAGGAATTAGCGTATATGAAGGAACAATTGGATAATGACAGGGGATTTTTCGAGAACGTAAATGCAAAGTCAAAGCTTATAGAGGCTGATTTTGATGAGCTGGAGAAATCAAGACAGCTTGAGGAGTCATCCCTTAAGCAGCTGAATGATAATGCAAATAATGTGGTGGAATTTTCAAAGGACAGCATGGATGCCATATCGGCCTTAAACGACAGCTTTACAGAGTGTGTAAAGGCGGCTGCGGACAATCTTACAAGCCTTGAGAGTGCGGCAAAGGCAATTGCCACACAGCATGAGGATACATGTGCGCTTGTCGAAAACAATAAGCATTTTACAGCTCCGGCTAAGAGCTTGCCAGAGACATCGGACAGGCTTGAGGCGCATGTGGACAGCTGTGCGGATATAGCTGCGCAGATGAAGGAGCAGAATAAGCAGATGAGTGTTCTCTCACTCAATGCTGCTATAGAGGCGGGCATGCTTGGAGAGCAGGGAAAGCTGTTCGTGGAGGCTGCTGAGAGCATAAGGGAGGCATCTGTTTCATATGACAGTGCAATTGATGCTGTTAAACAGGAGCTTTCAGAGGCAAAAGCTGAGATTAGTGCACTTAAAGAGCAGGTGAGCCACCTTGTAGGGCTTCTAAAGGACAACAATGTTGCTACGACAAAGCTCATGAAGCAGGGTGTGGAGCTCAATCATGTGTTTTCACAGTGTGATGAGATTTCAGTTGACATGATAGAAGCGTGCAGACAGCAGATTGTGTCAATCCGCAATACACAGGAGGAGATTATCAAGTTTGAGGAGCGCAATAAGCTGCAGATAGAGGATGCATACGCAGAAATTTCGACTCAGAGGAAAAATTCAGTAGAAATAAAATCAACTGTGGACAAGGTGCTCGACTACAGCAGGGAGAGAGTAAGATAACAGGACAGATATGCAGACTTTGAGTGTCATGCATTCTTATGAGTGAAATATAAAAAGACATCAACCGGTGTAAATTCCGGCTGATGTCTTTTTTGAGTTGTTCATTATATAAATTCTCGTAACTGTTCTGTACCTTCACAGGTCAAACACGAACCTTGCGGTTTGCTGCATCCTGAAAGCTTCCGCTCTTTTCTGGCAGATGCATCCAGTTTTTGATGTAGACTACATTGTACATTACGAAAGCAAGCATAAAGGCTGTAGAAACGTCAAATACTGAGTGCTGTTTGATAAACATGGTAGACAGTATAATCAGAACACAAAGCACTAAGGATGCATGCTGAACGTGCTTTTTATCCTTGAAATAGCTGCTGTGCATCACCGCAAAATGAATGCCGAGCGAATTGTATACGTGAATGCTCGGAAAGAGGTTCGTCGGTGTGTCAGTGGAGTAAAGCCACTCGCAAAGCGCTGTAAACATATTGTGGTGCGTGAAATAATAAGGCCTTAAATTGTGACCATTCGGGTAGAGAGTTGATATAACCAGAAATACGGTCATGCCGGTATATAAAAACGCACACAGTCTGTAAAATTCTTTTTTGTCATGTAATGCCGTGAAAGCAATTCCAAAGGCCACATAGCCAAACCACATGATATAAGGAATAACAAAGTATTCACAAAACGGTATATAATCATCTATCGGAAGATGAATCAAGTGATAATGTGTGGTAACAGTGCGCTCTAAATATCCAAACCAGGTCAGATATATGATAAAGTATGATAAAATCCACACATGCTTGTAGCGGTTGAAAAGCTCTATAAGCTTATTCTGTATTTTCTTCATAAAACCACCTTTTTAATCCGCTTGAAATTATAACACTGAAAAATAATTCAAACAACACCAAAACAAAAGAGTTAATAAATTTTATGAAAATATTAATAATTAAGACCTTATATATTAAGCTTTTTGTGAAATATTTATCTGTAGCTAAAAACATAGGATAAAACGGCACTGTTAAACGGCTGCTTTAAGCTGTGGTTTTATCAGCATAAAGAATGCTAAAATCCCATGGGGCAAGAGCAATCTCATCGCCTGCTGATACTGTACTGTCATCGCAAAGCTTCTTGAGACCGTCTGCATGGCAGGTAACAGTCTGCTCATCATCCGAGTAGTTAAGCAGATAAATGATTTTTTCTCCCTGCATATTGGTGCCGCGCTTTATGACAACGGGATAAGAAGCATCAAATTCATTTTTTTGCTCGCCGAAGAAAAGCTTTAGGGCTTCTATCAGTGTGTCCTCACCAAAAAGTGTGGCAAGATACATGGCACGTCCTTTGCCGTAAGAGTTTTCTGTGATAGCTGCGTGTACTCCCCAGTGCTTGTGCTCATACATAGCAACAGGCGTGGCAGTGGTGCAGTCGACCATCTCCATCCAGTCACGCGCTTTTGATGATTTGCCGCCACAGGTTACGGTGACATCGTCAGGCAGGGTGAACTCATCGTACTGTATGCCGAGAGCCTTGTTTATAATATAAGGCTGTACGTCATGGCGTATTTTAAGATGTTCATCCGAAAAAGCAGATTTAAACGTCACCACCATATTGCCGCCGTTTGCAACAAATTCATTTAAGGCATTGAGTACCTCATCTGTTGCGCTATAGAGTGCAGGCACAAGTATATTCTCATATGAAGCAAAAAGTGCCGGTTCGGCAGGAATCACGTCGTACTCAATGTTCATCATATACAGGGCATCGCAAAGCCATCTGAAAACGGTATTGTAATTGGAGTCGCTTTCGTTGTTCAGCTTAAATTCATTAAGCCCTGTAAGAGAAGCGTTGTCAGCAATAACCGCAAACTTGTTTGTCTTTTTTAAATTGACCAGCCTGTGTCCGTATTTTTTTAGTTCATTTCCGATAACACTGCACTCCTTATAAAGCCTGTTCGGTCTAAGGTCGTGGGAGAGCACGCCCTTCCAGTAGCTTTCTATGGCATTGTGGATAGAATGCCAGTGCCAGTATTCAACCATGCATGCACCGTTTGCAATGTGGCTTATGGCCTGCAGGCGCAGTTGTCCCGGATAAGGAAGCCATGGGTGATTTCCGGCTGCCTCGGTCTCAAGTACCAGATAATTATCACCTTTTATGCCCCTTGCAATATTGCCGCAGGCGGTAATCTCGCGGCCGCTCAGACTGCTCTGGGAAGGGTGATATATATCGCAGCCTGCGATATCCATACACTTGGCAGCCTCGTACTGATTGACCTCAGGCTGCATGCCGTAAGAGTAATCGTGCCATTCAAAGTCAAAATTGTGAGTGATGAACTGGTCGTCTCTCTTGTATTTTTTGACGATATCGGCCTGCCATGCAAAAAAGTCTGTCACGAGCTTTCTCTGGAATTTTTTGTATTCCGCATCTAGACTCATATTTATAGTGCCGCGGATATCAGGAAAGGCATCCCAGTCATCCACACGGTTGCTCCAGTAATCAAGTCCAAACTCCCTGTTAAACTCGTCAATGTCAGGAAATTCATTTTTCAGATATTCTACGAATTTAGCCTGAGCGTATTTGGAACAGGTGTCATAGGGCTTTGTCTCATTGTCGAGCTGGAAGCCGATCACGCAGTCGTAGTCCTTTACCTGCTCCATGAGCTTTTCAATGATAATCTGTGCATGGTGCAGATAGTCAGGATTTGTGATATCCATGTTCTGGCGGTGGCCGTAGAGCTCTTTGCCATTATGTGTTACAGCGAGAATATCGGGATATTTTTTTGCAAGCCATGATGGAATAGCATATGTAGGTGTTCCGACAATGACCTTCAGCTCATATTTTGCTGCGCAGTCAAGCATGCGGTGCAGGTGTGTAAAATCAAATACTCCCTCCTTAGGCTCCCATGTGCTCCAGGTGGATTCGGCAATCCTGATAACATTCATGCCGGCATCGCGTATCATCTTAAAATCTGTTTCTATGCGGTCGTAAGGCATATATTCGTCGTAATATGCCACACCATATAATATTTCGTTAAAATTCATTTATATGTACCTCCAATAGTTACACTATAAATATACGTTAGTAAATGAATGGTGTAAACATTAAATCATCAGAAAACAAAATGTTGAGCGAATATGCGTGGAAGAATGAGTCAGTTGCGCAAAAATTGCATGTCTGGGATGACAAGTGTATGAAGATAGGTTATAATGAAAAACAATAGAGTTGCGCAACAAATAAAAGTTGTTCAGTGATTAGTCACGTTTAGATGAAAGAGGTGGCAGAATGAGTAACAATATCACGATATCAGATGTAGCAGAGGCACTTGGCGTTTCAAAGACAACAGTAAGCAGGGCTATATCGGGGAAGGGCAGGATAGGCGCTGCAACAAGAAAAAGAGTGCTTGAATATATACAGGAGCATGATTATAAACCTAATGTAATAGCCAGGGGGCTTGCACAGTCAAAGACATTTAATATATGTGTGGTGATGCCGGGGGATTATGCACTTGTCGATCTGCCTTTTTTCCAGGAAGCTATAATGGGGATTCAGGAGATAGCAGGTATGATGGAATACGACCTTTTGCTTTGTATAGGCTCAGGCAATGATATGGCGGGGCTTAGGCGTATCATACAGAATCATAAGGTGGATGGAGTGGTGCTGCTTCGCACGATGGTAGATGATCCACAGGTGACATTCTTGCAGGAGCGCAGGATACCGTTTGTCACAGCTGGCTCATGCAAATATAAGGATGTAAAGCAGATTGACCATGACCATAAAAGTGCCTGCAGGGAGCTGACATCAATTATGCTCATGCGTGGCATGAAAAATATGGCGCTTCTCGGTGGAAGCGAGGATATTGTTGTAAATCAGACCAGATACGCAGGCGTAGTGGATGCCCATGAGCAGTTTGGAAAGAAAATAAATGATAATCTTGTATTTTTAAACCTTGAAGGGAAAGCATATATCGAAAAGGCTGTAGATGATGCAATTGACAGAGGCTGTGACTGTCTGCTGTGTATGGATGATGCAGTCTGTGCGCAGGCCATGAGACGGCTCCGTGAAAAGCATATAAAGGTGCCTCAGCAGGTGAAGGTGGCTTCATTTTACAACAGCTCAGTGCTGGAAAATAATGTGCCATCCATTACATCACTTTCGTTTGATTCAAAGGAGCTTGGAGCAAGAGCCTGCAAGAATCTGCTCAGACAGATAGAGGGTGAAGAAACTGAGAACAGAACACTTCTGCCATATGAGGTAGTGTTAAAGGAGTCCACACAGTAAATAGTAAAAGCCGGAGCCGACAAAATGTCAGACTCCGGCTTTTGCTTTATATAGTTACCATTTTTGTTAAATCATCACCAGATAAACTGTTGCGAGTGACACAACAATCTGGATGATTGCAAATCTGAAAACAACCTGTGCATTTGACCAGCCGAGCTTCTTTCTGACGTGGTCATGGATAGGAGTTGTGGTATTTTTTAAAATATGTATCTTCAAAAATCTAAGAAGAGAAACCTTTATGAGTCCAAGTCCACCATCGATGATAAGCACGAGGGCTGCCAGTATGTAGATGAATGGGCTTTGTGATTTAAGAGCACAAATAGCTATGAATATACCCATGGCTCTTGAGCCCGCATCACCCATCAAAAGCTTGCTTGGAGTGGCATTGTACCACAGATATCCGAGCAGACACACTGCAAATAATAAAATACAATAGTTGAAGCTGTCAGCTATTTTGAGCACTGAATCAAGCACGAAGAAGGTCATTATGGTAATGATGGTAAGTGTTCCGGAAAGACCATCAACACCGTCTGAACAGTTTGTGACATTGATTGATACCCAGACTAAAATGACTGTGAGTATTCCAAACACAACAGGTGGAATATTTACAGAGCCGCCAAATATGGCAAAGGTGATTGTGCTTGAGTTGAAATGCAGATACACAACTGCCACAACAATTGCAACCGCAAAATCAAGTGCGCCCTTTAAATACTCGCCCCATGGCTTTTCTGCCGCATCGTCAAAGTAGCCTGTGAGCATCTCAATAACTATAAGCACAAGATAAATGGCAATCTCTACATTGATTTGTGAGAAAAGCAGTGCCGATATCACAAATGTGAATATAAAGATAATACCGGCTCCTCTCGGCTTCCCGGCTGAAAGCTTTCCGTCCACAGCAAACTGTCTGCCGAGATCCTTTGGTAAAAATTTATTTAATTTTGCAATAGCAATACATGTGAGTGCGAATGCAAAAATCACTCCGATGAAAGCTATTATCGACATATCTGCCGAAGTCAAATAAGAAATCATATAGTCCTCCTTTGATATTGTATTACAACCTCATTCATTATATTAGTCTGACAAAAAAAAGTAAAGTTTTACTTGCAATTTTAAATAATTGTGTTATTATACTTATATGCTTTAAAGCGTTGAAGCATTAAAACTTTAAATTGTAACATCTAGCTACAGTAATATTTATATTTGTTACAATAATATTTATACTTGGAGGAAACAAAAATGGCTCAGAAAGGTGATTTAATGACAGCACGCCCGGATATCCGCGTGCTTGACGCTACCATTAGGGATGGAGGACTGGTAAACAACTTTATGTTTACAGATGATTTTATCAATGCTCTTTATCGTGCAAACGTAAAGGCAGGCATCGACTATATGGAGTTTGGTTATAAGGCATCTAAGGAGCTTTTTGATGTAAATAAATTCGGCAAATGGAAGTTCTGCGATGAGGCAGCTATCCGTGAGATAGTCGGGGACAACAACTCTGATATGAAGATTTCTGTCATGGCGGATGTCGGCAGATGTGACTACAAGAAGGATATTCTCCCTCGTGAGGACAGTGTGATTGACATGGTGCGTGTGGCTACATATGTACATCAGATGCCTGCTGCAATCGAGATGATTGAGGATGCCAAGTCCAAGGGCTACGAGGTAACCTGCAACATCATGGCCATCTCAAATACACAGGAATCAGACTTAGACCAGGCACTTGACATGGTTGCCAAGAGCTCTGCAGACGGCATATACATCGTAGACAGCTACGGAGCTCTCTACCCTGAGCAGATTCGCCGCACTGCCGATAAATACACAGAAATTGCTGAGGCAAACGGAAAGTTCGTAGGAATGCATGCGCACAATAATCAGCAGCTTGCATTTGCAAACACCATAGAGGCAGCAGCCCGGGGAGTCAGCCTGTTGGATGCAACAATGATGGGCATGGGACGAGGCGCAGGAAACTGTGCGATGGAGCTTTTACTCAGCTTCCTAAAAAATCCAAAATACAATGTATTCCCTGTACTTAAATTCATTGAAGAGCATATGCTTCCGCTTAAGGAGAGCGGTGCTGTATGGGGCTACGATATTCCATACCTGCTCACAGGACGATTAAATCAGCATCCATCAGCAGCCATTGACTACATCAAGTCAGGCGAGACACATTACGCTGATTTCTACACAGATTTGCTTGATAAATAAAAATAGATAGATGTATATAAATCAATCCGCTATGCCAGATTTTGGTGTAGCGGATTTATTTTTATGCACGTGAAAACCAAAGAGTAATGCGAAACTCGGTATTATTATGTGAAACAATAGCCCGCCCATTCATCTGCTTCATCATAATCGTAATATTTCTGATACCCATGCCGGTGGTATTAAACAGAGAGCTTTTATCTGAGATATGGTTTGTTATCTCGATACCTGCATCTTTATTCCGGTAGATACAGCTTATGCAGACAGGAGCTTTTTTATCTGCATATTTGCATATATTGTTTGTAATATTGTTAAAAATCCGTCCGAGAAAGTTTGAGTTCACAGTGATTTTGAAATCCTTCCATATGAGCTTTTCTATATCAAGTGAAAAGCTGTTTTCACGGAGGATAAAAGCCATCTCAGAGAGATAGTCACCTATTGCACTTTCCATATTGCAAGGAGCATCAAGCTCAAGAGCTTCTTCATTGCAGGCAAGTGAATAGTCAAAAAGCTGGTCGGTAAGGCCTTTTATTTCGCATATTTTATTGAAAATCACATCTATGTGTTCAGTGGGAATCGCACCCTTTTTATTTTCCATTTTGATAATTTCAGCGTATGATTGCAGCCCTGCGAGAGGAGTGCGGATATCGTGTGCCATGCTTCGTATCAGCATATTTTTTTCATTGATCAATTCGGTTTCAGACTGCTCGACAACGTTTAAAGTGCCATGTATTTGTGTGAGAATATGTCTGGAAATGAAAAACAAAATCATTATTGCTGTAATTAAAGTGAAGAGAGCATCACAAATAAGCAAAGCTTTGAGATATTTTTCCTGATAGTTATTGTATATAAAAATTTTAGCTGTCCTGTCATTAAAGTTTAAATCTTTAAGATAAACAGATATTTTCTGATTATATAATAATAGATTTTGGGGCTTTTTGAGACTTAAATATTCTGTTGAAGCGTAATATGTTTCATTGTCAATGGATATGAGAAAAAATTCGGGCTTTTCTCTTTGAATCCATGCTTCAATGCTTTTAAAATCGTTTGACGAAACCTTATTGTCAGACACATATTTTTGAAAGTCTGTAATATACGCAGCTTGTGTATTGTAAATATAGCTGTCGGAGCTTACATATTCATTTATTATTTTTTCCCCGCAAAGGTATATAGCTGTAAATACAGCAATTGAAATCAATAAAGCTATTAAAAATGAAATCAATAAGCTGCTTATGTATTCCTTATATCCGTTAAATTTATTCTTCAAATTTATATCCCTTTCCCCACATTGTTTTAATCAGGTGGGCACAGCCACAGCCGGCTTCAAGCTTATTGCGCAGATTTTTAATATGAACCATAATGGTGTTATTGGAAAACTGTGTATACGGTTCATTCCAGACGCTTTCAAATATATTCTGTGTTGAAAATGTCTTTGTCGGATGAGAAATTAACAGCAGAAGAATCTGATATTCTTTATCCGTGAGAGCAAGCTGTCTGCCATCGTAACTGACATTGTTGCATTTTGTGTCTAAGGTTAAGCCACATCGTTCAATAGTGGATGAAGCGGTGGTGTCTGATGCATCTGCATTGTCGTAGACGCGACATCTTCTGATAAGAGCCTGAATACGCGCTATCAGCTCCACGTAGGAGAATGGTTTTACAAGATAATCGTCCCCTCCGGCAGAAAGGGCTTCCATTTTATCGGTTTCAAGAGATTTGGCTGTCAAAAAGAGAATCGGAACATATGATTTTTCCCTGATTTTACGGCATACATCAATGCCGGAAATATTTGGCATCATTATGTCAATAATCAGCAGATCAAAGGTTGAGTCAAATTTTTGGAGCCCTTCTTCACCGTCATGCGCTTCTTCGATGAAGTAACCTTGATTTTCAAGCAAAATCCTAAGAGCATTTCTAATAGTAACATCATCTTCAATAATAAGTAGTTTATTCATACGCAAATATCTCCTAAGTAGTATAATAATATAAAATATAATAGCACATAAAAACACAATATGCGCTTAATAAAATCTGAAAAATTCTGAAGAAATCTGAAGTGTGGATGTACATGACAAGGAAAAATTCAGAAATTTTCATAACAAATTAAGTCGATTTTTCAGAAATATGAGATACTATATAAGCATAGACGTCTATGGTAACAATGCGGTAGTAAAAAACACAAGGAAAGGAAAAAATGAGACAGCAATTAAACAGAATTATAAGTGATAAAAAAAGTATAGGAATGATAATTTTTATGCTCGTAATTCCAATTTTAGATATTGTACAGATTTATTATCAGGATATTATTATATGTAATGGAGAAATGGGAAAACCCTATCCGTTATATGTCACATTTCTATCATGCTATTCACAAGGGCACATATTTCAAATGATTTATCTGTGGTTTTTGCCATTATATTTGCTTGTAATAGTGGGAGAAGAGAGTATTGTTGATTATATTACAGGATATAAGAATATATTGATATGTAAAATGGGAAAAAATAAATATATTTTACAAAAAATGAAATCAGCCTTTATTGTCTCATTTACAATTGTATTTGTAGGACTGGGATTAAATCTTATACTTTCACAAATAGTATTTAATGGGGGAACTAAAACACGGTTTGATTCAGAACCATTGAAATATAACAGTTTTGTCATGATAAAAACATTTCTTTTTGAAATAAGCTATACACATCCATTGACAACGAATATAGTCTACATTCTTATAACGGCAATATTTGCCGGTGTTTTGGGAATGATGGGAGCTGCGTTGGCAATATCTATACACGAAAGAAAGATGGTATATGCGTTGACATTCGCAATCTGGTTCATACCAATTTTGTTTAAAAATTCATCAATGCATATTTTTCAACCGTTTATGGAATATGATTTTAATGTTATTGTTCCAATGGCGATATGGTGTATAGTACTTTACATTTTAGTGATTATAACAGCTATTATATGGGAGAAAAAAATTGTTGAAGTATAAATATTTAGTATGCGCTTTAATATATGTGGGATTGTGTAGTATAGATTGTTATTTTTCAAATGTACCTATGCTTAATTCAATAGGGCAGATGGGGATAACGGAGGATGTAATTTTCCTGAATATCCACAATTCAGGCAGTAATTTCTGTGGAATTAAAGAAATATTGGTTGTAGATATAATTCCTGTCTTATTGGGAATATACTATGCATTGGACAAAGAAAAAACATATATATTACTTAGATATAAAACGCGGGAAAAATATAATAATAGCCAGATCAGGATAATTATTGTAATGGCGGCAATATTTTCGGCAGTTCGTCAGATAGTTGATTATATTTTTACGGTATATAGTTTTAATGGTGCAACAATTAAGAAATATCCATTTGTACTGTATTCTCTTATGGAATTTGTTGTTATTTGGATTTTCTTTGTCGCAACAGGTCTTTTTTACAAAATACTTAGAGATTGTTTACAAAATGAACTTATTGCTCTTATAGGAGCTTTTGGAGTTAATTTTGTACAATTCATTTTGATAAGATTTTGGCTCGTTAAGTTTTGGATACCGGGTTTAGATGTTGCTGTAGCATATGATTTTTTGGAAGGAAATAAATCGCCGGTAAGCTGTTTGTGTATTCTTGCAAAAAATATAGTAATGGCAATAGTTCTGTACATAGCTGGAATAGTAACGTTTGCAAAAAGGGATATTTTAAGAAATGAAAAATAAGTGGTTAAACATAATATTGATCATATGCATGATTATTATGCAAAGAGTTGTAATACAAATGAGTGGCTATGAGGTATATCAATTACCATTTGCCAGTACACTTTTTATTTTTGACAACCCAACAAGTAATTTAGTGCAAATTTTATATGCATATATACCATTACCATTTGTACTTTTTTACTTTTCGGGTAATGCAAGAGAAATTACAACCGGATATGGTAAGCTTTGGCTGATCAGATCTTATAGCAGAGAGAGGTTATACTTAAAAAATGCTATATTATCAGCAGCGAAATTAGCCTGTATAGTAATAGGTCAGACGATTATTTTTTTAATATGTGATGGGACATGGAATAATTTATCAAGTATAAAATTAATACAGGTAATAGTTACATATTTTGTTGGAGTATGGGCATTGGTACAATTACAATTTTTACTTGAATTATTTATGGATGCCAGTATTTCAAATATATTTGTAAATATTTTTTTGGTGGTATCACTGATAATTGGAAATAACGTACTGATAAATCGTGATCTAAGCCGGATTGGAGTTATGCTTTTCCCCAATATGCTATTTGGAACGCGTAGTGGGATAATTTATCAAAAAAACATATATGTGAGATACGAAACTTCAATTATATATGTGATTATATTATTAGTAGTTTTAAATATTATTTCAATAATAAAATATAAGAAAACAGACATTTACTGAGGAGATGATATAGTATGATACAATTACAAAATGTAACAAAGAGGATAAAGGAAAATACGGTATTGGATAATGTATCGTATACGTTTAAAAGTGGTTTTGTTTATGGTTTATATGGGCAAAATGGTTCAGGAAAGACTATGCTGCTAAGAGCTATAAGTGGTTTGATAAATCTGGATAGTGGAAGTATTTTCATTGATGGGGAAAAGCTGCATGATAAAATTGAGTTTCCACCTGAGACCGGTATTGTTATAGAAAATATGGAATTGCTGCCGGAATGTTCTGCAAAGAGAAATCTTCAAATGCTTGCAAAGATAAAAAATATTGCTGATGAAAAAGATATAATCTTTTCTCTGGAAAGGGTGGGTCTGGACCCCGATTCTGATAAAAAAGTAAAAAAATTTTCATTGGGAATGAAACAGCGATTAAATATTGCACAGGCAATTTTTGAAAATCAAAAGATTATATTGCTTGATGAACCGACAAATGCATTGGATGAAGAGGCTGTGCAGCTTATATATAAAATAATAAGAGAGGAGAAGTCAAGAGGAGCAACGATTATTGTAGCCACTCATCATAAAGAAGATTTAAAGGAAGTGTGTGATGTGATATTAAAAATTGCGGAGGGAAAAATTGTTGAGGAAAATGAAAATAAATAAGTATTTTCTTGGAATTGTTCTTATAATCATAATAATTATGTACTTTATGGCTGGAGTTCTTTTCCTGGGAAATACAAGAGAAGATAATAATATGAAAGTTAGTATTGTACAACAGAGCATAGAATATCAGACTTTTAAGTCTGAAACAGAAGGCTATAATCTTGCATCAAAATACGCAGAAAATCTGCAGAATAATTCTTTGGACAAAGAAGCTATTAATTTACAATTGCAGGAGGCAAAGAAATTTTTACAGGATAATATTAAAGGAATAAGCAGGGAAAGTGATAATTTTGCGCAGATGTTTTATTATTGTGGAATCATATATGGGTTAAATAATATTTACAATTGTGGAGATTATGAATTTGTAAAGGTTGGAATGGAAGTCAGAGAGTATATTATTAAAGTTCAAGATGGTGATATGGATGATGAGCTTGAAGCTGACTTATATGATAAGCTGACAAAACTCACTGCTGATGATATACAGGAGGTTGTTAACGCAATTGATAATTAAAACAAGATAAAAATAGCAAAAATCTCTGGACACTGCAATAAACAGGAGCCTGACAGGAGCATATGCTCCTGCCAGGCTCCGTAATTTTAGAGCCAATAACCTGAAACACTTTATTTCTTTTTCTTCCACGCAAGCAGCCTCTCCACATGCAGCGGTTTCCCCTGAACAGCCTGCACCTTCAATCTGTTTTCCTCACTGAAACCAACCAGAATATCATGATTAGCCTCAGCCAGATAATCGATGATACCATCGATATCAGACTTCGTGTTCTTCGGACAATGAATATACAGATGCTTATTTGCGGAAATATGCAGTGTATATGAGATGCTGAAATGATACCACAGGATCTTGTGCAGGGTAGAGTATTTGTAAATCCATAAAATCTCTTTGATAGGCACGATGGCATTGCCATAAGGCGAGGTCATGATAAAATAGTGCTCTGTGATAAACATATCCTCGGTGGCAAGCTGTGGCAGTGTGGCAAGCTCCTCCTCAGCCTCGGCAAGCAGCGTGTGCGGATTGCCGAATACAACAAGATTCTGACATACCGGTGCCAAAACAGGAAACCTGATGCACAGGATGTAGAATATCAGGCTTATAACAGCATAGATAAGAGTGCCAAAATAAAAAACAAACATAAAAATAGTAGTTTTCAAATGGTACTCAGGCTCATTAAGATAGCAGCCTGTTATGGTATCGGAGAGTCCCTTGGAATCCCAACTCAGATCCTTCGACAGTTTATTTACAAACTGTGTGTAGGTGCCCTTGCCCTTTACGATTTTACCGACCACTGTGAGCTTATCTATAGAGGGCAGACCCTCCTCACAGGTGGATGGTGCAAGCAGAACAATAGAGCAGTGCTCATCGCGCATGCAGTAGTAGTAATAGCCCTTGATATCGTTGCCGTCCTTCATGGTGTAGCCGGTAAAGTAAAGCTTTTTAAGGGTGGTTTTTACATATCTGTCCGAATCCTTGTATGCAGCTTCAAAGCTGACAGAATCGTCAATGTGTATGGGCGATAAAATATCTCCGAGTGAAAATGCAAACCATAGCACGGTAAGCAGAATGATGTATACAATCGGAGAGAAAAGACGCCTTTTGTAAAATGCTTTGATGTTTTTTGTTATGTAGTGTTCGTAATTATCAATCATATGCTTAGTATAATGGTTTTTGTGCCTTATATCAACCTTGATTTTGAGACATTTAATTGTTATTATATAGTTACGGTAAATAGAAACACGAAATGAGGTAATTATGGAAGCATACACGAGTTTTGCCCGGGTGTATGACATGTTCATGGACAATGTGCCATATGAGAAGTGGGGCAGATATATTGTCGAAAAACTGCGTGCAAATGGCATAGACAGTGGATATGTCGTGGACTTAGGCTGTGGTACGGGAAAGCTTACCACGCTTCTTGCAGATGCAGGCTATGATATGATAGGCATTGACAATTCTTTTGACATGCTTGATATGGCGCTTGAGAGAGAGGATGACAGAATCCTTTATCTGATGCAGGATATGAGAGAGTTTGAACCGGGAGAAAAGGTGAGTGCCGTCGTAAGCGCATGTGACAGCATCAATTATATTCTTGAGCCTGAGGATCTTCAGGCAGTTTTTTTCTGCGTGAGCGAAAGTCTTAAAGAGGGTGGCATTTTTATATTTGATATCAATACTCCATATAAATATGAGGTGCTCATGGCTGATAATACCATAGCTGAAAACCGTGATGAGGGCAGCTTTATATGGGACAATTATTATGATGCCGATGAGAAAATAAACGAGTATGACCTGACACTTTTTATAAAGGAGCAGTCAGAGGATGAGGATGACATCTACAAGAAGTTTGAGGAAACTCATTTCCAGAGATGCTATGAGATTTCAGAGCTTAAGGAGCTTCTTGAGCAGTCGGGACTTGTGTTTGATGCGGTGTATGATGCGTACACAGACGATCAGGTGAAGTGTGACAGTGAGAAGGTCACTGTAATTGCACATAAAGCATAGAATTAGATAATGAGAGGTAAATTATGTCAGATTATATAGTAAGAGCAACAGCGGCGGATGCTAATATCAGAGCATTTGCTGTAACATCAAGGGAGATGGTGGAGACCGCCAGAGAGGATCACATGACAACACCTGTCATGACGGCGGCACTTGGCAGACTTCTTTCTGCGGGAGCCATGATGGGAGCTATGATGAAGGGCGATAAGGATATCATAACTCTTCAGATACAGTGCAGCGGACCTGCAAAGGGACTTACCGTCACAGCAGATTCGCACGGCAATGTAAAGGGCTTTGCCATAAATCCACAGGTTGAGCTGCCACTCAATGCGGCAGGCAAGCTCGATGTGGGTGGAGCGCTTGATCTTGGAATACTCACAGTCATAAAGGATATGGGCTTGAAGGAGCCGTATTCAGGTCAGTGTGAGCTTAAAACAGGTGAGATAGCTGAGGATCTGACCTATTATTTTGCCACATCTGAGCAGATTCCGTCGGCGGTTGGTCTTGGCGTGCTGGTGGATAAGGACCAGAGCGTAAAGCAGGCAGGTGGATTTATCATTCAGCTTATGCCGTTTACACCGGATGAGGTTGTGGACAGGCTTGAAAAGAAAATCACAGAGATTGATTCTGTGACACAGATGCTTGACAGGGGACTGACTCCGGAGCAGATACTTGAGAAAATTTTAGGGGATTTCGGGCTTGAAATCACAGATACGACTGAGACACGCTTTCACTGTGACTGCTCAAAGGAGCGTGTGAGCAGAGCACTTTCCACACTTAGCAAAAAGGATCTTGATTCCATTATCGCAGATGGCGAGAGCATTGAGGTAAAGTGCCAGTTCTGTAATAAGGCATATGAGTTTACGGTGGATGAGTTGAAGGAGATGCGCTAATTGAAGGACGGATATATAAAGGTCGCTGCAGCGACACCAAAGGTAAAGGTAGCTGATACTGTATACAACGGACAGCTTATTAAAGCTCTTATGAAGGAGTGCACTGATAATGGGGCAAAGGTGGTTGTTTTCCCGGAGCTTTGCATTACCGGATACACCTGTCAGGATCTTTTCTGGCAGGATAAGCTCATTGCTGCAGCAGAGGATGAGCTTATAGGAATAGCTGATTACAGCAGGAGCCTTGACGGCATATTTTTCATAGGGCTTCCATATGAGATAAACGGCATGCTCTATAATATGGCGGCAGTTGTATCGCGCGGAGAGGTGCTTGCCATGGTGCCAAAGACATTTCTGCCAAATTACAATGAGTTTTATGAGGCAAGGCATTTTGCATCGGGAGAAAACTTAAGCACATATGTCACACTGAAAAATGGCCAGCAGGTGTCTGTAGATACTGATTTTATTTTTAGCTGCAAGCAGCTGCCAAAGCTTAAGATAGCGGTGGAGCTTTGTGAGGATCTTTGGACTCCGAACCCGCCGAGCATCAGACACGCGATGTCGGGTGCCACTGTGATTGTAAATCTGTCTGCATCAGATGAGGTGACAGGCAAGGCAATATACAGGAGAGAGCTTGTGAGCGGACAGTCTGCCAGATTAATCTGTGGATATATTTATGCGTCAGCGGGAGACGGTGAGTCCACACAGGATGTGGTCTACTCGGGACACAATCTCATCTGTGAAAACGGAAATGTGCTTGCCGAGTCAAAGCGATTTACAAATGAGACTATATACAGCGAGTTTGATGTAGAAAGAATAGAGACTGAGAGGCGCAGGATGACAACATTTGTTGTCGAGGATGATCACAGATGGGCTGAGTTTGATCTTGAGGTAAAGGATACCATTCTTAGCCGCTATGTAAACCCGGCTCCTTTTGTTCCTGCAGACAAGACAGACAGGGACAGACGCTGTGATGAGATTCTTATGATTCAGGCTATGGGGCTTAAAAAGAGATTAGAGCATACCAACTGCAAGACAGCAGTTATCGGTATTTCAGGAGGACTCGACTCCACACTGGCACTGCTTGTCACGGTAAGAGCATTTGACCTTTTGGGAAGGGATCACAAGGATATAGCGGCAGTTACTATGCCGGGCTTTGGAACAACAGACCGCACATATGACAATGCGGTAAATCTCATTAAATGCCTTGGAGCTACATTTATCGAGGTGGATATAAAGGATGCTGTAAATATACATTTCAGGGATATCGGACAGGATCCGTCTGTGCATGATGTCACCTACGAGAATGGACAGGCACGCGAGCGCACACAGATACTTATGGATATCGCAAACAAGGAAAACGGAATGGTTATAGGTACAGGAGATTTGTCAGAGCTGGCACTCGGCTGGGCTACCTACAACGGAGACCATATGTCCATGTATGCGGTAAATGCTTCGGTTCCAAAGACTCTGGTGCGCCATCTGGTAAAATACTATGCAGATACCTGCGGCAGCAATTTGCTGGAAAGTACACTTCTTGATGTGCTTGATACACCTGTTTCTCCTGAGCTTTTACCACCTGAAAACGGTAAGATTTCACAGAAGACAGAGGATCTTGTGGGCCCTTATGAGCTGCATGACTTCTTCCTTTACAATATGCTGCGCTGCGGCTATGCTCCTGCCAAGGTTTACCGCCTTGCAAGGATAGCATTTGAAGGAAAATATGATGATGAGTTTATTCTCAAATGGCTTAAGAACTTCTATCGCAGATTTTTCGCACAGCAGTTCAAGCGCTCATGTCTGCCGGATGGACCAAAGGTAGGAACAGTGGCGGTCTCACCGAGAGGAGACCTAAGGATGCCTTCTGATGCGTGTGGACGTATCTGGATGGATGAGGTTGATAAGCTGGGATAAGTAAGAGGGAAACAATGGGAAAGACACATAAGAAAACTCATAGAAAGCAGGGAAGCATAAAACGTGCAAGGCGCCGCGACAGGCGTATGAAAATAGGTGCAATAGTCCTTTGTGCAGCGATAATCATAACAACATTTCTGGCATGCGGCATGCAGCTTTTAGTTCCTGTAGCTGATGCTGTGGTAAGTGCTGATAATAAGACACAATCAGGAAATGTTGATGTGCAGAAGAATAATAACTCGCTTACAGCATCTAAAATGGACTCAGAAAAAAAGCAAAGCAGCTCAGAGGATGTAAATGCTACGGAGCAAAGCAGCGAGCCGGACAAGGAAACGAAGCTTGATGAGATACTTCACAGTGCAAAGTACCCGGGACAGCTAAAGGAGCTTGCGAAGAAAAATGATGAGGCAATTGACTTCATATATGAGTATCCTAAGGAGCATTCGAAAGAGCATGACATTGATCTGACTGCAGAGGCCGCGCAGGATACAGTGCCTCTATTGCAGCAGTGGGATAAGAGATGGGGCTATGAAAAGTACAGTGGCAATTATTTTGCGGCGAGCGGCTGCGGTCCGACTTCACTTTCGATGGTTGTATTGTATCTGAAGCATGATGCACAGGCATCACCTCTTGCTGTGGCAGAGTATGCAAAGGAGGCCGGCTACAGTGTGGATGGCTCCGGAAGTGCATGGGACCTTATGAGTAAGGGCTGCAGGCACTTCGGTGTAAATGCTAAGAGCGTAAAAGTAAATGAGGATATTTTTAAGGAAAAGCTCGATGAGGGCAATCTGATTGTTGTAAATGTCGGTCCGGGAGATTTCACAGACAATGGGCACTTTATGGTAATCACAGGCTATGATGATGAGGGCTTTACTATAAATGATCCAAACAGCATCATAAAGAGCAATACCCACTGGCAGTTTGAGAGACTGCATTCGCAGATCAGGGCGGCATGGAGGATGTTTGTGTAGATAATAGCAGCAACACATGCATTTATGCTGATGTTTGTGATGCATATGGAAAAACTAAAAAATAAGAAATAATAAAACCTGCTGTGTCATGCATGATGGACACAGCAGGTTTTTTATTAAATTCATGAATAATCATAAATGAGGGGCAAAATATCTTTTGACCCCTCATATCATTAGTATAGTGTACTAAATTTATACAGACTAATAACAAACAGTAAAGTATGGTATGCAGATTATAGCAATTGAATACCATGCTCCTCACATGCCTTAATTGTCTCCTCAGGCCACAGTGAGCTCTGTACCTCACCGATATGAGCCTTTCTGAGGAAGAACATACAGATTCGTGACTGTCCGATTCCGCCTCCGATAGTGTAAGGAAGCTCCTTGTTGAGGATAGCCTTCTGGAATGGAAGCTTAGCACGCTCAGGACATCCGGCCTTATCAAGCTGCTCCTTTAGAGCTTTTTCATCTACACGTATACCCATTGATGAAAGCTCAAGTGCGATATCAAGAACAGGATAGTATACGATGATATCAGCGTTTAAAGCCCAGTCGTCATAGTCAGGGGCACGTCCGTCGTGAGGCTCTCCGTTTGCAAGCTTGTCACCAATCTGCATTACACAGATTGCACCCTTTGCCTTTGCAAAATAATACTCGCGCTCCTTTGGAGTATTGTCCGGGAACATCTCCTCAAGCTCTGATGTGGTAATAAAGGTGATATCCTTTGGCAGAATCAAATCTATGTAGTCGTACTGTATAGCCATGTACTGCTCGGTCTTGCGCAGGCATTTGTATACTGTCTTTACTGTTTCCTTAAGGAAGTCTAAGTTTCTGTCCTCCTTGCGGATGATCTTTTCCCAGTCCCACTGGTCAACAAATATAGAGTGGATATTGTCAGTCTCCTCATCACGTCTTATGGCATTCATATCTGTGTAGATGCCCTCGCCGAGAGAAAAGCCGTATTTCTTTAATGCATATCTCTTCCACTTGGCAAGAGAGTGAACGACCTCAGCCTCCTTGTCACCCTGCTCAAGGATGCCGAAGGTAACAGGTCTTTCATATCCGTTTAAGTTATCGTTTAAGCCTGTGGTAGGATCAACGAAAAGCGGTGCTGAAACACGTGTCAGGGAAAGACGCTGTGCGAGCATGCCCTGGAAGAAATCCTTAACAGTTTTGATGGCAAGCTGTGTATCGTGAAGATTCAGTGCCGAAGAATAGTTCTTTGGTATTGTTAATTTGCTCATTTTCGATTAAACCTCGTTGTATTATTAATTTTTAAATAAAATTCCTTTAACCTGATTATTATATCACAATTTTTCTAGAAAGATAGTCCATAATATGATAAAATTAGATAGTTTAAAGAGAAACAATATCGTTTTACCTTATTTTTACGTGTTTAAGGTGTTAATGAAAGGTAGTAGATTTATATGAGAAAAAGAGATATGACCTTTGCTTCGGCGGTACTTGAGGCAATAGATGCGCTTTTAGCTCTTGCGTATATAGGCTTACAGATTTATTATGGAGTGTGCTATCACATACAGGTATTTAAGTTTGTGGCCAATATACTTGTGCTTTTGCTTGTATACATTGCAATCACATGGCTGCAGCATTATCCGGAAAAGCTAAACCACATAGCAGCGGAGCTTTGTGTGGGCAATATCAGAAAGTATTCACTCAGGCTTTTGACGTTTGTAAAGCTTGTTTTTACTGCGGGGCTTTTGGTGCCATGCGTGTGTGATGCGTTTGGAATAGCAATCCGCGATGTATACAGCCTCATTATGATAGGGCTCATCCTTGTGGTGACGGCATATTATGAGTACAGGATATTTCAGGAAATAAAGTCATTGCGGAAATAGTATAGGAGAAATAAAATGCAGCTTAGTATAGAAGAAGTTAAAAAGCTGGATAGTAACAGCTATCAGATAATAGATATAAGAAGTGAGGAAGAGGTGGCGCACGGTGCCATAAAGGGAGCACTCAATATTCAGGCAGAGGAAATAGAGTCAGATGAGAGGGTGTTGCATGATAAGAAGCTTGTCATAGTCTGCAACCGTGGTAAGACGAGTGTGGATGTGGCAGAGTATCTCACAGAAAAAGGTTTTGATGCGGCAAGCTTAAAGGGAGGCTATATAAGCTGGCTGCTTGATGCCATGAAAGAGGATGAGGTGGCAGAGCGCGATATAAAGGCAGATGTGGAGCAAAGCATCAGAAAGAAATTTAAGAAATCCATCTGGCGCAAGTTTACAAAGGCGATAAATACCTATGAGCTTGTAAAGCCGGGGGATAGGATTGCGGTGTGTATCTCGGGAGGTAAGGATTCCATGCTCATGGCAAAGCTTTTTCAGGAGCTTAAGCATCACAACAAGTTTGATTTTGATGTGAAGTTTCTCGTTATGGACCCGGGCTACAATGAGGCAAACAGACATGTCATAGAGGAAAACTGCAGGAACCTTGGCATCCCTGCCACTATTTTTGAGTCAGATATATTTGATGCTGTATATGATATCGAAAAATCGCCATGCTATTTATGTGCGAGGATGAGAAGAGGACATCTGTATGCATTTGCAAAGGAGCTGGGCTGCAACAAAATTGCGCTCGGACATCACTATGATGATGTTATCGAGACGATACTCATGGGCATGCTCTACGGTGCACAGGTACAGACCATGATGCCTAAGCTTCACAGCACAAACTTTGAGGGCATGGAGCTTATCAGGCCTCTTTACCTGGTCAGGGAGGACGATATCAAGGCATGGCGTGATTACAACGGTCTGCATTTCATACAGTGTGCCTGCAAGTTTACAGATACCTGTACCACCTGCAATAATGAGGAAAACCGCTCAAAGCGTGTTGAGATAAAGCAGCTCATCGCTAATCTTAAAAAGGTGAATCCTTTTGTCGAGGCAAATATATTTAAGAGCGTGGAGAATGTAAATCTGGCTACGGTTGTAGCATATAAAAAGGATGGCATAAAGCACAGCTTCCTAGATCACTATGATGAATAAGACAGATATATTTCAGGAGGGCATTGTATGGCAGATATCATGGATTATATTGACTGGCGTGGAGACATAGGCTTTGATGAGGTGCATGTAAATGAGGTGGACGGACTGATTTTTTCACAGATTATTTATGTGCAGATGAAGCCATATATGCCGGATGCAAAGAAGTCATACCTTACGATAAAACAGCTTTCAAGTCTTTACTGTGCGGATCACAGTGATGATGAGATTGAGCAGATGCCTAATCTTTTCCGCCACTCCGCGAGGCTGCTTCAAAAGCTGGCGCACTCAAGGCGCTATGCTGACTGCATTTTGAGATATTATATATACGATATTAGTGAAAAAGAGGAGTCGCAGTTTTCTGCGGTTACGATAGAACTGCCTGACGGCACATATTTCATTTCCTACAGTGGTACAGACCATTCCGTGGTCGGCTGGAAGGAAAACTTTAATCTAAGCTATCTCGATGAGACACCGGGACAGAACAAGGCGAAAAAATATTTAAAGCAGGTGGCAGCATATATATGCAATGATGATAGGGGCATAAATGAAAAAGCCGTAAATGATAAAGCGTTAGATGATGAAAATATCAACAATAAAAGCAACAATACAAGAAAGCTGTGGATAGGCGGACACTCAAAGGGTGGAAATCTGGCAGTGTTTGCCGCCATGCATGTGGATAAAGAGGTGCAGGATGTCATTATTAAGGTGTTTAATTTTGACGGACCGGGCTTCAATCACAAGATGATATATACGGCAGGCTACAAAAGAATTTTTGACAGAATAGAGACATTTCTGCCGCAGTCGTCTATTGTTGGCTTATTGCTTGAGCATGTGGACGATTATGAGGTGGTAAGAAGCCGTAATTCGGGGCCGCTGCAGCATGATGCTTTTTCATGGGAGATAATGGGCGGAAGTATCATAAAGGCGGATGGGCTGGACAAAAACAGTGTGCGCCTTGACAAGACACTCAGAAACTGGATAGGCAGCATGGATGAGGCGCAGCGAAAGCAGTTTGTAAATGTGCTTTTTTCAATAGCATCGGACTCCAATTTTGAGAACCTTGACCAGATGTCATTTAAGCAGCTCATTGAGATGATAAAGGCTGCCGATGAGCTGTCAAAGGCTGACTGGAGTATGCTTAAGGATACAGTAAGACTCCTGATTTCTGCCGGTGTCGGCGTGGTCAGGGATGAAAAGGAGAAATAAATGTTAAATCAGTTTTCAAGAACACAGCTTTTGCTTGGAAAAGAGGCGATGGATAGGCTAAAGGGCGCAAGAGTCGCAGTATTTGGAATAGGAGGAGTGGGCGGATATGTCTGCGAGGCACTAGTCAGAAGCGGCGTGGGAGCGATTGACCTTATCGATGATGACAAGGTGTGTCTTACAAACCTAAACAGGCAGATAATCGCAACCCGAAAGACAATAGGAAAATACAAGACAGATGTGATGGAGGAGAGGATTCATGATATTAATCCTGATGTCAGTGTCGTGACGCACAGGTGCTTCTTTTTGCCGGAAAATGCTGATGAATTTCCGTTTGAAGAGTATGATTATATAGTTGACGCGGTTGATACGGTCACAGCAAAGATTGCGCTTGTCATGAAGGCACAGGAGAAAAATGTCCCTATCATAAGCAGCATGGGAGCGGGAAATAAGCTGGATGCAAGTGCATTTAAGGTGGCTGATATATATAAGACCAGCATGTGTCCTCTTGCAAAGGTCATGCGCCGTGAGCTTAAAAAACGTGGCGTGAAAAAGCTCAAGGTGGTATACTCTGAGGAGAAGCCTACAAGACCGATAGAGGATATGTCTATAAGCTGCAGAAGCAACTGCATCTGCCCGCCGGGTGCCGAACACAAGTGCACAGAGCGCAGGGATATTCCCGGAAGCCTTGCATTTGTACCATCAGTGGCAGGACTTATCATCGCGGGCGAGGTGGTACAGGACATAGCCTTTGACAGGGTATGATGAAGAATACAATTACGAAAAGAGAGGAATAAAAATGCCAGTATTTGATTTTAGCGATACACCGGTAGCAAATGAGCATCCGGAGTGTACATATGAGACATTTCATTCGACAGAGACCAAGGCATCGGCCGATAAACCGATTGTTGTGATAGACAATAAGCAAAAGGAATGGGCGCATCATGCGCTCGGTATGTTTACAAATCCGATAAAGCGTACATCCTTTGAATTTGAGAATGGTGATGGGGTGACCAGTGCAGATATCCTGCGCATTGATTCCCGCTTCGTTAGCCTTTTTAAGTGGCTTGGCGAAAATCACATAAAGGTACAGCTTTCAGGAGCCAATACACCTGACGGATACGCAGTATACAGGGTGAGGGAGGTGTCTCTTGGCAGAGGCACAAAGCTGTCTGCAGAGGATGGATTCCTGCAGTATATGATGGAAAGGCTATTTGCCAGCACCATGCCTGAGGATGAACCTGACCTCGATGATTACGAGGAAGAGGGCGACAGCATGAAGCTCACCAGTATACAGAGCATCACAGATTTCATGACCTGTGCAGGCCGTACACTGCCTGACAATATACTGCTGTGGGCCAGAAGAAATCTGGCAGTTGCGCGTTCAAGCGAGGTATCACCTGAGGAGAGACGCCATGCGCAGAGAGCACTTTCCATCATGATGAATATCCAGTGGAAGGGAAATTACTTTGAGGCAATTGACCCTGTGGAGGCAAGGCGCATACTCGATGAGGAGCTCTATGGCATGGAGAGCGTGAAGCAGAGAATCATTGAGACCATTATCCAGATAAACAGGACTCATACACTTCCTGCCTACGGACTGCTGCTCTGTGGACCGGCAGGAACCGGAAAGTCACAGATTGCATATGCTGTTGCACGAATACTCAAGCTTCCATGGACCACACTCGATATGAGCTCAATAAATGATGCAGAGCAGCTCACAGGAAGCTCAAGAATCTATTCAAACGCAAAGCCGGGAATCATTATGGAGGCATTTTCACAGGCGGGAGAGTCGAATCTTGTATTTATCATCAATGAGCTCGACAAGGCCTCAAGCAAAAACGGTAACGGAAATCCGGCAGATGTGCTTTTGACACTGCTTGACAATCTGGGCTTTACAGACAACTATATGGAGTGTATGGTGCCGACAGTAGGAGTATATCCGATTGCTACAGCCAACGATAAATCACAGATTTCAGCACCTCTTATGTCGCGTTTTGCGGTGATTGATATTCCGGATTATACCGATGAAGAGAAGAAGGTCATCTTCCAGAGATTTGCCCTGCGCAAGGTATTTGAGCGAATGGGAATGAAGGAGGAGGAGTGCGTTCTCACAGAGGACGGACTTGATGCAGTGATTAAGCTTCACGAGAACACATCGGGCATAAGAGATCTCGAGCAGGCTGCAGAGCATCTGGCTGCAAATGCACTTTATCAGATAGAGGTTGATAAGGTAAAGCAGGTGGTATTTGACGCTGAGGCTGTTTTTGAGCTTTTAGGCTAGCAGGATATGATTACGGTTACAGGAATTGTTACGAAAATAAAAGGAGATTGTCAGGATGAGAGAATTTGGAAAATCCAGAAAATTAGATAATGTGCTTTATGATGTAAGAGGACCGGTGGTGGATGAGGCGGCCCGCATGGAGGAAAACGGCACAAATGTGTTGAAGCTCAATATAGGAAATCCGGCGCCGTTTGGCTTCAGGACACCTGATGAGGTGATATATGATATGTCTCGCCAGCTCACGGACTGTGAGGGGTATTCCAACTCAAAGGGACTTTTTTCTGCAAGAAAAGCAATCATGCAATATGCACAGCTCAAAAAGCTTCCTAATGTGACGGTTGAGGATATCTATACCGGAAACGGAGTCAGCGAGCTTATAAACCTAAGCATGTCAGCGCTTCTTGACAATGGTGATGAGGTTCTGGTGCCGGCACCGGACTATCCGCTTTGGACAGCCTGCGTTACACTTGCGGGAGGCACGGCAGTGCACTATATCTGTGATGAGCAGTCAGAGTGGTATCCTGATATAGAGGATATCAAAAAGAAGATTACAGACAAGACCAAGGCCATCGTAATAATAAACCCTAACAACCCTACGGGAGCGCTCTATCCAAGGGAGGTGCTTAAGCAGATAGTTGATGTGGCAAGAGAGCACGAGCTCATGATTTTTTCGGATGAGATATATGACAGGCTTGTGATGGATGACTATGAGCATGTGTCTATTGCATCGCTTGCACCGGACCTCTTCTGTGTGACCTTCAGCGGTCTTTCTAAGTCACATATGATAGCAGGCTATCGCATCGGATGGATGGTTTTAAGCGGCAACAAGGCGCTCGGAAAGGACTATATCGAGGGTCTCAACATGCTCTCAAACATGCGTCTTTGCTCGAATGTTCCTGCGCAGTCGATAGTGCAGACTGCTTTAGGCGGATATCAGAGTGTAGGCGAGTATATTGTGCCGGGCGGACGAATCTATGAGCAGAGAGAGTACATCTACAAGGCATTAAACGATATACCGGGAATTTCGGCAGTAAAGCCAAAGGCAGCATTTTACATATTCCCAAAGATTGATACTGCAAGGTTCAACATCACAAATGATGAGCAGTTTGCACTGGATCTGCTTCGTGAGAAGAAGATACTCATCATCCACGGCGGCGGCTTCAACTGGGATAAGCCTGATCACTTCAGAGTGGTTTATCTGCCTAGAACAGAGATATTAAAGGATGCCACAGGCAAGCTTGCGGACTTTTTGTCTTCATATAAGCAGAAATAATTATTGGCATAGATAATTATAAAACATATAACATATATGCTCCGGCACAGAAAACTTTTTTGTGACCGGAGTTTTTTATATTATAAGCTGTAATATTTTTTAAAAGTAACCTACCTGTAACTTTACATAATGTATTATACACTTGTATCGCGGGGCGGCTGTACTTTAGATGGCAGACCGCACAGCACTCAAAATGCATAGAGAAGAAAAGGAGAATTAAATGGAACTGCTTAGAGTAGAACACTTATCAAAAATATACGGAGCCGGAGAAAATCAGGTCAAGGCTTTGGACGATGTGTCACTTTGCGTGGAAAAGGGAGAGTTTGTGGCAATTGTCGGGGCGAGCGGCTCCGGAAAATCCACACTGCTTCATCTGCTCGGAGGTGTTGACAGACCAACAAGCGGAAAGGTGTATATAAACGGCACTGATATTTTTGCAATGAATGATGATGAGCTTGCCATATTCAGAAGAAGACAGGTAGGCATCATTTATCAGTTTTATAATCTGATACCTATATTAAATGTGGAGGAAAACATGGCAATCCCGATGGAGCTTGACGGAAGAAAGGTGGAAAAGGCACAGATGGATGACATGCTTTTGCGCCTTGGACTTACAGAGAGACGCACTCATCTGCCAAATGAGCTATCAGGAGGACAGCAGCAGCGTACATCTATAGGAAGAGCCCTGATTACGAGACCGTCTATAGTGCTAGCGGATGAGCCGACCGGAAACCTGGATACCAAGGCAAGCAACGAGATTATGCATCTCTTAAAGACCTCAAACCGCGAGCTCAACCAGACAATTATTATGATTACACACAATATGGAGCTTGCAAAGGCGGCTGACCGCACAATAATGATAGAGGATGGTAAAATCAGATGAATTTGATGAATACACTCACATTAAAAAACTTAAAGCTCAACAGGAAAAGAACTATTGTCACGATAGTCGGAATAATTCTTGCAACAGCGCTTTTGTCGGCGCTTGTCACACTTGTGTCAAGCTTTCAGTACAGTATGATTGAATACCAGAAGCAAAAAGACGGTGACTTTCATGTGAAATTTTCGGGTGTGAAAATGTCTGAGCTTTCAGAGTTTAAAAACAACAGAAATATTGAAAGCACATTTGAGACAATGGGAATGGGCTTTGCAAAGCTAGATGGCTGCAAGAATGAGGATAAGCCGTATGCATATGTCATGGCAACAGATGAGGCAGGCTTTGAGAAAGGCTGCTTTAACCTGATAGAGGGGCGCATGGCAAAAAATGAGGATGAGATAGTCATTCCAAGGCACTTAAAGACAAACGGACGAATCGACATAAAGGTGGGAGATGAGATAACACTTGATATCGGAAAGAGATATGATTCAAACACCGAAAGTGTCATATCGGAAAACTGCGCATATGAGCATGAGGCAGAGACACTTACCGATACTGTGACAAAGCGCTACAAGGTGGTCGGCATCATGGAAAGACCGGGCTATGGAATGGAGGACTATAGTGCCGCCGGATATACATTTGTCACATACTCTGATGAGCTGGCAGCAATTGATAACGGCACAAAGAGTGAGAAAAGCGAAGCTGACACTACACTCACAGTGTACAGCAGATACACTCAAAAGGCTTTAAGAAACAAGGATGCTGTGACTGCAGATATAATTGGTGTGGATGAAAAGCTGTTTGAGAAGGTAAATAATTCATCTGTTGAAATGTCTGCTGAGGAGAGTGACAGGTTTCTTAAAGAGATGGAAAATGCAAAATATGATATATATATGAATAGATACCTTATAAGCTATGAGTGCGTTTTCCCGATTGACGGTTCATTTAAAGCATTGTTTACAGTGGCCGCTGTTGTGGCTTTGATAATCATACTGACATCGGTGTACTGTATCAAAAACAGCTTCAACATATCAATCACTGAAAAAATCAGGCAGTATGGCATGCTTGCAAGCGTGGGTGCTACGAGGCGCCAGATAAAAAGCAGTGTAAAGACAGAGGCAGCAATGCTTGGAGTGGTTGGTATTCCTGTAGGTACCATGAGTGGTATTTTGGCATCGCTTATACTTGTCAAGGTGGTAAATGCGCTGTCAGCAGGCTGGCTTAACTTTGCTTTGAGCTTTCACACATCACTGCCTGCACTTATTCTTGCTGTGATAATGAGTATAGCAACCATTTATTTCTCAGCAACAGGCAGTGCAAGAAGGGCGGCAAAGGTCACACCGCTTGAAGCAATAAGAAACACAAAGGAGATTAAAATAAAGTCAGCAAAGCTTAAGACACCGGCGATTATAGGCAGAATCTGGGGTATCGGAGGCGTTATCTCATATAAGAATATAAAGAGAAACAATAAAAAGTACAGAACCACAGTGACATCTATTGTTATCTGCTCAGTAACCTTTATTGTGATATCATACTTTATGTCTCTGGCCTTTGGCATGGTTGAGATGTCATATGCTTCAACAGATTACAATATCGGAATAGGTATGTCATATAAAAAAGACATTGATATCGAAAAGCTTACTAAGCTTGTAAGTGGCATTGAAGGAGTTGATGATTATCTGGTTGGAGCCGGCTATGATTTTGATGTCGATAATCCGGAGTATACAAAGGAGTATGGAGAGTATTGCAGGCAGCTTTATGGTGAGAGTGAGGATGACTCACAAATGTTTTTAATCACGGTTTTGGATGACAAATCGTATGATAAGTATGCGTCTGACGCAGGCATAAAAAATGCAGCTGCAGGAGCAATCCTTGTGAATAAAGGCACATTTGATGTGTATAATGAGAACAGCTTGAAATACGTCAAAAAAGAGATGGAGCTGTACAAATATAAAGCAGGAGATACAATCGAGTGCGGCTACAATGTGTATGATGATGCTTCTTCTGATGACAATGCAGCAGAAGGCGATACTGAAAGCAGCACAGATGATAATAATGCAGTGGAAGGTGATACTGAAAGCGGCACAGAGGATAACAGCGGATACGTTGACGAGGAAACAATAAATAACGGAGTCAGAAAGACTGTGGATGTAACTATTGCAGGTGTCACAGACAAGGTACCGATCGGTTATAAGAGCTATAGCTATGCAACACTTTTGTTTATGAACCAAAAGGGCTTTGAAAGCCTATGGGCTGACGGTAAAAGTAATGAGCTCAAACAGAGATATGTGTCATATTCGGCATATGTGGTTGCAGAAAATGCAGATGAATATCAGGATACATTCGAAAAGGAGACGGAAGGAAATCCTGAGTATTCGCAGATTAGTTTTTCTGTCAGCAATCTGGATAAGCAGATGCGCGATGAAAAGTCACTCTTTACACTGCTTGGAGTATTTGCATACGGACTTATTGTGGTCATTGCCTTAATAGGAATCACAAATATCATCAATACCTTAAGCACCGGAATGGAGCTTAGAAGCCGCGAGTTTGCCACATTAAGAAGCATTGGAATGACAGATAAGCAGTTTGTGGGAATGGTCAGACTCGAGAGTGTGTTTATATCTGTGAAGGCGCTTGTAATAGGTGTACCGCTTGGTATTTTAATAAGCTATCTCTTATGTGTTATGATGAACAGGATGGATGACGCAATCATTTATGAGCCGCCGTATAAAGCAATTATATTGTGTATAGTGGTTGTAATAATGCTGATTTATGCTATCATGAAACTATCAATGACGAAGCTTAGACACAATAACATTATTGAGACGATCAAAAATGAAAATCTGTAGGAAATGCGGGAGCTGATATGAAAAAAATACTTCTCATAGAGGACAATAGAGGAATAACAGAGGGACTGTGTGATACCTTTACAGAACCTGAATATGAGCTTTTGACAGCAGGCAATTTAAAGGAGGCTGGGGCGCTTTTGAGTGAGCACCCCGGCCTTGTGCTGCTTGATGTGTCGCTTCCGGATGGGAACGGCTTTGATTTTTACAGCGAAAGGCTGGAAAAAGAAAAAACACCGGTGATTTTTCTTACCGCAAGGGATGAGGAAAATGATATAGTAAAGGGACTTGAGCTTGGAGCGGAGGATTACATCACAAAGCCTTTTTCAGTAAGAGAGCTTGTGGCGAGGGTAAACCGCGTGTTTTTACGAAAGAAAAGTGATGACAGCTCATCTGTCATACACGCAGGAAGCATAAGCTATGATTTGGACAAAAAGGAAGCAAGAAGGGCTGGACAGGTGATTGCTCTTTCAAGTCTTGAAAACCGCATACTTGATCTGCTTTTTACCAATCACGACAAGGCTGTGTCCAGAAATGCCGTGCTTGACTGCATCTGGGAGGCAACAGGCAACGATGTCTATGACCATACAGTGACTGTCTATATGAAGCGCATCAGGGCAAAGCTTGGTGAGGATGTGATAAAGACTGTGAAGGGAATCGGGTATCGTGTTGATTCAGATGAAGCTCTTTAAACAGTATCGGCCGACAGAGACAGTTCCCGGGGGAAAGCATGAGAAAGAAGAAATATAATTTAGAGAACAGAAAACATTTTGTGTATTTTGCGATAATATATACATGTATATGTGTGACGGTTATGGCTTTTACCGTCTTTTTTCAGTACAGGGCGTATACGAAAAACTATAACGCCACAGTGGCTAAGCTATGTGCACTCATTCATGAAAAATATCCCGATGTATCAGATGGCAGTATAGCCGCGATTCTAAATGACAGCAGCTCAGGCAGCGATTATACAAATTTAAAAAGCGCAGAGACGCTCTTTAAAAAATACGGCATTGATATGGAAAAGGATTCTGCGGTTTTGTCAAATGAAAAAGCGCTTAAAGGAGCGCTTTGGCTAGACATATTTCTTGTTGTGCTTTTTGCAGGGGGCTTTTGCCTTTACATTGTGCTTATAAGATTTAGCTTTAAAAGACAGGTCAGACAGGCTGCGGATTATCTGCGCCGCATAAATCAGGGAGACTACAGACTTGTTATGGCAGATAGTACAGAGGGAGAGCTTTCTATACTAAAGGGAGAGCTTTACAAGACAGCAATCTATTTGAGGGAGTCTGCGGAAAATGCAAAGGCAGACAAGCTTTTGCTAAAGGATGCGCTTTCTGACATATCGCACCAGCTTAAGACACCGCTCACATCACTTTCGATAAATCTGGAAAATCTGGAAGGAAATCCTGATATGGCATCTGAAAACAGAAACAGGATAATGCGCAGGGCAAAGCGTGATGTTGATAATATATCGCATATGGTGCAGGCTATCTTAAAGCTTTCAAGGCTTGAAGCGGATGTTGTGGAGTTTGATGAGAAGGATACGCTGCTGTCTGAAATTGTGGCTGAGGCAGCTGACAATGTTATGGCACTTTGCGATTTGAGAGACATAAGGCTGTCCATAGATGAAGGCTCTGATAAGGATGCCTGTATACATGCTGATGCATACTGGCAGTGTGAGGCCATTACAAACATAGTAAAAAATGCAGTGGAGCACGCAGAGAGTGAGGTAAGGATAGGCTTTTACAGGTATGAGATGTATGCAGAGATAACAGTGCAAAACGATGGAGAGACAATAAGTGATGAGGACAAAAAGCATATTTTTACGCGTTTTTACAGCGGCAGCGGACAGCCGGCAGACAGCATCGGCATAGGACTTTCGCTGGCGGAAGCAATTGTGCGTCATGACAACGGATATATCCTTGTGGAGGATTGTAAAAAAGATGTATTAAATGAAAAAAATGAATGCAGTGGCACACGCTTTGTGGTAAGATATCTGTGATAAGTTGAGAAAAATTATCAATAAATACACTAGGAAGCGATAAAATGACACTAAAAGAACTTGGCATAGGACAGAGTGCCAGAATACTTACAGTAGGCGGTGAGGGCGCACTGCGCCAGCATTTCCTGGATATGGGAGTAATCCCAAAGGCCGAAGTGACAGTTATCAAATTTGCACCGATGGGAGACCCGATGGAGCTTCAGGTGCACGGCTATGAGCTCACATTGAGGCTTGATGATGCGGCACAGATTGAGGTAGAATTAATTGATAGCCGTTCAAGAAAGCATGAGGGTCCTAAAAAGATAAGTAACACAGCCCATCCCGGACTTGGTGAGGAGGGTAAATACCATGTGAAAGGCAGCGGCAATCCCCTTCCGGATGGTGAGAAGCTCACATATGCACTTGTGGGAAACCAAAACTGCGGCAAGACAACACTTTTCAACCAGCTTACAGGCTCAAACCAGCATGTGGGCAATTTCCCAGGAGTGACGGTGGACAGAAAGGATGGCTCTATTAAAGAACATCCGGATACATCAATCACAGATTTACCGGGCATTTACTCAATGAGCCCATATACGAGTGAGGAGATTGTGTCGAGAAACTTTGTGCTCGATAACAAGCCAAAGGCCATAATAAATATCGTAGATGCGACAAATATCGAGAGAAACCTGTATCTGACCATGCAGCTTCTTGAGATGGATATACCGATGGTTATCGCACTCAATATGATGGATGAGGTGACGGCAAACTCAGGCTCAATCGATGTAAATAAAATCGAGGGACTGTTAGGAGTGCCTGTTGTACCGATTTCTGCCGCAAAGAATCAGGGTGTTGATGAGCTGGTGCGCCATGCAATACACATTGCAAAGTATCAGGAGCGCCCGGGCAGACAGGATTTCTGTGATGAGAATGATTTTGGCGGTGCCGTGCACAGATGTATACACGCGGTCAGCCACCTGATTGAGGATCATGCAAAGCTCGCCGGAGTTCCGATTCGCTTTGCTGCTACCAAAATTATCGAGGGAGATGCACTTATATTAGAGCAGCTTCATCTTGATGAGAATGAGAAAGAGGCAATAGAGCATCTGATTGTCCAGATGGAGAAGGAGCGAGGCCTTGACAGAAGCGCTGCAATTGCGGATATGCGCTTTACATTTATTGAGAAAATATGCGAGAGCACCGTGGTAAAGCCGAAGGAGAGCAGGGAGCGTATCAGAAGTGAGCGTATCGACCGCATCCTTACAGGCAAATACACGGCAATACCTTGCTTTATAGTGATAATGCTTGCGGTATTTTATCTCACATTCAACGTAATCGGAGCAGGCCTTCAGTGGCTTTTGGAGCAGGGCATAGGAGAACTGACAGCACTGACGGATAAGGCGCTCACAGCGGCAGGGGTGAATGAGGTGCTGCACGGATTGGTAATAGACGGCATCTTTCAGGGTGTCGGAAGCGTATTAAGCTTTTTGCCGATTATCGTGACACTGTTCTTTTTCTTATCACTCATGGAGGACAGCGGATACATAGCGAGGGTTGCGTTCTTCATGGACAAGCTCCTTCGTAAGATAGGACTTTCAGGACGAAGCATAGTGCCTATGCTCATAGGCTTCGGCTGTACAGTGCCTGCTGTCATGGCGACACGTACACTGCCAAGTGAGAGAGATCGTCGAATGACTATACTCCTCACACCATTTATGAGCTGTTCGGCAAAATTGCCAATTTATGCATTCTTTGTTAGTGCATTTTTCCCGAAGCATGGCGGACTTGTCATGGGAGGACTGTATTTCATTGGAATAATTGTCGGAATACTTTTCGCATTTATCTACAGAAAGACTTTGTTCAGCGGTGACGCAGTGCCGTTTGTCATGGAACTGCCAAACTACAGGATGCCGGGAGCCAAGAATGTGTGCCAACTCCTCTGGGAAAAGGCAAAGGACTTTTTGCAGAAGGCATTTACAGTAATACTTATTGCCACAATGCTTATATGGTTCTTACAGAGCTTTGATATACACTTTAACATGGTAACAGACTCAAAGGACAGCATGCTTGCTGCTATTTCAAGTATTATCGTGCCTGTCTTTAAGCCTCTGGGACTCGGAGACTGGCGTATATGCACATCACTTATCAGCGGACTCATGGCAAAGGAGAGTGTGGTATCAACACTTGAGATACTGTTTGGCGGAACAGTTACGACAGCACTCACAACACTTTCAGCTGCATCTCTTCTGGTGTTCTCGCTGCTCTACAGTCCTTGCGTGGCAGCAATAGCATCCATAAAGAGAGAGCTGGGTGCAAAGTGGGCAGTCAGCGTGGTGCTTTTGCAGTGTGCGATTGCATGGGTGGCAGCATTTATTGTAAGAGTAATTGGACTGCTTGTGATGTAAAAAAACTGACTACAAAAAATATAAAAGGAGATATTTGATGGAGATTAAACTGGAAAATGAATCACTTGAGCTCACGATAAACAGCTTCGGAGCAGAGCTTAAAAGCATCACCGGCAAGGAAACAGGTACACAGTATCTGTGGGATGCCGATGAGAAATACTGGAAGAGAAGCGCACCGGTGCTTTTCCCGTTTGTCGGCAGCTTAAAGGACAAGAAGTTTACCGTTGATGGGACTGATTATCCGATGGGACAGCATGGCTTTGCAAGGGATATGGAGTTTGAGCTTGTGTCACAGACAAAGGATGAGGCATGGTTTTCACTTAAATCAAATGATGAGACTCTTGCAAAATATCCGTTTGAGTTTGTGCTCGAAATCGGCTATAAGCTTTCAGGCAGTGAGATAAAAGTGACCTGGAGGGTGACTAATCCTTCGAAAAAAGATTTACTTTTCTCAATAGGTGGTCATCCGGCATTTATGTGTCCGATCGCAGAGCAGGGAAAGCAGTCAGACTATTATCTAAAGCTTGACACAGACAAAGCAATCACCTACGGACTTATCTGTGACGGAGGACTTTTAGACAAGGATGACAATCTGCTTAATGTGGATGCGGATGGATACTGTCAGATAGATGAGCATATGTTTGATAAGGATGCGCTCATAATAGAAAACAGACAGGCTTCAAAGGTGAGCCTGTGTACACCGGATAAGAAGCCATACCTTACGGTGTCATTTGATGCGCCTTTATTTGGTCTGTGGTCACCGGCAGGAATGGGAGCACCGTTTATCTGTATTGAGCCGTGGTACGGCCGATGTGACAGAGCAGGCTTTGCCGGAGAATTAAAGGACAGGGAGTATGGTAATTCGCTGGCACAGGGTGAGAAATTTGAGAAGTCATATACGATTGCAATTGAGATGTAGATTTTCTTGTTCTCAATGTGACTTAAATAGTTACAAACAAAAATATAAGATATAGTTAGAATCGGGGGCCGGCTTTCTTAAGGCCGGCCTGAAGCAGCCATTTCTGATCAATTTTCTTAAGATCTTCACCGAATCTGACATGCAGCCGAACTGAGCCTTCGAGCTGCTCGATATGTTCAATGGTGCCCTTGCCGAACTTTGGATGATTTACATCGTCATTGATATTAAATTTTACAGTACTGTTTTTCTTTTTGCGGTATTCCTGCTCGCGTGAATATGTGTCGCGGATAGGAATACTCTTGTCAGTAATTTTCTTTTTGAGAACCTTATCATAATCGTGCTTAATAAGTCCTTCACCGGCTTTGTAGTAAGGAGTGGGAGCTGCTCCGATAAGTGAGCAGCAATATTTCCACGCACTTCCGTGGATGCCGGGCTGCCAGTTGTACTTGTCCGGTATATCCATATTATATTGCATATAGTGGGCATATTCGTGCTTATATAAATCCATCCTGTCATCCTTTGACAAGGGCTTTGTCACACAGTAGCCGATGAAAAGCAGCGAAAAATGAAATTCTTCTTCATCCTGCCCAAAGCCCGGAGTGTATGCACCGAGCCTGTCCGTATCAAAGCCAAATGTGATAGGAACCCTTGCACCATTAAGCCCAAGCTGTCTGTCGAGCTTCTGGTAGAGAAAGCGGATTTCCGCGAGATGTATTTTTGTTTCGTTTTCGAGTAGGTGTCGTAAATTGTTGTCTATGTTCATAAGTATATTTCTCTAAAAAATCAGTTTGTTTTCAATACAGTAATGATATATTCCGTCATTCTCAACCGATTTGCAAACAAAATCAGCCTTAGCCTTGACTTCGTCCTTTGCATTGCCCATGGCAACACCCATGCCTACGGCCTCAAGCATTTCAATATCGTTATGTCCGTCACCGAAAGCAATTGCTTCATCCTTTGAGAAGCCATAATGCCTAAGCACTGCAGCAACAGCATTGCCTTTGCCACTGTTAAGCGGAATAATATCAACGGCCTTATCCCACCATGCAGTTATCTGTGAGTGGGGCGCGCCGGATAGAATCTGTGAGTGCTCATCTTTTTGGCAGGAGCACATAATCTGATATATATCAGTCCTGCTTATCTCGTCAAAATTGTCAGCAATTTTAAGCTTTTCACTGCCGAAGGCAAAGTACTGCTCTAAATCAGGGTCGGTACCGTTTGTGACAATCATATGCTCGTTGCTGATTGCAATGGCGCGGTTCATCTGCTTTAGATTGGAAATTATCTGATATTTGTCGTGTTTATTAATAGGATTTTTGAAGATGATATCATTGCCTTTCGTGACGAATGAGCCGTTAAAGGTGAGCAGGACATCAAAATCAATTCCATCAAAATGAGGCACACCTGTGTAGCCTCTTCCGGTAGCCATACAAAGGATGATGCCATTTTGGTGGAGCTGCCTAAGTGCAGCAGCAGTGTTTGCTGATAATTCTTTATGTCCCAGCCGAAGCAGGGTGCCATCCACATCAAAGAATGCTATTTTAATCATAATTCACCTGCCTGTTTTAGGGCTAGTTTAATGATATTTTCATTTATATAGAATCCGTTTGATTGAATTTTGGTTATTGCATTTTTTACAGAAGAAATAATCCCTGATTGTTTAGCTTTTATAAGAACACCTAAGGTGCCCGTTACTGTTAATCCAAGATATTTTGCTGTTTTTTTTGCTGCATTATCATCGATGATAACTAAGTCTGCTTTGGGGTCAGCTTGTGCCAATATCATAACATCAACTTCACCGGCATGAAGCTTTGCTTTGTACATTTTGCGGTCTTCGATGTTAGTGATTGTTTCGACTGTAATCCAATCAAGATTTTGTTTGATTTGTAAACAGGCAGAATCTTTTTTTTGCTGTAACTTCGTCGAATACTGCTTTAGGAATAATGATTGAACCATATATTTCTTTTAAAATGTTAAGTAAGTCTGCATTGCACAATGCAATTAATGGTGTTGAATTGACAATTACCCTACGCATTATTCATCTCCTCTATAAATTCTGCTTCATCATCAAAACTGAAGATAGATATATTATTATTGCCTAGATATTTGATGAAATCTTCCTCACTCATTCCGGCTATCTGTGCACAATATCCAATAGAAATATGGTTTTTTAAATAAAGCATTAGAGCAGTAGCTTTCTTGGCAAAAGCATTAGCTTCATCTTTGGTCATTTTGGTATCGTATAATACTTCATCTGGTATTTTTATTGCAATACTACACATATAAACACCTCTTTCTATTTATAATGAATCATTAATTATATCTCAGTTACATGATAACATAATAAGCGCAAGATTAAAAACATTTATTTAAATTTCTGTCACAACGTAAGGTACGTAAGCCGGGGACTGTTGGGGACACGCGCTTTAGCTATCGCTACGCTTAGCAACTAAGATTCTGTACGAAATTATGCTCATGAAGCGTAGAAACGCACCTGCATGGACGCAGGGGAGAGGAAGATTTACATATGTGTACGCAGGAGGACCTGGTTCATAAAGATTACCATTTCTTATAACTGTGTTCTTGATATTAAAGGACACAAGTGGCTTTTTTCAATATGTTGTTGTTAATTTATGGTGTTGGGCTTCCACCATTATGCCAGAAGCCTCACAAAAAGTAGCTGAAACTGCAGAAATCACCAAAACAGCACCCCAAACCCAGCCCAAAAGCCGGAAAAGACCCGGCAAAAAGTAGCTGAAACTGCAGAAATCACCAAAACAGCACCCCAAACCCAGCCCAAAAGCCGGAAAAAACCCGAGAAAAAGTAGTTGAAACTGCAGAAATCACCAAAACAGCACCCAAACCCAGCCAGAAAGCCGGAAAAGACCTGGCAAAAAGTAGCTGAAACTGCAAAAATCCCAAAAACAGCTCCAAAAACCCAGCCGTAAAGCCTCATAAAAATGGACTTATAGACATGTATTGATGGCTTAGTCGAGAATTAACTACTGTGGAGTGTACTAGAACTTGTGAGTAGCGTGTCATTTGTAACCGCCAAAGCGTACACAATGAAGCAGTAACTATAAACTGTGAGATTATAGCAAACCATCTAGCATATACATTTGTATAAGTTTCGACGGTTTCGTCGGGCATAGAAAACCTAAGAGCATAATTTCGTACAGAATCTTAGTCGCGAAGCGTAGCGAGGGCGAAAGTGCGTGTCCCCAACATTCCCCGGCTTACGTACCGACCTGCGACCAATGCGCAAAAGTTGCACAAAAAAACGCGCACCCAATCCTTTGCTTGTGAAAAATGCTTGAAAACAAAAGTTAAAAAATGTCGAAATTGCACATTGACATAATCGCAATGCTGTAATATACTAAGTTCAGAACAAGCGGTTGCGCGAAAAAACGCACCTAAGAAATAAATTGAATTACAAGCAAATTACAAGCAAATGGAGGAAACAACGGATGGACAAATTTATTGTTAACATCATTCACCGCCCTGAGATGGTGCCTGAGTACTCAGCAACAGTGACAGGACAGGGAAAAGAAGAGGATATTGGAGATAAGAAGCTTATCACAGAGTCACTCGACATCTTCAAGACACAGCAGAGACTTGCACATGAGGCGGGACTCAAAACTACAATCCAGATGACATATGCTTCACTTTTTAATGATGAGGCAGTAGAGCTTGCAAAGCAGGATCACGAGAAATACGGTGATGAGATAGCACTTTCACTCCTTGGACTTCCATGTGAGGAGTTTAGAGAGAAGTATAAGACAAAGGATTTCTGTATCTGGATGTTCTCAATGGAGGACAAGAAAGCTATCGTAAATGATGTTTTCGAGAAATTCCATGACAGATTCGGTTTCTATCCTGAGTCAACAGGCTCTTACTATATGGATGCAGACCTTATAAACTACATAAAAGAAAAATACCCAATGGTAAAATGTGCAGTTGCAACATGCTGGGAGGAGGGTCCTAAGGCATACCACACATGTAACAACTCATGGTACACACTCTTCGACGGAGGCCCATGGGCACCATGGATTCCATCAAAGCAGAACACACATGCGCCAGCAGCAAATAAGGAAGAGGATAGCGGAATCGTAGCAATTCCACATCTCTCACGTGACCTTATTGCATGCTATGACGGAAACGGCTCAAACTTCGGAACACATCCACAGAACGTGCTTCGTGGAATGATTTATGATACAAAGACATGGGAGTATCCATATCTTTACAACCTCATCGACCAGTACAGAGACCTTGCAAAATACAATAACGGATATTCATACAACATGATGTTCGTAGGACCTGGCTGGATGAACAAGATGGGACGCTGGGAGCAGCCATATGAGCTTCTCTTAAAGTCATACACAGACGGCTGTAATTACTATGGCAAGTTAAAGAAAGAGGGTAAGCTCATCGACATGACAATGTCAGAGTTCGCTGATTACTTCAGAGAGAAGAAGGGTGTCAACGCAGGCAACTACAATGAGCCTGAGTGTGCACCATGGAGAGATATCCTTTACGGCTCAGACAAGCAGCTCTTCTGGTACTGTGACCCATACATGAGAGCATGCGTAAACATGGATCAGGGTGGAGCAATCGTAGACCTTCGTCCATACGTTGCAAAGCTTGAGTGGCCTGTAGGAATCGGAACAAAGCATGTACAGGATGCATCTTATCCATTCCTTATTCAGGAAAAATACAGAGCAGGATACTTTACACACTATGCAGGAGCTGGAACAGTAAGAAGTGCCAAGCTTTCTCACAACGGTGAGGAGGTTGACCTGTGTCTCTGTCCTACACACAGCCATTTTTCAGAGGAAGTTATTGATGGCAAGAAGACAAGAATCCTTACACTTGATCCTGTAGATATTGAGTTTTATGATGTTAAGCTTACTCTTCAGACAAAGGAATACTTTGAGGAGGGCTCATCAAACATCAAGATTGAGCGTAATATCCTTAGCATGAGTGATCCAAATGCAGAGGTTTATCTCGATGAGTACATCACAGCATGCTACGGAACAACAGAGTATCCAGAGGATATGACAGGCATCACACTTACATGTGAGGGAGAAAACTCACAGAGCATCAATTATGAGTACAAGTGTCGTGATGCAAAGCTTGACGGAGCAACTGCAGTAAGCGCAGTAATTCCTGCAATTCAGACAAAGGTTTCACTCACACCATCTGCAAAGGCAGAGGGATACATTGAGGAAGGATATGCATTCTCTCCAATGTTCAAGCTTGGTTACAAGAAACAGATTAAAGACAAGGAGGTATTTGCAACATGGCTCAACTTGGAAAAGGCAAATTAAACTACAGATGTCCTTTATGTTTTATGAGGGATCTCGATATAGATATGTTCTATAATAAAGAAACAGGTATTTATAGCTGCATCCGCTGTCAGTTCAGAGGTACAGAGGAAGATGTGCTTCAGGGCAACGAGGATGTCCGCAAGAAGTACAAGGCTATGTACAAGAGGTTCGACAAGTTCGATTTTGATTAAAGTAGTGATGATTGGTACGCTGCTGCTATAATGGCAGCAGCGTATTTTGCATCTGACTACAAAGGAGAGTATATATGGCAAAGAGAAAAAAAGACACGATGGAATTCAGATTCTATGAGCTGCCGCAGGGAGAGTCTGCACTTGTGCTATGCGGAGAATCCTGGAAGAGAGTGTATGGTCATGAGGAATTTCACCTGCATTTCCATAATCTGCTGGAAATCGGCATATGCCGGGAGGGCGATGGAAATATGTATCTGGATGAGGATATCTGCCAGTACCATGATGGCGATATCACATTTATACCTGAGAATTTTCCGCATGTTACAGTCAGCTATGGTGAGGTGGTGAATTTTTGGGAGTATATTTTTATTGACATACGTTCTGTGATAGAAGAGATGTTCCCAAACAATACAGCATTCCAGAATGAGGCAGTTACGACTATATCAAAAAAAGCGTTTATGACTAACGTGTATCAGAGCCCGGCTATGGCTGAGTATATAAATGCCATAATCAGGGAAACCCGTGAACATAAGATTTATTGCCAAAGGACGGTAAAGCTCCTTGTGCAGGGAATTGTAATAGAGCTGTTGCGTAGGTATGATGAGCTTCCGGAGGAGGATAATAATATCGTAAAGGGTACCAATATGTCACAGATAGCCACAGCACTTGACTACATGAATAAGCATTACAGCGAATCGATAAAGGCAGGGGAGCTTTCGGAACTATGCAACATGAGCGAGACTCATTTCAGGAGACTGTTTGAATCATACATCAATATGCCGCCTATGGAGTATCTGAATCTGATAAGAGTACAGAAGGCGTGCGAGCTTATGAAAAAAACAAATGAGCCTATGGAGCTTATTGCACAAAAGTGTGGATTCACAACCCAGTCAACTTTTAACCGTAATTTCCGCAAATTTTTGGACACTTCGCCATATCAGTGGAAGATAAATCCTGAAAATTATGAGCATAAGCTGCTTAATTTTAGGATATCTGCACTAAAGGGATGGTAGAAATAGGAGAGGATAACATATGAATAACTTTGATCCAAACATAATAAAAAATCCGGAAATATTTGAGCAGAACAGACTTGCGGCTCATTCGGATCATGTGTGCTATAAAAATGAACTGGAGAAAATTAAAGGAAAATCAAGCCTGAGATATGATATGAACGGCTTATGGAAGTTTGCATATGCAAAGAATCAGTCCCTGGCTCCTTGTGGCTTTGAGGCAGCTGACTATGATTGCAAAGGCTGGGATGAGATCAGGGTTCCGGCACATATCCAGATGGAGGGCTATGACGTGCCAATCTATACGAATACCACATATCCGTGGGAGGCTGATGAGTCTATAAAGCCGGGCGAGGTACCTGAGATTTTTAATCCGGTTGCAAGCTATGTGAAGTATTTCACAATCCCTGAGAATATGAAGAACAAGAGGGTGTGTATTTCGTTCCAGGGAGTGGAGAGCGGTTTTGCACTCTGGCTGAATGGACACTATGTCGGCTACAGTGAGGACACATTTGATCCGTCTGATTTCGAGCTGTCTGATTATATTGTCGAGGGTGAGAACAAGCTTGCGGTCAGGGTATGGAAATGGACATCAAGCAGCTGGTGTGAGGATCAGGATTTTTACAGATTTTCAGGCATTTTCAGAGATGTATTTTTGTATGCCGTTCCTTGTGCACATGTTAAGGATCTGTCAGTTGTTCCTACACTTAATGATACCTTTGACGAGGGCACACTTAGTGTGTCAATAAAGGCAGATGGTGATGGTATTGCAAGTGTAAAGCTTTATGAGCTGGGCGATTTGTCTGTGGAAAAATATGACAGGGCAAAGCTTTTACTGGAAGAGTTTGATATAGAGCTTAGGGACAAGGAGCTTTGCGAGGGCTCATGTAATGTAAAAAATCCTCTGTTATGGAGCGCTGAAAAGCCAAATCTGTATGAGGTTAAAATTATAGTTAAGGACTCACATGGAAATGAGACCGAGTTTATCAGCCAGCTGGCGGGCTTCAGACGCTTTGAACTGGTTGACGGACTCATGAAGCTAAACGGTAAGCGAATAGTATTTAAGGGTGTCAACCGCCATGAGTTCAGCTCAGTCACAGGCCGTGTGCCGCGCCGTGATGAGGTGATAAAGGATATTGTCACAATGAAAAAGAACAATATCAATGCGATAAGAACAAGTCACTATCCTGATGATTCCATGCTCTATGAGCTTTGCGATATTTATGGAATCTATATGATAGCTGAGAACAATCTTGAGAGTCATGGCACATGGGAGGCATATAATAAGGGCTATGTTGACCTTGACTTTGTTGTGCCAAAGGACAAGCCACAGTGGAGAGAAATGATGCTGGACCGTGCCAACTCATGCTATCAGAGGGATAAAAATCATCCGGCAATCCTTATCTGGTCATGCGGCAATGAGTCGTTTGGCGGCAAGACCATATATGAGATGTCACAGCTTTTCAGACAGCTTGATAAGCATCGTCTGGTGCATTATGAGGGAGTGTTTAACGATAGAAGCTACAATGACACAAGCGACATGGAAAGCCAGATGTATACTCCGGCTGCAGGCATTGAAAAATTCCTTGCAGAGCATCCTGAGAAACCGTTTATCTGCTGCGAATATACACATGCAATGGGAAATTCCTGCGGTGCTATGCATAAATACACAGAGCTTTCTGACCGAGAACCTAGATATCAGGGTGGATTTATCTGGGATTATATTGACCAGTCAATTTACAAAAAGGACAGATATGGCAAGTGGTTCCTCACATATGGCGGAGATTTTGGCGACAGGCCTACAGATGGAGATTTCAGCGGAAACGGCATCTGCTACGGCGGAGAGAGAGAGGCTTCTCCAAAGATGCAGGAGGTGAAATTCAATTATCAGAATATCTCGGTTGATTTTGACAGCGATTACATCTTTACAGTCACAAACAAAAATCTCTTTGTAAATACATCGGTTTTTGATGCTTTTGCCATTCTGCTTGCAGACGGAAATGAGGTCTACAGGACAAGGCTTCAGATATCTGTTCCACCGATGGATAGGGCAAGCTATGAGGTGCCGGTGACTCTTAAAAATTCCATGATAGATGTGGAAAAAGAGTACTGTATTGTGGTATCATTTGTATTAAAGGAAAACACCATATGGGAAAAGGCAGGATATGAGATTGCATTCGGACAGCATATGATAAAGAAGCCTGTAAGTGAGTATTCATGTGACAAATCAGTTGAGCTTGTTGTTGGAAACGGAAATATCCTTGTAAGAGGTGAGAACTTTAAGGCACTTTTCTCAAGAATGAATCTGGGAATGGTTTCATATGTATATGGTGGCGTCGAGATGCTTCCAAATACTATCCCACTGCCGAATTTCTGGAGAACACCTACCAACAATGATTCCGGCAACATGATGCCACAGCGCTATGCACAGTGGAAGATTGCCAGCATGTATGTGACCACCAGAGAAAACCAGCGCTTTGCAGATACATCACCAAGGGTAGAAAAAAATGATAACAATATCGCTATCACATACACTTATTTCATGCCTACCACACCGCAGAGCTCATGCGAGGTGACATACAGAGTGTTTGGTGATGGAACAATCGAGACAACTCTGTCATATGACCCTGTAAAGGAACTTGGCGATATGCCGGAGTTTGGCATGATGTTCAAGCTGGATGCCGATTATGATACAGTGAAATGGTACGGACTCGGACCACAGGAGACATACGAGGACAGACAGCATGGCGGAAAGTATGGTGTATACGAGAATAAAGTGGCAGACAACATTGCTGAGTACCTCGTTCCGCAGGAGAGCGGCAACAAGTGCAGAGTAAGATATGCAAAGGTAATGGATAAGAAGGGCAGAGGCATGCTGTTCTTTGGTGATGAGCTTTCGTTCTCGGCACTGCCATATACACCACATGAGCTGGAAAATGCTACACATCACTTTGAGCTTCCACCTGTACACTATACTGTTGTCCGTGTGGCAAAGAAGCAGATGGGTGTAGGCGGAGACGACAGCTGGGGCGCACATACTCATCCGGAGTATCTGCTTGATGCCTCAGAAAAAATGGAATTCACATTCTGCTTCCGCGGAATCTAGGATGGGACTGCTCTCATGGTGTAAATAAATTATATAAGAATTAAGGAGAATTAAAATGTCAAAATTTATTAAGGGTATGGATTTATCGACCTTGCTCGAGCTGGAACGCTGCGGAGCAAAATACTACGAGGACGGAAAAGAGAAGGATATTCTTGACATCATGAAGGAGCATGATGTCGATACAATCCGCATTCGTCTGTGGAACGACCCAAAATCAGAGGATGGTGAGCCTTACGGTGCGGGTAACAATGACCTGGCTGAGACTATCGCTATCGGAAAAAAGGTTACAGATGCAGGCTTTGGAGTGCTTTTGAATTTCCACTACAGTGATTTCTGGGCAGATCCGGGAAAGCAGATCAAGCCAAAGGCCTGGAAGGATTTCGGTGTGGACGAGCTGGAGCAGGCTGTATATGATTTTACACTTGAAAATCTGACAAAGATTATTGAGGCAGGTGTAAATGTTACAATGATTCAGGTAGGTAATGAGCTCTCAAACGGTCTTTTATGGCCTGAGGGAAAGGTACCTAACTACGATAATATAGCTAAATTTGTGAATGCCGGAATACGTGCCTGCCGCAAGGTAAATGCTGATATTCCGATTATGATTCACCTCGATAATGGTGGAAATAATGAGCTTTATGTCAGATGGTTTACAAACTTCATCGAAAGAGGAGAGGAGTTTGAGTATATCGGATTGTCATACTATCCTTTCTGGCACGGCTCTCTCGACCAGCTTGAGTTCAACATGAACGACATTGCAAAGCGTTTCAATAAGGACCTTATCATCGCTGAGGTATCCATGGGCTTTACAATGGATAGCTACCAGGAGTACGAGAAGCTTGCTGATTCTGAGCGCAAGGGTTATGCGACAAAACCGGAGCTTGTTGAGAAGATAGATTACCCTATGACTATTGAGGGACAGGCTGACTTTACAAAGGATTTCTTAAACAGAGTGGCAAATGTGGTGGATGACCACGGAAAAGGATTTTTCTGGTGGGAGCCGGCGTGGATTCCTGTACCGGGCTCAGGCTGGGCTACACCTGCTTCACTTAAGTACATGAATGATCCGGGACCATGCGGCAATGAGTGGGCAAACCAGGCACTCTTTGACTATGATGGAAATGTGCTGCCGGCACTTGATGTTATTAAGAATTTTAAAAAATAAAATAATAACATATGTAATTTTGTTGCATGATTTGATTTGTTATGTTGCATTTTCAGTCGGATGTATTGCAATGTAAAAATGTGCAGTTATAATAGAGTTATAAAGAAAAAACGAATTATTTTAACTATCAATTTAACGCAAATACAATCAGCAAAGGAGAAGAAAAAATGATACAGCAGAACGTATTAGACAAATTCAAGGAGCTTTTTGGAGCAGATGGGGATATCAGAGTATATTTTGCTCCGGGACGTGTAAATCTGATCGGTGAGCACACTGACTACAATGGAGGACATGTGTTCCCTTGTGCACTGACCATCGGCACATATATGGCAGCAAGAAAGCGCGATGACAGGAAGCTTCGTTTCTACTCTATGAATTTTGACAATCTGGGTGTTGTTGAGTCATCACTTGATGAGTTTACACCTGATCCGGACGGACTTTGGACAAACTATCCAATGGGCGTTATGTGGGCCTTCGAGGGACGCGGAATGAAGCTTGAAAGCGGTCTTGATATTGTTTTATTCGGAAATATTCCAAACGGCTCAGGACTTTCTTCATCAGCATCTCTTGAGGTGGTTACAGGATATATGTTAAAGGATATTTATGGCTTTGACGTGACAAATCAGGATATTGCACTTATCGGTCAGTATTCAGAGAACAACTACAACGGCTGTAATTGCGGTATCATGGATCAGTTTGCATCTGCAATGGGCAAAAAGGATAATGCAATTTTCCTTGACTGCAATACTCTTGATTTTGAGTATGCACCAATCGTTTTGGATGGTGCAAAGATCGTGGTTACAAACAGCATGGTTAAGCACAGCCTTGTAACAAGTGCTTACAATGACAGAAGAAATGAGAGTGCACAGGCTCTTAAGGATTTACAGACAGTATGTGACATCAAGACTCTTGGTGACTTGACAGATGAAGAGTTCGAGGCTCATAAGGATGCGATTAAGGATGAGGTTGCACGTAAGAGAGGCAAGCATGCGGTTTATGAGAACCAGCGTACCATCAAGGCTGTTAAGGCACTGAAGGAAAATGATATCGAGACATTTGGAAAGCTTATGAATGCTTCACATGTATCACTTCGTGATGATTATGAGACATCATGTCCTGAGGTTGACGTACTTGTTGATGAGGCATGGAAGATTCCGGGTGTTATCGGATCACGAATCACAGGCGGCGGCTTTGGCGGCTGCACGGTCAGCATAGTAAAGGACGAGGCTATTGATCAGTTTAAGGCAAACCTGACAAAGGCCTATGAAGAGAAGGTTGGAAAGACACCTGAGTTTTATGTTGTTTCAATCGGAGACGGACCTAGCCGTCTGGCATAAAATTTGCAATATGAAATAGCAGTAACGGATAAATAGGGTTTTCCCGACAATGATTAAGGAGCATGACATGATTCAGGAGAGAATATTAGAATTAGTAAAATATGGTCTTACAACAGGACTTGTTGACCCTGCTGATGAGGTATACACAGTAAACAGACTTCTCGAGGTACTCGGAGTGGACGACATCGAAGATGAGACATTTGAAAAGGTAGAGGCTCAGCCTGCATGGACACAGGAAGAGGCAGAGGAGAAGCTTGAGGGTATACTCGAGGATATGATGACATACGCATATGACAATGGCATCATGAAAGAAAACAGCATTGTATACAAGGATCTTTTTGATACAAAGCTGATGGGCTGCCTTGTAAATGCACCAAGCGTGATCAGAGCTCGCTTTAAGGATTTATACGACAATGAGTCTTCGCTTGCGGCAACCGATTATTTTTACAAATTAAGCTGTGACAGCAATTATATCAGAAGACAGCGTATAAAGAAGGATATGAAATGGACCACAGACACAGAGTATGGCACACTTGATGTGACAATCAATCTCTCAAAGCCTGAGAAGGATCCAAAGGCAATTGCTGCCGCTAAAAATGCTAAGCAGAGCGCATATCCAAAGTGCCAGCTTTGTAAGGAAAATGAGGGCTATGCAGGCCGCGTAAACCATCCTGCAAGAGAAAACCACAGAATTATCCCTGTTACAATAAACAACAGCCAGTGGTTTTTCCAGTACTCACCATATGTATACTACAATGAGCACTGTATCGTGTTCAATTCAAAGCATACTCCGATGAAAATCGAGCGTGCCACATTTGGAAAGCTGCTTGACTTTGTGACACAGTTTCCACATTATTTTGTAGGTTCAAATGCTGACCTGCCAATCGTTGGAGGCTCTATCCTAAGTCATGACCATTTCCAGGGCGGACACTATACCTTCGCTATGGCAAAGGCTCCGATAGAGAAAGAAATCACATTCAAGGGCTACGAGGATGTCGAGGCAGGTATCGTAAAATGGCCTATGTCTGTTATCAGAATCAAGTCAGCAGACAAGGATAAGCTTATTGACCTTGCAGACAAAATTCTTCTTGCATGGAGAGGCTACACAGATGAAGCTGCATTTATTTTTGCTGAGACAGATGGAGAGCCACACAACACCATCACACCTATAGCAAGACGTCGTGACGGAGATTATGAGCTTGATCTTGTGCTCAGAAACAATATCACCACAGAGGAGCATCCGCTTGGTGTGTATCATCCGCATGCCCACCTTCATCACATCAAGAAGGAAAATATCGGACTTATCGAGGTAATGGGACTTGCAGTGCTTCCGGCCCGATTAAAGGGTGAGATGGCAGAGCTTAGGGAGGCAATCCTTACAGGAAAGGATCTGCATTCGACTGAGACTCTTGCATCACATGCTGACTGGGCTCTTAAGTTTATGTCTAAGTATGATAAGATTGATGAGTCTAATATTGATGGTATCATCAATGAGGAGATTGGACTTGTATTTAAAGAAGTACTTGAGTGTGCAGGAGTGTACAAGTGCACTGATGAGGGACGTGCAGCGTTCCAAAGATTTATAGATGCGGTAAACTTATAATATATTTTTTTATAACATCTTGCCCCAGCGTTCATGCTGGGGCGTTGTTGTATATGGACATAATTCAATTAATTCTATTTTACGAAATTTCGCATATAAAAATAATAAATTGTTGACATAAATTATAATAGGTAATATTATAAAAATAGGTGGGATATCCCACAAGATTTAGCTGGAGGTGTTATTATGACGGCATTAAAAGACTATACAGTTCATATTGATAGTAAAAAAAGAATTACATTAAGAGGAGCTTTGTATCAATACTATAATGTAAAGGAGTATGATAATGGCTGTATTATTTTGGAACCAAGAGAAATGACAGTTCCTGAAAGTATATCCGAAGCCACATTAAATGATATAGATAAAGCTATAAGCAATTTTAGAATGGGCGAGGTATCACAACCAATAGATTTATCAGATTTTTAAAGAGGCGGTATCAGAATGTTTAGCATTAAAATGGGAATTCCTGAAATGGAAAAATTATGGTTTAAACTTCAGAAGGGACATAAAAGTGGTTTGAATAGTAAATGTGATGAAGAATTGTATATGAAATGGGGAAAAGCATTGAAAAAATTGTCATCTGATCCATTTTATCCTAGTCTCCATACACATGAAATAGAGCCTTTATCAAGAAGATATGGAATGAAAGTTTGGCAATCATACTTGGAGAACAAGAATAGTAAAGCAAGAAGAATGTATTGGGTTTATGGCCCAAATCAAAAAGATATAACAATTGTGGGATTGGAACCACATCCAGAGGATTCGAAGAATGGAGCATATGATAGAATTAATTTATCGGAAATTCAGTGATGTTTTAAAAAGGGACAGGGCGTTATAACGCAGCCTGTCCCTTCTGCAATTTATGCAGGCAGTGGATGAATGCAGGCACCAGGAAGGCATCTGCGAGAATCCATGCGAGTGGGCTTGCAAAGCAGGCGGCAGAAAAGCCGAATATCGGTACAAATACAAGTCCTATGAGCGAACGCGCAATCATTTCTGCTACTCCTGCAAACATTGCAAAACCTGAAAAGCCCATGCCCTGTATGGTGAAACGGACTGTGTTTACCAGAACGAGCGGGATGTAGAAAAATGCATTTGTCAGCAGAAACTGATGAGCCTGTGCGATAACCTCTGTTTCGCTTGGTGATACAAACAGGTAAATCAGATAGTTGGCTATAAACAGCAGTGCCACAAAAATCAAAACCGAATAGATCGATCCTATAACTGAGGCTGAAATAAGCCCATTCTTTACACGTTTAAATTTGGCTGCGCCGACATTTTGTCCGCTGTAGGTGGCCATTGTGGAGCCGAGTGCGTCAAATGGACACATCACAAACATTGAAATACGGCTTGCAGCGGTCATTGAGGCAACTGCGATGGAGCCTAAGCCGTTTACGGCAGTCTGCAGTATGACGCTGCCTATAGCGGTTATCGAATACTGAAAGCCCATAGGAAGTCCCATGATCATCAGATTTCTGACATATGAAGAGTCAAGCTCCAAATCATTTCTGCTTACATGCAGCAGAGGTACCTTTTTTGCTATGTAAATAATGCACAGCACTCCTGATATACACTGTGACAGTACGGTTGCAAAAGCCGCTCCAAACACGCCCATGTTAAATACCAGAATGAAAAGTAAATCAAAACCGATATTTAGAACAGCCGCGATTATAAGGAAAATAACAGGTATGACCGAGTTGCCGAGAGATCTCAGATATCCTGACAGCAGATTGTACAGTATTGTGGCAGGGATGCCTGCAAATATTACAATCAGATACTGGTAGGCGAGGTCGTAAATGTCGCTTGGCGTATTCATCCAGGTCAGAATCTGACCACAGAGAAGCACAGTGAGTGCCGTCATGATTATTGCGATAATTACAGACACAATCCCTGCATTTCCTACAAATTTTTTAAGTCCTTTTTCATCCTTGGCACCAAAGCGCTGGGCTATTGGAAGCGAAAAGCCGGCACACACACCCTGGCAGAAGCCGATGATGAGAAAGCAGATGCTTCCGGTAGAGCCGACGGCGGCTAAGGCCGAAACACTTAGAAAACGGCCGACGATTATAGTATCCATAAGGCTGTAAACCTGCTGGAAAAGCATTCCGAGAAGCAACGGAAGGGAAAAGCCCAGAATGAGCCCGGTAGGAGAACCTACAGTGAGGTCCTTTGAATTATTTTTAGTCATTATTTATAATCCCCCTTGATTAAAAATAG